>Ga0126342_10004342_pt1 | contig 24100 bp, 27 predicted proteins | sample Cyp1metagenome_FD_92528 | JGI IMG/M metagenome (GOLD analysis project Ga0126342, IMG submission 92528) | Coral microbial communities from Lord Howe Island, Old Settlement Bay, Australia - Cyphastrea 1 metagenome | ecosystem: Host-associated > Invertebrates > Cnidaria > Coral ...
AGATACATGAGATAGATGAGACAGATGAGATAGATGAGATAGATGAGATAGATGAGATAGATGAGATAGATGAGATAGATGAGATAGATGAGATAGATGAGATTTAAAGATGAGATTAATAGATGAGATAGATGAGATAGATGAAATAGATGAGATAGATGAGATAGATGAGATAGATGAGATAGATGAGATTAATAGATGAGATAGACGAGATAGATGAGATAGATGAGATAGACGAAATAGATGAGATAGATGAAATAGATAAGATAGATGAGATAGATGAGATAGATGAGATAGACGATATAAATGAGATAAATGAGATAGATGATATTGATAAGATAGATGAGATAGACGATATAGATGAGATAGATTAGATAGATGATATACGATATATATAAGATAAATGATATCGATTGTATGGGTGATATAGATGATATACATAGATGATATATAGATGATATAGATGATATAGATTATATAGATGATATAGATAATATGAACAGTATATGATAGTATAGAGATGATATAATATGATAAGTATAGATGATATGGACAGTATATGATAGTATAGAGATGATATTGATGATGGAGATTTAGAGATTTTATATAGACCTAGATGAACCCTTCAGTCGAAATCCCGAACTACATTATTAATGACATTTTTAATGGAGGATTGAATGGGAACATATCATCTACAAGCAAACGGGAGTTTCCATTGGCATGTTTGATTGCCAAAGGGTGCCCCTTTGAATTTCAAAACATCAAAGGAATGAATGCACCTGAACATCACAGTCTATATATCTATCATAGTCTTGATAAAGATTCAATATAGATGGTATAGAACATACCAATCACCAATCTAACACGATCAGTTTGTTTTACGGAACCAACCCTCCAAAGAAAAAAACACATCTCACATAAATGCCATGTTGACTCAGCCTCGAGTATAGCACCTCTTCCGGGCATCAGGTTTTCTAGAGTCTCTCAGGTCGTCCCTGGAAAAGTCAAAAGTCTGTTCAAATGTATCTTGTAATTATCTAATTAAGGGTTTGTTTAATCTATCTATCTATCTATCTATCTATCTATCTATCTCTATCTCTTTATCTACGGTATATCTATATATATATATAAATTATACATTGGATTCATGGGTTAGTCAAAATTGTATTTTACTATTTGTATCCCTAACCCCGCGCATGTTTTTGAACGCGTCAACTAGCAGTTTTAGGGATACTGTGGCGGTCAAGTTAGCGATTCAACAAATACATGCGCACACACACAAATAACACACATACATTTAATACATGCCATCTACAATATTACAGATTACCCGCGTGTGCATGTCAATTTGAGAAAGCAATAAATTCAATAAACATCAGCAGCCGAAGACAACCCAAAGCTGTCACATGCCGTGATTTTCCAGGGCTCGTCGCTTCAGAACCTCTTTCTTCAAGTCCAGAGCCTCTTCATGTCGGCCCAAGTGGCCCAATGTGATGGCCAAGTTGTCCTGGAAACTGGGAATCTTCTTGGAGCCATGAAAACTAGTCCTATCCCCTGGTGGGTAAATAGGTCCCCAACAAGGCTCCTATACTAAGCGGTCAACTGTTAATTTTACGCAAAGGTATGCATTACAGGTCCCACTTTCAAAAAATGCTTGGAACATATGTGGTATATCATCAACATAGTACCGTTCCTGCATTTATACGTTTGATATCGTTTGATAAATCTATTTTGAATGACACAGGTGTTTGCGAATAGTTGGTTTACAGGCATAACTTTGTTCATTTGTTCAGGGATCACCGGATGTGTTTTCACCATGACAAGATCGACCAAATGGGAATGAAGAATAAGACTCAACGTCTCATCATTTGGGAACCCAATTAGCATCAATCTATATATGATTATATATGTTGAAACGACGTCAGTTTTTCTAAATGTGTAGCAAAACTAACACACGTGTCCAACATGGACGTTAGCTCTGGACCGCTCCCTCCAGTCATCGGATAGTACAACAAGGGGTTTGTCTGAAAATAAGGCATAAGTATAGGCATATCACGGCATACCTCAAAATCCATTGCTTCGTCATCATTTTCTATATTGAAAGTACATAAAAGTACCATAAATATATTATATAAATATCCATAAATGCGTCGGCTTTCAGACAAACCCAATGTGGATGAACAAATCCCACCAGGATGGAAGATTTCCCACCTGCGCCCAAAGAGTGTTGGGATGATTGGCTCCCATGGTCTCCTGAGCCGCAAAACTACGCATGTTTGTCCAAACTACGCCAGTTTTCATCGAAAATCTCACCTAAATTTCACCGTAAAACGAAGCTTATCTCAATTCTATAATTCTTATATCTGTCTTTTGCTTGATCTACCAGAATCTACCATTATCTAAGGGTACACCATGATCTACCTATCTATACTATATGTGCATTTTGGATGGCTCGGGGTAAAGGTCAATGAACAATAATCACACCATCCATCTGAAATTTGTGGGCCTGACAGTTGGCAACACTATCCTGGCTACCTGGCGGATAATGATTCAATGATAAGAATTGATATTACAACACTACCCATCACTCTCCTACGTTGAAATTAGCTAATGGAACCAACAACACAGACGTTTCCCAAGTTTGGGAAGCTTCAAATTCCATCGATTGCGAAGATTGAAAATACGAGCAGCTCTTGGTTCATCGTTTTTGGTACCCACGCCTATGCATCTTGAATTCTGGCGGTTCTACTTGCCTGTCTATATAGGTTGACAACATGCAAAGAGCCCTCACAAAGTGACACCCACAGTTTGCCAAGTTAGCATACGATGCTTACAAGTAGCTTATATAGATCGGGTTAAAAAGGTAGATCTGCAATTGATTGGATGGTTGGAACTACTGTAAACGAATTTGTATATAATTGATTTTTTAATTGCTGGGTTACGCATGTTTATTGAGTGTCTTGTTAAACCTTGGGAATCCGCTCATCTGCGTACTTAACATGAAAATCCCGTGTTTTTCCCTAAAATCAAGCAACAGGTTCCGCGCTTTCCCTTAAAAAAAAGCTGGGGAGGACCAGCGAAAATCACCTGGCCCTAAGTCATCCAATGGGTCCAAGCCGCAAGGCTGGCTTTGACCAACTTCTCCTCCACCGCCAGAGCTTCGGCATAGTACCCCACATCCGTCAAGGTCTTGGCCAAGGAACTTTGAGACCTGCAGGGCCCTGCTCAATTTTTGGGTCAACTTACTTCATGGGCATTTAAGGTTAGGATATATTAGGATTGGCATTTGTAATCCAAGTAGAAAGTGCCCGAAACACTGATGATACAGATCCATCTTCAGCATCATTTCCGAGGCTCAGCGAGGTCGGTAAAATACCACCAAGTCACCACAGCGTGTACGGATGGTTGGGCTCGAATTCCTCCTCGGATATGCGAAAAAGGAAATGGCCATGTCACAGTGCAGTACTCATGATATGGAATAAATCAGGTCACACATGTTCTTAAACCAGGATGAATAAATAAAGGAACCCAAATCAACCATGTTTTGATATGTTTTGCGGTGCTTAATGGCTTTCATTCAAAATCTGGGTGTATGTCGGCCCACGTGGCTTTCCTTGAAGGCTTGAAAAAAACACGTGGAGTTTCTCAGCACCCGCTTAAGGTGATCCTTGGTGGAAACCATTCTCCAGAAAAATGGGGGTTTCCTGAAATAGAAGTAGCCCTAAATTTAAATCATTCATTTTAGATCATTTTGATCGGCTTTTCCATGATTTTTATCAACCAGAAGTTCCGGGCCTAAAAAGGAAACCTCTGGCTATGGTTTAACCGCGTTTTTTTTTGCAACGAAACAACAACACCGCAAAAAGCACGAGAAACACATCTCGTCTGTACCACCTTTCGCTTCAGCTGGAGGGCCTGACACACCGACGGGATCCATAGGGATCCCGATGAACCGACGCCTGAATAGTTCGGCCATTTGGGGATGGTTTCCCCCTTATTAATCCCTATAAAAACCATGATTCCAGCGCGGAGAACAGGGTTTGGTCGTTATAAAGACCCAGATAAATATAATTAAATGTTATGTATTATTATATAATATCCATTGGTTAGTCGCTATAGTATCTAAAAAAATGATATTCTATTGCTGGAGCTCATTTGCTATTGGTATAATTTGGGTAAAACAATGATAATAAATCACCCATGACTGGGAACGGTAACCATACCATGGTTTACGGCATTGTTTTACCTACATTGTAAGATACCCTCTGGTTATGACTAACAGTTGGCCATGGTATATGTAGTTTGTGTCCATTTATAGCAAATTATAGATGACAAACATGATGATTTACCAATCAAAAATAGTGATTGTCCATATAGCTACGTTAAATAACCAAAGGATCAACTATTGATGACTAAAAAGAAATCGGTAAACTCGTTCTGAAACTATATGGCGAAAATTGGCGAAACCACAGGGCCACCATGGCCACCATGGCCACCTCCTCATGTTTGCCCACGCGACTCAAAGCCATGGCCAGGTTGTCTTGAAACCACAGGGCATCGGGCGAATCTCTATGGCCGCCTCAGACCCGAGACGTCCCGAGATGTCCCGAGCCATTCGATCCAGGGACCTGGGGGCCTTGCATTGTTTCGGGCACCTATTTATATATCTGTTGCTGCGAATGTTCCAATTATAATTTGGGAAGAAACTATAATATATATATATATATATTCATATATTCATATGTATTCCGATATCCTTGACACTTCTTGATGTATTTGCTACTTGAATGCTCCTGGTTAGTTCATAGAATGATATAGAATGTGAAAGGTTGGAAAACAATCAAACAATTGATAATCTCCTCTCGTTCTATCATGTTCAAGCCCGACCAGCAAGCGTTGTTTAAGGTCGACTACACTAAAGATGCAAAAGATGCGTCTGGATATGGACAATAATAATTAAGAATATGCCATGTATATTCCCAAAAAAAACAAATGGAAAAGGAAACAATTATGTAACCAAATCGTTATCATTATATAGCGCTCTTAGGTCCCAAGGTTGTTTCATTGTCAAATGTTCGCTCCCGCAAGCAGATAGGTTTCAAGTCTGGATGCAAAAACAAAAAGGTTGAGACCCATGCTTTTGATCGGATACTTCAAGGCTTTCTGAACTGGATCCCTCCTTTCCTTGTTGGGGATGCCTCTTCAACTCACTGAACGAGGGTGCTGGGAGCCAAAAAAAACTAGAGAAAGCTTAAAAAAGCTAGACAATAGCACTCAAGCAAGTCAAGGAAAAGCTCTTGGAGGGAGTGCCCCTTCGGCGGCCCACAAGTGTTTTTTTAAGCCTTTTTTAGCTTTGTTTAGCTTTTTCTAGCATTGTTGTTGTTTTTTTTTTTAAGTTTTTTTTTTCTAGCCTTTTTTAGGTTTGTTTAACTTTTGTTAGCATGTTTCAGCTTTTTGTAGTTGTTCTAGTTAGTTTCTTTCAGTTTTTCTGAATGTTCTTTGGTTTTCAAGCTTTTGTAGCTTTAATATGTTCTCTGAATTCTAATTTTCCTTCGGCATTCCCTGTTTCTTCTGTAGATTTTGAATTGATTGTATAGAGTGCCAGTGGTGAGATCTCCAAAAAGAACCAAATATCACGCAGAATAGGATTGGATTTTTCTAGCATTTTGTAGTTTTTGTTTGGATTCCTTCAACTTCTTGTCGGGTTCTCCTGGGATTCCTTTAGCATTTTCCAGCTCCAAATTGTTTGAAGCGCCACCTCTTGAAGAGGCATGCCATATGATCCTATGAACACAGTTTTTTAAGGGCAGACACCGGCCCCGTGGATGTGGCGTAAGTTGGTCAATAAAACAAGGAAGACTCATGAAATGATACAAACTTAATACACACATGTCCATAAATCTGGGTAAATCATGATACTTCACTAACCTGAATTAAGGCCATTTGGGGATGATTTCCCTATAAAAACCATGATTCCAGGGCTCGGGAGAACAGGGTTTGGTCGTGATCGAATTTACCCAGATAAATGCCCCCAAGCAAAAAGACATGGAATTCACCATCCAAATGGGACCACCAGGGGTGTTTCATCTTCGTGGGAATTTCTTGGGAGCTGCTTAGGCCCTAAAGAGGTGATTGGTTTCTCCGTTTCTGAAGGATGTTCCACCGGAAGAAAATATGTCTGGAAAAAAACAACACGCGACCACGCAAACCCAGGACTGTTAAGCATTTCTACCATTTGCTACCATTATTCAAACTCATAATCGTACACATTAACCACTACTAAGCACTATTTTCTTCAAAACCGGGAAGGGTAATCATTGCACACATTACAATAGCTCATATTACCCAATATGTTTATTACCCAGTAAACACATCCCGCCATCCCCATTCAATGCTCCTAAATATGTGTAAATCCCTGGCGGGCGTTTAATATATATATATATATTTATTTATTTAATTAGCTGGGATAAATGATTAACACTGCCAACTATATTCCCGATCACATTTCCCACGATGGTCAATATCCCAGGAACATCCGTCAAAATACCTACAAAACATTACAGTAAATCCAGGTCCATATCCCATCAATATCCATTAACAATCATGTCCTTTTGGTAAAATAGAGGGGCCGGGAGCTGGTTAATCCCATCATCATTTACCTGTTAAAGATTGTTATTTCGGGGTTTCTCCAAACCCCGATCTATTAACCAACCACAACCACGAGGATTTTCAGCACCATCCCCGTGCTTTTTCAGCGGGGGATCCCAAGGATCCCAGGCGCATTCTTTCACCACCTGCTCCAGGATCTCCACGGCCCTGACGTGCTGATCCAGCTTGCTCAAGGTGTGGGCAAGGCGACTTCGCGCGTTCAAACCTCAGCGAACGAAGATCCCCCTGCTGGCGATAGCGTTGGTGAACATAGAAAAGTGGGAAACCTGAAAATATTGAAGGCAACATCATCGAACTAGTATCCTGGAACTTTTCTATCTTTGCGGCTTGCCATGTCAATGATTACCTATCCGGGAATCCTGGAGTAAAGTTTTCTTTGTTTTTTTTTTCGGATAGTTACCCCACTCGCAACCATCATTCCAGTGACGTTGCGATGCCATACGAGCTTGCAATCCTTGCAATCGGATGCCCTGAGACCATCCCATTTCTGGACAGGTTGAAAAAGAAAACGGTGAAAAAAAACAACCAAATCTATATAAAATGTAGGTAAAACAATGCCGTTTGCACCATCCCCCAGTCATCACCATAAATAGGTTGGTGGTGCAATAACCATCTTGAAAAATATGAGTTCGTCAGTTGGGATGATGACATTCCTATATATTATGAAAAAAAACATGTTTGAAACCACCAACCAGCCATAAACAGGTGGTATAAATTATTCCCAAATGGGTGGTTTATGACATTGTTTTACCCACACTACTAAAATTCCTGCCCCAGACACTAGTTTGGAGATCCTGAGGGGCAGGCGACGGTGTAACGTTCAAATCAATGGTGTCCATTGGATGTCGGACAAATACTCTGGTCCCCCGAAGATTAAACACCACCAAGAAACAATAGTTTCATGGTGATTTGCGCATATCTGGGATCGTTTAAGCGGTGTTTAATATTCGGGATGGGAGAGGGGGGCTGGATCGGGACACCATTTATCACAGGTCCTTCGATGAGGGTGACCCCTCTATGACTCTACTGATCAGCCAGCCAGTGGGAAAAGTTCTTTGATCAAAAAGATTGCCCATAGTTGACCCACTTATCACTAACCCTACTTACCCTATTAATCCCTACTATTAACTGTGGTTACAGGCCACTATGTGGGGAAAGCCACGTACCATTTTAAGCCTTGGCCCAAGGCTCATCCGACTTTGTACAGATGGCCGCAACAGCTTCCCGATGACTCACCTCTTCCAAATGCCTGCCCTGCTGGTACAAGGCGTCCGCCAGCTTGCTTTGACTCTGCAGCGTCCAAGGGTTATCGGGCAAAAAAGCGCTGAGGATGTAGTATTGAACACCTGGGCTGCGAGGTCAGATTGCAGACGATTGGGTGTATAAAGAAAGAACGCCTCCGGAAACATGGTGTAACAACCCAAACATCTCGGAAAAATTGGGTTAACCATACCGAGGTTTAAGAGCCCAAGAAAATCTAAACATTTGGGTTTGACTAGCACAACATAAAATATGGTTTAAATAAGTTTAATCACCAAACAGTCTTAATGTCCGAGCATGGGGGCCAACTATCAATGCCTTTTTTTTGGTGGGGTAGTAGGTTTCGCCTCGTTAAAATGGCTGGATCATCTGGATCCTAGTTATACTACACTAGTACTATCATAACCTTGATGAATGGTAAATTAGAAAGTTCATTGTGTATCATGTTGCATGGGAAAATGTACTTCAAACAGCTTTAGACCATAATAATCCATACCCTCTGGTAACCTAACATAGCTATTGAAAATGAACATTTAGTTCGTTGATTTATCTACTATTAAAATTTTGACGTTCCATAGTTCGGTTACTTTACCAGGGGCTGTATCGCCATTGTCCAGTATTCATCCATTATTGTTGGTTGTTTCACCATTATTAACCCATTATGAACCATTAAGAATTATGAACCATTTTCGACAACTATTAACCGTTGACAACCACGGGCTAGTTGTTATTAACCAAAATTATAATCATTATTGTTAGCAACCATTATTATCCACTATTAACCACTATGATCCACTATTAACCGCTCTTTCAACTTCTTTCAACAATTATTAATCCTCATGATTACCCCAAGGTTGAGCTGCTGGACGACCGTAAAACACCACGTTTCATGGCATGCCATGGCTATGGCTAGGCGCGGTAGTAGAACTCCTTTGCCTCGAAGGCTTCACCGTAGCGGTCCTCGTTCTCCAAGACCATGGCGCGCAAGACCACGCAGGCCAGGATCTTCATGCAGCTTAAGGCGATGAAGAGAACCTGGAACCGGTTGTTTTCCTTCAATGCTTGTTTCACAAAATGGGCATGAGAACATGGTGTACCAATTTCCAATACCCCAAACTCTGGTCCAAACAATCAATGTGGGGATTGATGCCCAAAAAAAAGTGGGGATAGTCAGAAGGTTGAGGATCGACAGTCTATTGAGGCAAAGAGAAGCTGCCAATGCATCAAGGAATTGGATGCATGGGGACAGCATCCCCCCCGTCCTTTTGGTCTCTCCTTGGTGATTGGGAATGTGAGTGATGTATTCTCAAGCAAATCCACCGAAGCTCCTTCATAATATCCCACCAGGACAATGGAGATAATCTTTATTCGGAACATTGAAAAAAATGGGGGGAAGTATGTCATAGCAGGTATAGTCACGGAAGCTAGGCTAGTATCTTGTCGTTTTTTGGTGGTTCTCCGCCAGATTGATCCAGAGGGTACGGTTACTATCAAACAATTTGTTATCGTTGTACGCCATGCATCCCTACCATTCTTGCTTGTCTTCCCGATCTGTGCCCTGCCAGGCCTGGGTTCTGGATCCGCCATAGATTGCCACCTTGGTGCCCGGCCCGTTGCCTCCCATTTTTTCAAAGACTAAATATAATATTGTGTATCTACACATAGATGCATGTAGATATAACTACCAAACAATAAACATATAGACATATCGATTAAAAACTCATTACACACACATAAATACATATATGCACACACACACATATATATATATATAAACGTATAAACGTATATCGTATTGTATACTTGCATATAGATCTGTATAAGATAAATAATCCAACAGTGAAATAATGAACCATTAGTGAAACAATACGCAACTTAGCTAACAAACTGGGTGACACCACCGACCCTAGAGGATTGGATTGTTTCTGAAAGCTGACGAGAAGTTTTCACAGGAAGAAGGGGAAACCATGGGAAACCAAGATTTTGAGCCAGCCGTATATGCTTTTTGTCACTGAATCCCCAGGAAATTGCAAGTCACCTTCCCCCCCCCCTCGCCGAAAGCGCTCCAAGCTGCGAACAGGGATTGCACGCACGCCTGCGGCAGGTCCTCGGTCAAGGCCATCGCCAGCTTCACCGGCGCAGTGTTCCGCGCCAGGAAACTCTCCTTGCGCTGCGCGAGGCAGAGCTGTTTCACCGGAGTCAGCATCCAGGCCAGGTCCTTTGGGTACTGATGGCGCCTTGCTGAGCCAAGGGACATTGCAAGGGAAAATATGTGGCTGCGAGCTGGAGGTTCTGGAATCAATTATATCCATCTATATCCTAGTTTTTCTGAACTGGGATGTGGATGTATTGGAGAACAGGGATGAGTTTCATGAGGTGGGGTAGCAAAACTATACTTCAAGTAATTACTTCACGCAAAGGGAGATAGAGGGATAGTGGAAACATATATGGAACACACTGCATGTACCAAAAAGAATGAGTACAGCAATGAGTTTCTCTCTATATGCCGGGTGACAAGAGATCCAAAAACCTGATGAATCCATCTACAAGTCGCATGTGGATGTTGGAACCCAAAAGGATCCCCATGGCAATGGCTGCAAAGACAAAACTCAGGCACGTCCTGCGCGAAAGAGCCAAGCCAACAAAAAGCCAATCCTTAAAAATATCCAGCGGTTCGCCCGTCACGGGAAGCACAGGAAGCACAATGGGCCCTACAAAGTAAGGCACCTTGGCTTTGCCGTTAAAGGGAACGATGAGAAACAATGAACAGTGGAGTCCCCAAAAGGGGGTTGAGTGAAATTCCCCAGGTTTGCCATCATTTTGCTCATGAATGCTGCCACAAAATGGGGTATCTCAAACTTTTGGTTCAAACCCACATGGTGAATAAACCGAACTATGGAAATAAATGATATTCCATCAAATGCGTAGTCCAATTTTAAAAAAGTAATCCAAAAACGTATGCTATGCGCTTCAGGATGACTACCCTCCGATAATCAAACATTGCAATTGAGAACCCTACATTTATGGATGATTTTCCCAGATATAAACCTATATTTGATTTTGAGTTTTTTTGATTGCGGGACGGTGGAGATAAACACGCAACAAAAAAAAAGTATCTCAGCCGTGGCACGGGAGCATAGCTCGGCATGGTGCAGGTCATGTACATCGCCTGAATTACTGAACCACTCAGCTGCGCTGTAAACCAAAGGACATAGACTTCCCAGCAGACACCTGCTTGCATATCCTTGGATTTGCTCAAAGTGCCCCAAAAAAAAACATTCTATATATATATACTATTATATACTACTTACAAAGTATAGTGATATGATATATAACTGCTTTAAATACCAAAATTATTGTCGAGTCCTGGAATTTCATACCATTCCCTATGTATCCTATGGCCATTTTGGGAGCAGCCCGTTGTTCAAACACCGTCCGGGTCTCCATCCGATCGCCGATGGCGCTGGAAATGGCCAAGCTGGCACTGAAAACGTGGAACCACAAGTGGAGCCACAACGGCACATGATACTCCGACAGGGTATCATCTTCACTGCTCTCTTCACCTTGAAGGCTAGGAAGCTGTGGCGATGGGTGAAGATACCTATCCATTCACTGCTATCCCTGGAAGCTTGGGGATCAATGGATGAATAATGGATGAATGATGGATGATGATGATGATGATGACGATGATGATGATGATTCATGGTAAATGATGGATCTATCTTCACCTTGGACTGAAGAAGGCATCATTGAACATGTGCCCGCCTGGAACCTCTACATGGGGTTAAAGCATGATATGTGGATGAAAAGGAGTGTCCGAATCGGGTTCTTCATCATCATCATCATCATCATCAGCAGCAGCAGCAGCATTATCAGCATCATCATCATCATCATCATCATCATCATGATCATATTCACAAGCAGCTGCCCTGACAAATGATGTTCATTCATTTTCAGGGCTTCAACGATATCAATGGGTTACCCCCTGACAATCAAACTAGCAATGGACAATCCCCCATTTATAGATGTTTTTTTACCCAGCTACAAACATCAATTTCATGGTGGATTTCCATTGCCATGTTTGATTATCGGAGGGTATATCATATTCAATCCTTATTATATCCCTATGATGGTTGATATATCCCCACTATATTCCATTGCATTCCTATTAGTTTCCAATAATAGCCACTAGTAAACTTTACGGGGTGCGAATTATTAATTAACGCACTGGTCGATGTTCGTTTATGCTTCGAGGTGGTTGAGGGTGCTAAATGAGATGACCATCCAACCCCAAGTAGCACCGGAGCTGTGTCCCAATTTCATGAAGGGAAAATGGTCATTAATACGTTTTATTGTATCCTTTTGCACTATCTTGTCATTATATTGAGGGCACTAAAACTCATGCGTACAACCACACATGTTCCCTTACATCCATCCAGGGCATGGTACAGGGTCCTCAAATGTTCGCATCACCCAACTAAAAACGGAGATATCATCTGCAACAAGTAGTTGAACATCTTGAAAATCCCCAGAAAGTTTACATCAATCCCAGCCCTGTCCATCAAGCCACTCAAATCGACCAGCTGATACTCCCTGGAGCTTCGCGAGCTTCGCTCCGCCAGCGCCGGTGCCACATCGACCCAACGCAACCGCCAGCCTCGGCCAACAAGTGTCACCATGGTGCCGGCCACACAGACCCCAAGCGTCAGCCACAAGAGCCTGAGGCACGTCACCATGGCGCGGCAGACATCCGAAAAACTGCCCCTACACACAAATATCTATATATATATACATAGAGAGAGAGAGGGAGAGAGAGAGAAAGAACTATATGTAAATATCTAATAATATCTATATAAACATACCCTATATTTGTGCATATGCACTATATGTGCACTATGTGTATATATATATATATATACCTCTGTGTGTGCATACATATCCATAAACAGCGGATGCCCAATCTCAAACAGCTGATACCAATCAACTCCAGGGATGGTTTATGCACTATATAGTTGCTTGTGAAGAGGCATACTACCAGCGTCCACAAGTACCCTGTATAGATAGATAGATATATATATATATATATTGATTTGCCAAGCCATAAGCCAATGATTGTTGTGTGGTGGTTTGTGTTCCTGGAAATCCACTCTCTGAAAGACATTGTCAGGATGAGTTCCAAACAGCCATGCTCACAACCCAGCATCCACAACCACCTATCAACACCAAGCCAACCCAGAAGCAAAGATAAATAGTATTCCATCCTCTGAGTCTTTTCCTTCTCGGGCAAGTCGATTCCAGCATGAAGAGGAAAGAACGACTCAGGAAAGCCAATGGTGTGAATGTAGGTGCACTGCATCACCTTCACCCGGCAACCATTGCAAGGCCATGAAGAAGTATTTTGCAACGTCCATCTGTTGGGCATCCACCACAACCAAAAAAGGAACTGCACACGGAGATTGGTTGGCGATTTACCTCATCCCAAGTGGTAAATTCAAGATCATTACCTTGTTTTATGGATATATTCAATCATTTTCTACATATCCCAGATGCTCCATGTATGGAATTCTTCCCTACATTTACCCCAAGATAGCCCAATTTGTGTTGGTAAACGCTCCTTCCACGGAGCCGATGAGGTGTGAAACACTCCATCTGACCTGATGCCAATCCTCCGGCAGAAAGACGTGCCAGTGCGTGTCTGCTGGGAGTTGGGTCATGGCAGCTTTGGACATGCTCCAGCCCACCAGCAGTGATACCTTGCAGCTGTTCGAAGCTTGGAACTGCCAGGGCTGTAGGAGACATATCCAGGCCATATCGCTATATCTTTAAAGGCAAACATGGCCATGGCTATGAGTCAAAACCCTGGCATCCTGGTAGAAAAATCATAGGTTTTAACCCATTCCGGCCCATGCCCCATCGAATCTTTCAAGTCCCAGAAATCTCCAGAAATCTCAAGGATGGAACTCCGCTGTGGCCAATCTTGAAATTCCTGCATCAGCCTATACTTGCGGCCATTTGGAGATGATTTCCCCGATCAGAAGCATCATTCCATAACGTCGCGACGTGAGGTTATAATCAAATTCATCCAAATATTCTCCCATATCACTATCTCATCATTCTTCCTTGGCATCCTCATATACCCATGACCCATGATATGATATGCCCATTATATGGCCCATTGCCCCAAAAAAAAACCTCATTCCATGCCCATCTCTCATTCGATCTGCCAGCGCAGCGCCACCAGCGCCAAGATGCCATCAGTTCTGCTAACAACACCAGCTTTTTACCTTGATTCAACTTTTTGGGAACCTCGGAGGTTCCGCGGAAAGTGGTGGTTTCGTTGTTCGATTTCTCGAGGGGAAAATTCCATCCGAAAAAAATGCTGGTACTGTAGCATATAAAGCCATAGAACTTGGGGGGTAAGTTCCCTGAAATTTAGCTATTACATAGGCCTTATTGGATATGGTAGGTACCTCCAATTTAGGTACCTGAAATGGCTATCGATCACATATCAACTTCAACCTTTTACATGTTCTTGTCAAGAAAAAGAAGTCCTTGAAAACTGCAGCACTGACGCGCGGATTCTCAAGTAGCACTGACAGCGTTTAAGTTCTTTAAGAAAAAATATCATGGATTTTCAAATGGCTGCAGTGGCTGCGGAACCCTCTCTCAGCCAAAACAAAACTGCAAGGATTGCCGAAGAAAACGGTGGCCATGCAGGGCGGTGCCCCGGTTTGTTAGCCAAGCCAGTTCGTGTCACCAATCACTAATAATTTCCTATAGAGCTTATAAGGATGTGTATGGCAACTAAAGATACATACACCTATGTAATTGTCCTATATAACTTATAACATTGCATATAATTAACATTTTATAACTATTTAGCTAATGGGGCTTTCATCGTTGTTTCTACATTCATTTCAATTTATAAACCAACAGGCGAATCACCCTGGGGCAGCAGGTCCACCAAATCCACCAAGAAGCGATGTCAAAGCCCACCGTGGCTGTTAGAAACAATAAAGCCACAAAGGTGCAACCCGAAATCATCAGACCGACCTCAGCAAAACTCGGGTCAGCAGCAGCTAGGACATGCTAGGACCATAAAAAAATGTTTTTTGTGGTCAGTAAATAGGGGTTATAACATGTTATAACTGTAAATCCCCCAGCTACACGGCAGTGCCCCCAGTTTAAGTTGGTTTATAAACCCTATCAGCAATAGATAAATCATGATATACCTACCATAAAACATAGTTGTCGGAGTTATAAACCAACTTAGCTATCTAGGGGGCACCACCTTGTAGTGGACTTATTGACAAGGTTCTTCACCAGTTACTAAGTGGGATGATCTTCATAGGCTCTGTTGATAGCTTGGAAAATTCGCTTCAGATGACCATCCCAATCAATGCCTGAAACATCCTGAAACACTCCAAACACGGAGAGAACAAACGAATGGACTGCTTGGATGATTTGGATGCGCACCAGGTGGAGACCATACAACCCAGTTCATGGCTGAGCCACTTACTTCCAAGCCCTCAGGATCCCGAACCCAATTGGAGGTTGGTTATTGGGCTTTACCATGGTTTTACCATGGTTTTACCAAAGTGCCAGTCCTGTTCCAAACGCAAACATGACATCAGTCTTCACAGTCTTCACAAGTCAAATGCGAACCTCTGGAAGAATCCGTGCCAAAGTGGCGATCGTCCTGGTAATTGACACTGCTTCTTGCCAATTACCGCTGCAACTCGGTTTTCGAAACAGGTTGATGATGGATGGCATCTGCGACAGCGTCCTCAAGATCGATGGCGCGGGACCCAGCAGCTCAAAAACATTTGTCTGAAGGGGAAAACCCAAAGCCCAAAGTGTCATTGCTTGAACATGTTTGAAACCTCATTTTCCCCATGATCTCCTTTGCATTAAACATGGTGCTCTAACTCGCAGCGACTTTCGCCGGTGATTCGGTGCTGGAGGACCAAAAAAACAACAGTTCGTTTCTTACTTATACTGACTCAGCAGGGCAGCTTTAGTCAGTTAGCTAGTTTCTTAGTTAGCTAGTTGATTGGCGAATCAATTTAAAAAGTTCGTAAAGTGAAAATGCACTGTTCCAAGCAAATTCGCCAAATGGTGATTCCCATTGGGAAAATCTTAATTTTCACGGACTACCCATCCGGTAATCAGACATGGGCGTGCTGGAAAAATCACCATTGATAGATAGATGACGTTCCCATTATTATATAGAATCTCTATGTAAAGGTGATCTTTTCCATGAAAAAACGTCCATGTAATTACAAGGAGTTGTCCTATTCAAATCATTAAAAACCTCCATGTACAGTATAAGGGATTTTCCAAATGAAAGTGAAGAAACCAACTAAAACGGAAACCACTGAAGAGCTTAGCTTCTCGTGACCGTTCGCCCAGGCAAGCCGTCTTGGCTCATCATGTTCCACGCTGAAACGCCAAAACAAACAGCAACAAAGGACCGCTGACAGTACCACACCTGAGCAATGCCCCGCCCGCTCTGGACGTGAATGGTTCATGGCTCATGGTCATTCCAGCGTCATGAGTGGGTTTTCTTGCGATGGGTACAACAATTTTCTACATGTAAATCCCTCTTAATGGATTGATGTATAATCCATGATATGTGTACAGGGGGGTAAATCCCCTAAGAAACACCCCCAAACAATGGCAACACCTGGCAACACCGGAGGTTGATGCCTTGAATGTTTCGGCTTTTCTCTTTGGCCATGCATATGGGGCCCTAAGTCATGACCAGATTCAAGGCCCTAAACCAGGGTGTTGAAGGATGTGAAAATAAGGAAAGTCATTTGTTTGCATAGGGGTCCTTACATTTCTTGAAAATTGATTAAGGTGTGAAATATTGAGGAGAGGTGATGTTTTCCTCTGTTGGTAGGGAAACAAGCGGGCTGTAATCCCTAACCTCGAGTTGTCTGTCTTCAATATGTGTTTATACGGTATACGTTTTGTATCGTTTTGTGGTGCCTGTGTTGTTTGATTGTCAAATCAAATACGTTGATCCCTGGAAATTCAAGTCCCAGATAGCAGCAGAAGTTCCTGTTTTCTTGGTGGTTCCACTGTTTTTTTTGTTCCAGCTCGCAACCCCAAGTCATTTCCCATAACAGAGGGTATATTCCAGTCATACTTTTATTCATCCATGATTGTTGGTTGTTTCCCACTACTAATCACTAAAAACTATGAACCATTATTCATGAGGTTCAAAACCATAGGTTTTCCATATTCAACAACCACTATTTATCACTATTAACAACCACTTTTCATGAGGTTAACAACCACTTACCACTATTTTTTGGTACCAGGGTAACCACCATCCAGGGCCATAGCAGAAGCCACGTATTCGTGGTCTCATCCCCAGCTAGCGCCGGCAGCCGCCATTTGCGGCAAGGCTTGGGTGGCGCACATGGAATCTGGCGCCGGAACCCAAACTAACCAAAAACAAAGGAGACATTGCTGGTTTGATTCCACAGAAACATGATAGAAATGCAAACGTTTATTGATCATTAAATCTGGGAGCTCCTGCAAGTCTCAGGTTCATATCAAAAAACATGCTGCATCTTGTGAGATTGTGCATGCCTCCAGGATCCTTCAACCGTCTTGTTTGTCTACCGTTTGTATGGGTGAAATCATTCACATCACCATGAAAACCATGGTTTTATACAACCATCTACCACTTTGCGCGGCCAACATCTGTGCCAACTTGACATGAAGAAAGATGCTCCGTTGTTGGCTGGAGCCTGGAAAATTTGCCAAACAACGCCCGGGTCTTGGCAGACTTCCTTGCGGGGTGGGTACAGCATCCAGCTTAGCAAACATGATTCTGACTGAGATTCGCTAAATGTGGCTTTGAAAGGCATCGCGAATTGGATTTTGCGTTATCTGCAATACCAGGAATTTAAGGACACGCACGACTGTACTGTGTCCAACGTCGAGAATAGAATGCAGATAGTGCAGGACTGTCCTGTGTCGAACGTCGAGAATTACACTACCTTACATTACATGCATTACTTACTTGCCTACTTACTCACTTACTTACTGACTTCTTGACTTACTTTCTAACTTTCATACATTACACTACACTACACTACACTACACTTACACTACATTACATTATATTACATTAATACATACATATCTATACATATCTTCAAAGCATTCTACCCAGCATCCCTCGCCATCCCTCACCTTGCTGGCAGCCAAAGCCTGCACGACACTCACCATGGGAGGCCCCTAAAAGTGTGCAACCGGGATGTGAACATCTGTGAACTGGATCTTATATATATATATATATGTACTTCATATTTCCAGGTGTCCCACGCTTCTATCTATTTTGGGATCGCTATTTATATATGGATATAGATATAGATATAGATATTGATATATATAATAGATATTGAAATAGATATAGATATAGATATAGATAGTGTGCTTATCTATGATACATCAATCTATACAAAACAAAACTATACATAGACTTAGACCCTCCAAAGTACCTATTATGACAGTAGCTTAATGCGTTACATTACTTTAATGCGTTACATTACCACATGTTCAGTGTACTTGGAGGGTCTAGCTATACGTACAACCTTTTCCCATTTTATTGAATATGTTTTGAAATTCCCATGTCTAACTACCCCAGGACCCCAGGGTGACTATAGCCAACAAAACGCCTTATTCTTGAGTATGAGCATGAATCACCAAAGCATCTGTCTGGCCAGTCTGTCTATTATCCCATTCAACAATCTTGGCGAACGAAAGAGCCAGCCTGTCTTGATGTTGATCATCGTTTATTTAGTGGTGGAAAAGGGGTGAACACCCCTCTTAATTTACCAACCTGTAAGAATCTCCCAGTTATGGCAAAAACTAAGGCGTTATTACATACCATTAACCATTAACCTACCAAACAAAGCTTGCCCAAGTATCTTGTCATCACCATGTCAGGCTTCTACCCCGGGACTTGAGACCCACCAAGCAATCACAGCATATGAAACCATGGTACAGTAATGGCCCTATTCTGGCGCCCATACAGGGGGCGTTTGACATCGACCAACTCAGCCAACACACTATATCACCATGATATTCATCTCAACTGGTGGTTTCTCAAAATAGACCCCTCCCTAAATAAATATATATATATATATATATATTTGTTTATTTATTTACTAACCTGAATTAAGGCCATTTGGGTATGATGTCCCTTATTAACCATGATTAGTGAGGTCGCAGTGAGATCGTTATAATTTACCCATATATATATATATATATGTGTGTTTTTCTGGTTTAAACCCGCCATTTTGAAGCTGTGTAGTTGGTGATTTTTCCAGCTCCTACTGGTCAATCTTCGATAGTCCACAAAAAATGGTCGTCGTTGCTGGTTGGCTGGTGATCTTCCATCAAAAAAAACAAGGATTAATCCCATCACCCTAATATTAAACACCCCATAAATAGCAATAATGTGGAAATTCCCTATCAAGCCATGGTTTCAAAAGGGTTTAATATTAGGGGGAAGAAATTAGTTTCTACCCATCCACTTCGTTGGGGATGTCCTACTGGCTTCACCCCGAAGTGCGCGGGCCTTCTTCTGTTGGGTGTCCGTGGTCTGCTTCGCCACCTCATCCACCTCATCCTGGAACCCACCATTAGATTCCCTCAGTCCTAGTGGATTTCCCATGAAAGTTGTCTTTTTAAACATATTTTCTCAGCAAATCCAGGCTTATGGATGTTCATCCATCAAACAAATGAAAAACAGTTGCTTGAACATGTAGATCTTAATATGCTTGGGATCACCCCCGGGGGAGGAATAGAGTGGCCATAATTCACCTGTGATAGGTTGAAGAAACCCTCTGGATTTACCTGAAAGTTTGAAAGACCCAGTCGATCTGGAATCAGGTAAATCAACAGGGTTAATCCAGGATTCTCCCATACAGTATTCATCATAAATCCAGGTGTTGATTTCCGTATGTAAAAACAATTCACCATTGGCCTCGGTGGGTGAACAATTCGAAGCCACTTGGTGATGGTTTAAATATGTTTAAATCCCCATTTATGGTCAGTCCTCAAGATATGGATGTTTTGTGGCATTGGGGAGCTGGCATAGTGTATTCTTGTTGCTACACATATGGTTAGTTTCTCAATACCAAAGGCTAGTTTCCAGAAGTTGGTTGCCTATGGTTTCCTCAGATATACCCCTAAATTTTCAGGGATTGGTACATGAAAAGCCAGATTGACCAGAAAAATATTAGTCACTTTAGTCATCATCAACCCCCCATCATTAATCATTATTAACCATTGATATTAGTAGCCATTAAAGCCATATAGCCATTGGTGAACAATCATTAACCATGTTTCAACCAACGCGCGCGCGCGCCTTGAGCTGTCGTGCTTTGAACAAGGCGCCCATGTTGGCGCTGGCGCCTTGACGCTTGGCCAGGAGCCTCGTTGTAGCCGTTGGCTAAAGGAAATAATTATGTGGGAATTGATGATAATGGTGACTAATGGTGACTAATGGTGACTAGTGGTGACTAATGGTGACTAATGGTTAATGATGGTTAATGAATGCTATATGGCTACAATGGTTTCTAATATCAATGGTAATAGTTGTTAATGATGGGGGTTGATGATGACCAATGGTTAATAATTTTGGGAAGGTGATAGGATACGACAGGGTAAAGGACTAAGCTACGCACACAGATTGAGCTCAGCGGCGCACACGGCAAAACTCAGCCACGCACGCAGATCCAGCTCCAGCTCCAGCGCATGCAGAGCAAGCTCAGCGGTTCACACAAGCCAAGTTCAGCCACGCACACAGATCAGGCTCACCGACGCACACAGGTTAGACTCAGACATACACACAGCAGCCTCAGCCGCGCACACGCGACCACCACTCCTCTAGGGTTTACTGTGCACAAGGAAGTAAGCAAACAGGGACGACACCTTGAAGGTTTCTTGTCTGTTCGTAGAGTTTTGAGGTAATTTGCACATAAATGGGATGGGTTTCCTGGCAAGATTTGTGAGCATTTTGGGATAGTTTCCCCAACATCAAGCCACATAGCTTGAACAGCCTGTAGAATGACCTGCGATAGGTGGGTCATTCAGCCTGTTGCGCAAGTTGTATTGTGTGCATGATGCTTTCCGGCTGGTTGTCCCGTTGATGCTTCGCCACATGATTTTCCGTGGGAGATCAAGGAAGACTTCTGTGCATATTTAAATGCATCTATATCTCTCTCTCTCTCTCTCTCTCTCCACGCGCGTGCACAGACGGATTAATAATACATATATATATATATATATTCTATAGTCATATTATGTGGCTGTATATTCTGTTTACGCAGATGTATATATATATAAATAATTTGAAAAAACGCATATGTGTATTTATAAAATAATATATATATAATATACTATATATATATAATATTATATAAGTGTGTGTGTGACATTTCTATACGCATGTTGGCTCTTGTGCCGGGGGGCTTCTTCCACATGAGCTCCATCTCCTGAAGCCAGAGGGGGAGCCGACAGGGTCTTCCTTGACCTAGAAGACCTAGCAGGTCTGGGGGGAAGAATGTCATAAACCACCCATTTGGATGGTTGATACATGTTGATACAAGCCATACAAATGGTAAAATGATGTCAAATTGGGAAGGTTTAGGATTTCTTTGCGAGGATCTTTCAGGCATTGAAAATTGAACCCTCCAAACTTTGACCTACAATTAAAGATAATTTGGTATAGTTCCCTCATGTTTCTTGGATCTTGGATTGACAGGCTTACAGTAGCCAGAAAGTGGGGCCCCAAGTTCGAAGCAACATCGACTGGGAACGCTTCATCTTCCACGATGAGGCCACGGCACTTTTGGCCAAATCAATAATAAGATGCCCAGAGACGGGCGGTCATGAAGGATTCATTTCCCAAACAAACAGATTGAGAAAAGTCCATGGCAGGCACGGATTTCGTCCGTAGATATTTATGTTGGGCTTGCAATTTCCTATAATTTTGCTGAGTTACTTGCAGGACAAAAAACACCACTAAATCTGATCTCGAGATCTCTTAAGGCCATGAAACTGGATAAATCATAGTAATAATTCACCAAAGTGACGTCAGTTTGGCCGGGTTCCCCCAGTTCCCCCAGGCTATTCCCAAGACTCCGTCGCTGAAACGACTGTCGACTCCGTCCTCAAGAAGCACGGCAGGGTCCAAAGCTTCACCAAGGCTCGTCGTGGAACCTGCCTGTCACGAGGAAGTCACGGGGATCTCATGGGGAAACTCAGCATCCAGTGAGTGAATCTACTGGTTGATTCATGTTAGGCAATCATAAATCAAAAACCCATAGTTTGATGCTTTATACCACCCATCAAACTGGAACATTTAGGGATGGTGAATCCTATTGCTTTACTAATATCATTATTTGAATGTTCATGGGGAAGATAATGGTGATTTGTGGGAAATTGATGGAATATTCTAGGAACTTGATCCATTAGTTGGACCTGGGGTTATATAATGGTTCAATCAATGGTTCAATCAATGCTTAGCTGGAAATGATTAAGTAACTATGAGGCTTTCCCACGAATGCAAACCACACGCAAAAGATTCTTCAAAGTCGGGAAAACAGAAACAACCTAAATCTGCCCACAGAAAATGCATGTCTTTGTTCTTCTGGCTGTATGGGGATTGGAAGACATCTGTCCCCCAAAACTGGCGCATTCTCGGGGTCTATGGGGATTGACTATTGGGGAACTAATCCGTCATTTATTATTCCAAGGAGGAAGTCCGATATATTACCCAATTCTTGATATAGTTCCATATACTTTCCGTATATTCCCCTTAGGCCCCCAAGTGATTGCTAAGTTGACTTATAATCTGGTTAAAGTTAGGGAGGAGATATATGTATCGTCTTCATGGCGCTTTTCTCAACATACAAACATCAATCAAACATCACTGGGGTTATTTCCATGGGGTGTCTCATCTTGTTCATGTTGAAATTAGATATGATTGATCTTTTAAATTTTGATATGTTGGTGGCGTTTTGGGAACAATCCAAACAAAAAATCCATTTATGTATTGATTTATGGTTGATTTAATCACGTAATGGGTCACCATCAACCACCATTAACCACCATCAATCACCACTATCATCTCATTTGAGAAATCACCCATTCAGTAGGCTCGGCCCATTGCGGCACCTTCTTTAGCTCCGGCTCATCGCCCAAAGCCTAGCTCTGCAAAGCACTTCAAGCAGCGAAAACTTGGAGATCACCAGCAAAAATGGTGATTTATAAACGATGGTTTAACCAACAGAAACACTGAGTCAAGCCCTGAAGATCGGTTTACATAGATAGATGTATGCCAGTTGGATGGGTGAAACGAAAGCTGTTTATAACTGGGATGCCCCTTCCTGCAAGCCAGAAACACATTTTTATCAAGACCCAACGAAGAAATTGAATAACATAGTGATAACATATGATAAAATGCCACAAACTGTGGGAAGCTCCCAGTCATAGACCCACAACTGGGTATGGATGTACCACACAGGGGAAAATTGGTCTGGTATGTCACCATGCCCGTTTCAAGGGGAACCAAAGATTTGTTTGAATGATTTCCTGGATATGAATCTACACTCTGCTTATTCAACATATGGAAGCCATGGCCCATAGAAACAGATGATATGCCCGGCGAAGGAAACCTCCATTTAGTCCGTGGATTTTCCGGTTTGCTATGTTACATAACCAGATGGTAACATAGCTAACTATCTACTTTGATAAACTGATATCTATAACTAGATGTTAAATAACTGATCTAACCCAGCTAAAGTCAGATCAGCCATCCTGAAGTTTTCCGCAGCCCCACTTTGACAGCCATCCCAGACATCCCACAGTGCAACCAAAATTCCAGATCGATCTTTCTCAAACAAAATCCATCCCATTGTACCCGATATATACATGTTTTAACTATAGATTATATATATATATATGTACATATGTATAATATATATATATATACATATTCGTTTAATTGTATATCTAATGTCAACATAAAAAAAAAAAAAAAAAAAATAAAAAAAAAATAAAAAAAAAAAGAAAATATGAGTGATATTATGGTAACGAAGCGAAGAAACGAATGTAACTTTAATTGCCGGTTTCCACATGA
>Ga0126342_10004343_pt1 | contig 24099 bp, 25 predicted proteins | sample Cyp1metagenome_FD_92528 | JGI IMG/M metagenome (GOLD analysis project Ga0126342, IMG submission 92528) | Coral microbial communities from Lord Howe Island, Old Settlement Bay, Australia - Cyphastrea 1 metagenome | ecosystem: Host-associated > Invertebrates > Cnidaria > Coral ...
ACCGCTGGACCTCAACCTGGGACCTGCCCAGCTCAGTGTGCACTGCGGGACCTCAACCTGGGACCTGCCCAGCTCAGTGTGCACCGCTGGACCTCAACCGGGGACCTGACCAGCTCAGTGTGCACCACTGGACCTCAACCTGGGACCTGCCCAGCTCAGTGTGCACCACTGGACTTCGAACTGGGACCTGCCCAGCTCAGTGTGCAACGCTGGACCTCAACTTGGGACCTGCCCAGCTCAGTGTGCACCGCTGGACCTCAACGGCCAGATAGAAAGCCAGAAGAGATGCCAGATAGAATGTCAGATAGAATGCCAGAAGATATGCCAGATAAAATGCCATGAGATATGCCAGATAAAATGCCATAAGATATGCCAGAAAGAATGCCAGAAGATATGCCAGATAGAATGCCAGAAGCTATGCCGGATAGAATGACAGAAGGTATGCCAGATAGAATGTCAGATAGAATGCCAGAAGGTATGCCAGATAGAACGCCAGAAGATTTGCCAGATAGAATAACAGAAGATATGCCAGAACATATGCCAGATAGAATGCCAGAACATATGCCAGAAGATATGCCAGATAAAGTGCCAGAATGTTTGCCAGATAGAATGCCAGAAGATTTGCCAGATAGAATGCCAGAAGATATGCCAGAACATATGCCAGAAGATATGCCAGATAGAATGCCAGAAGATATGCCAGAAGATATGCCAGAACATATAACAGAAGATATGCCAGATAGAATGCCGGAAGATATGCCAGAAGATATGCCAGAACATCTGCCAGAAGATATGCCAGATAGAATGCCAGAAGATTTGCCAGATAGAATGCCAGAAGATATGCCAGATAGAATGCCAGAAGGTATGTCAGATAGAATGCCAGAAGATATTTCAGATAGAATGCCAGAAGATATGCCAGAACATATGCCAGAAGATATGCCAGATAGAATGCCAGAAGATATGTCAGAATATATGCCAGAAGATTTGCCAGATAGAATCCAGAAGATTTGCCAGATAGAATGCCAGAAGATATGCCAGATAGAATGCCAGAAGATTTGCCAGAAGATATGTCTGAACATATGCCAGAAGATATGCCAGATAGAATGCCAGAAGATATGTCAGATAGAATGCCAGAAGATTTGCGAGTAACAAAATGTATAAATGTCATGGTGTGGATCACACGAAGTAAAGTAATTCTTTTAATCCAGATGGATTCCTTTCAGGATGAGACAGGATCCTGATTGAACATGTTTTTCAATGATTCTGATTGAAAATAAGAACATTTATGATGGATTCCATGTTCTCCAGGATCCTTTCGCAGCGCGTTTTGTGCCTTTTCCTCCTACGGATGAGAGAAGGATCTACAGTGCTTGGTTTGCAAGTGAAAGCATGCACATTGATTTCCATTTTCCATATGCCAAAGGTGCTGATGATGCGATGTCTAATATGTCTACCTTCGTAGTATTTGCAATGCCTTTTGAGTTTTCAGTGTAGTTTACCTATGTTTAGCCGCTCTGTTTTGCCAAACGTCCACACATGTCCAGATATGATATCTCTTGCATTTTGTCATCTCAGGCAAAGTTCATGCCATTTGCCCGGACGGTCAGCACAGAGCGATTCTCTTGAGCTTGCCATGTGGATGCAAGCCGGCGGCCGAGAGTGGCGAGAGTGGCCAGAGCCGCGAACTTCTCGCACGAAGCTCACAGCTGCCAGGATCTCAATCGGCAATGCAGACTGTCACAATGACACAATGTGACACCTGGAGGTGTAGCACAGTATTCCACAGTGTTTTGGTAGGTAATAATACGGTAGTAATAATGTATAATTCCTAGCGCCAGAGAGCTAATTATGTTTTCAGATGCTTTCAGAATTTCAGAGGTTTTTTTTTAATGTTTACCCTCTGGTAAACTAACATAGCTATTGAAAATGGCCATTTATAGTGGATTTTCCCATTAAAAATGGTGATTTTCCATAGCTATGTTAGTTCACCAGAGGGTAACCAATTTTAACCGGCTGCAAAACAGCAGGTCTCAGCAGCTCTCCTTCAAGTGCAGCCTCTTGCGACGGAGCATCGAGCGCGGACGTCTCTTCGGAGGTGGTCGCAAGGCTGTGGAGGAGGCGGTCTCCAGCGGTCTCAGAGTGGCTAAACGTGTCAAAAACCGTGCTGAATCTGATGACTCTATGGGGTTTTACAATGTTATGTCAATTATTATAATGTTATATAATATATAATACTACTATATTAATGATTATTAATGTACTTATATTAATGGCGTTTGATTAATGGCGTTATCCAATGTGTTGGGGAAATATGGATGAAGAGTTGGGGATTGTCAATTCATGATAGATGGGAAAGTCCCCTTGACCAACCAGTAGAAAGGGACATAAAGGGACGACAGAGGATTTGGGCCAGGTGATGACACGAGAACCATGAAATCAAATGATGTGTTGAAATTGGTCAAGTGGATGTGTTATGATTTCACATCATTTCCATGTAACTACTCTAACTATGACGTCTTGAATCAAGTCTTGAAAGAGCAGTCACAGAAATCGCCGGATCTGCTCATGAAGCACACGTCGCATCATAGGCTATCGGATGTCAGATATCTGCGTTTGCTTCAGAGGCCTTCACTGCGATTTTGGATTCTCCAGAACCGTCTGCGACAGCTTCCGCTCTACGCTGTCTGACGCTGGCCACTTGGCCTCTAGAAGGTGTCAGGTTTGAAGGTGTTTCAGGATTTATGATGATTTTTGTTGATTTTTGTTGATATGTTTAAAATGAACTAAAATGACATTTTGACATGTTTTCACACTTTAGCGGGAAAACTCCCAGCGATACGATCCGTGGCCATGGCCGCTGTTTCAGGTCAGCATGGAAGCCGTGAGGCTTTGGAAGGCTCGACCGGAACATGTGAGCTTCGGCAGCCTGGCCATGTGCCTTGGATCGCGTCAACATTAGTCAACTGGTGCAACTGGTGATGGTCGAATTATATTAGAATTATTAAACATAGCCATGGAAAATGATGGAAAATGGCCCATTTATAGATGGTTTAGTTTACCTATTAAAAATGGTGATTTTCCATGGCTATATGTTAAATAACCAGAGGGTATATTGGAATTAATTGTGGACTCCGTAGTTTTCAAGTTGGCCTTCCATTCCCGTGTCACATGACAGCGAAAATGGGCAGTCCATGGCAGTCCTGATCAGCCACAGCGATTTCAGCAGGCTCGCCATCTTGGCCAGTAGCGTACCCTCTTGGCGACCGCCTTTGGCTCTGCGTGAAGCGCTGCTACGCACTGTTGCTGCAGTACAGGCAGCGGATCAACCAGAGCCGCTTGGCAGCCAGAATTCACTGCAGTTCGCTGCAGTTCAATGGCACAGGATATCACAGGATATTCTGGGAAGGTAACACTGCATGCTGGGCTACCGTGGGCTGCTCACTAAGTAGCTCTGATACCTTTGACGTCTTCTCAAGCCTTGTGGGACAGACAAAAGCAAACGACAACACAACTACAGTGGCATAGATACATGACACACAATATGTTCATGCATTTTCTGATAAACTCTATTGTTCCATATTGTTCCACGTTTCTGCAATTCATTCAAATCAACTGAACAAGATCGGAGATTCATGGATACGTGGATACATCTCTCGTCCGCGGCTCGGAGCTTATTGGGTGGCTGTTCCGGTGCCATGGCGGAGACCAAAGAGCTGAAGATCTTGCAGCCCGATGATTTCCACCATCACTTTCGCGATGAACCCTTCCTGGAGCATACTGTGCCTTTTGGCTAAGGATTAGCTAATGGCTAAGACAAGCTATGCTAATGGCTAAAAACTATGGCTAAACTATGCTAAACTCAACGATAACGAAACTTCATCGAACTTAGTAAGCCGGCTTCCTTGCTTTCGTTGATCCTGTAGGCTATAGGCATGCCAGAATTTCGGACATGACTCGACGCGGAAAAAAAAAGTGTGAATTTTCATCGTACCTACTGTATGGATTTGTATGGCCTATATAAATACATCTAGATACATCTGAATCATCTAAATACCCGAGTATGACTGGACAAACTGCTGCGCAAATCGGAGATGACACACCAGGCCCCATGCAGCCGCTGCCTTTTGTCGAGTTCTCGTGATGCCAAATCTGGTGCCTCCAGTCACGACCACCCAAGCTGCTTTGGCCTATCGCGAGCGCATCCTCCTTCGTCTGCCCAAGACCATCAAAGAAGGAGAGTTTGTGCCTTTGATGACGTGACTTGGCAGATAGGAGGACTATTGGCTAGCAGGCCAGTCGCAGGTTTCATGTGCTATCATAGTGGTATCTTCATGTTCCTTAGTCATCCTTAGTCGCCTTAGTCATAGCGTCGTAGATAGTAACTGTTGGCCGCAAGAATCCAATGCCATCCAGTGCCATCCAGTGCTGCGGCCGAGGCTTTACCTCACTGACAACATGACACCCGAGGAGATCACAAAGGCCAAGGCCAGTGGCCACATCTACGCTGTGAAGCTGTACCCTGCTGGAGCCACTACCAACTCCGATTTTGGAGTCACGGACTACGAACGTATCATCCCAGCCCTGAAAAAGATGGAGGAGCTGGGAATTTTGCTCTTGGTCCATGGTGAATCAACAGATCAATCCGTGGACATCTTCGATCGTGAAGCGGACTTTTATGACAAAGTTATGCCAATGAACCTTGGTATGTGACCCCACCAACAGCAAGATCACGGGGTGGTTTGACTTGGGCAATTTGTTCGATTTGTCACATGCCGTTTCGGTAGAATTTCTTTCAGCCACGGTGCTTAGGATTCTGGCTCGTTGTCCAAATTTGAGAGTGGTTTGTGAGCACATTACGACAGCAGCAGTGGCATGCTTTGTGGAAAAGGCCCCGGGCTTGGAAAGTGGCAACCGCAGCGGCAGAAGCGAACTCATCTTTTAATACCCTCAACGGCCCTCAACTACTTAGGGTCTATAGTACCCAACCCTTATGGACCTTATGGGTTTGTGTCACGGGGTCCAAAGAGGCCAACCTCCCACCCCAGACCCACCCAGGCCCCCCGGCACCCCCCTCACCCGGCAAATGGCATGATCAACATCTTGGAAAAAAAAAAGACAATCCTGATCATCGGTGACCATGCAGGTTCACTTTTGTTGACACAGATCATATCAATATCATGCTGTTAAATAACACGTTTCTTCGGTTTTCTTCATATTCATTTTGTAGAGACAGCTGCTTCGAGATTCTCCGACCATCTTCTTGCTAGGGGGTTATTTCCTAGAGCTTTGTCGTATCTGTGTGCCTGTTGTATCCTGTTGTTGTTTCCTACATTTTTCTTGGAACGCTTTATTTGCTTGTTTTTGTTGCCTTTCTTGTTCAAAAAAAGTTACTGCTGGTGCTGGTACTGGAAGGCACTGAGAGGAGTTCCATCTTTCAAGAATGCTCCGAGGGGATTGACCCAAGGAGTTCTCCTTGTGACATGGAGACTGATCCGTGTACATTCTTGGAAGATCTTGGAAGGAGGGATGCAATATGATGCAATCATGGTCACATTGCTTTCTGTGTTGCCATTTTCTTTACCAAATGCCTCAAAACCTTCATGCTTTCCTGCAGGAGTCCAAAGTCATGGGGTCTAGAATGGTGTTGCAAGGGATGGGCAGCCCAAAAACACATAACGTTTCCAATGACATTATAGTAGACCCAAAGTACTTGGTAAAAGCATTACTTCACTATACTTCACTTGTTTCTCCTTTTCTTGGGGCATTTGTACTGTACTGTAGCCACGTCTTCGGTATTCGGTCTTGGAGTCAATCGTTTGGTGAAAAACCTTGTGGTACAAACTCCACAGCTCAATATTGCATATGGGGCATGTTTGTTACCTTCTGCTGCCTTTTTTCCGCCACAGCTAAGTAGCTGCCTTGGGCTGCCTTTTTCAGGCATCGCTACAGTCTCGTGCGCCTTTTGCCGACCACATCTTCCAAAAACGTCCGAACGCCGCACTATTTTACCATGTTTATCTGAAATCGAACTCTGTTACAGTCCTGTGCACTTTTTGTCGGCAACTTTTGCCGATCGACAACTCAATATTCCATATGGGGCATGTTTGCTGCCTTTTCCTGCCTTTTTCCCTGCACAGCTAAGTAGCTGCCTTGGGCTGCCTTTTTCAGGCACTACTTCACTTGTTATCCTTTTGTTGGAACATTTGTACTGTACTGTAGCCACGCGCTTGCTTTCTCATTTTTTTGTAGCATCTGAATAAACCAATCGGGAAAAATGGTTGCTTTATGTTCAAAACCTAGTGACGTAGGATTTTCTCTTTAGACCCCTGGCTTCCGAACATCCAAAAGGTCTGAAGCTAGGAAATTGATTTAACATAAACGGAACCAGATAATCCAAATAGACCCCTGTTTCAGGGTCTAGACTCTAGACTCTCTAGACTAAAATAGCCAAGGTCACTGCTAAGTAGTTGACGGTAAAATCACAGATCATGGCCAGAGGTCTTGTGCAAAGTTTGCTCTCAACCATGACTTGCTATCTGAGCCTCCGGGTTTGTACTTGGAAAGGAAACATTTGGAAACACTTGAAAAGTTCAATTTGATGGAACCCGAACCCAGTGATGCAGGCTGGACCGAATGTTGCTGCCACAATTACAGCTCATCACCTTTGCCACAACAGGAATGCAACTCGTCTTTGGTGCGACACTTTGTTTCATTTGCCACGTGCTTTCAGTCTTTGACACGAATCCCGCGATGCCAAGGCAATCTTTAAAGGTGGCATCAATCCTCACTACTACTGCCTCCCAATCCTGAAGACAGAGCAGGATCGGCTGAAACTCGTGCAGTGCGCAGTGGAGAATTCGAAGTTCTTCCTGGGGACAGATTCGGCACCTCACACGGTGGGAAAGAAGGAGTGTGCATGCGGCTGTGCAGGCTGCTTCACTGCACACATGAGCATCGAACTCGTTGCTGAGGCCTTTGAGCCTTGTTTTTTTTTGGAGATCTTTGGAGCTCTTTGGAACATGACACGTCTGACATTAATGTGTTTTAATGTGTTTTAATGTGTTTTAATGTGTTTTAATGTGTTTTAATGTGTTTTAATGTGTTTTAATGTGTTTTAATGTGTTTTAATGTGTTTTAATGTGTTTTATACATTTTTATGGCATTGGATATCATTTGATACAGTATTGTGGGATATTGTGGGGTTCCACTTGGTTGTCCTCCAGCTTCAACTATCGACGGCCTTTGCTTCAAGGGAAAGCGATTGCTATATGCTATAGCATCCATAGTTGTGTTGAAGTCCGTTGGAAACAAGGTGTTTTTGGAGGGTGCTGCTCTCACAGTGTTTTGCTTGTCATGTCAAGGCTCTGCTGCTATGTGCGTGCTAGGAATCTATAGCGTATAAAGTCTATGCTGGCATGTCTTTTCGTTTCTATTTTTTCCTTTCTTAATATTTTCCGAATCTTTCAATGTGTGTCCGTAAAGTGTTTTTTAACATATTGGCCGTGTACTTTGGATGCGTTCGGGCGTGGTGGGTGTGAGAAAGGGATGGATGCCGCACATTGCAAGGTGATTCCTAGAAGCGTGCACCCACCAATGCACCAATGCACCAATGCACTCATATTTTTTAATTACCGTTTGAGAGGTGAGATGGGGTGTTTGCCTTCTTGGCTTTTGGGTTTCTGCTGAGTGAGCATTGATTGGCTTGATGAATGCATATGAATGCAATTTTCTCAGAAGAACAGGGCCATTGGGGATACTGTTTGATTCGCATTAGGTGAAAGATGTCATGAGCCGCATGACAAGACTTGTCAAGTCATCATGTAGACTGTGACTGAGGAATCGGTTGGGGGATTGGATTCTTTGGAAGATTTCGTTGCAAAACGCGGTGCTTCTTTTTATGGTCTGCCCCCGGCTGCTAGCACACGCCTGTTGGTCAGGGAGAGTTGGAAGGTTCCTGACCACTATCCCTTTGGTGATCAGTGTCTAGCTTGCATCCCAATATGACCTCATGATAACTCATGTGCCAAATATTGGTGCAACAAGATCTGACATTCATATATACATATATATATATTATATTATATACTCTATATATATATTACGTATATACTATATATATACGTACGTTCATCACTTTGTTCAAGATTTGGATCCTTGGATCCACGAGCAAAATTGTGATTTTCGGATGCGTCGCAGCCCATTCCCTCCCAAAAATTCTGCACGAGTTTTTTCACGATGTTCTCCTATTCACAATGGCCTCACAATGGCCTCACAAATGATAAAACTGTGTGTTTTTTTCAATCCTTCCATTTGTCAGACAATCCGCGACGGTCTGACCTTTGTTTTCATCTAAGGCTGGTGCGACCTCTTCGTGCTGGAGAAGAAGCCAAGTGGAAGCTCCGGCCGAGGTTGTGAAGGCGAAGGAACATCCTGGCAACACATCCTGCATCGGTTTCATGGATGTGACAGATTGGGTATGATTGGGTGATGTTTCTCTTTGAATGATTCCTTCATGGCATTTCAAAACTTAAAGAATCGAACGTCTCAAAACTTGAAAACGTGTTTAAAGATGTGTAAAGATGTTGTTGATCGACGCTTTGAAGGAATCACTATGGGGCATCATGGCCTGGTGCGAATAACTGCTAAAACGCGGTTATACATAGGTTTCCTTTGTTTCAAGCCCTCGTCGCTTTTGAGTTCCATAAATTCTGTCTAGGGTAATAGTCTAATGGTGCTCATGTACCTACATAAAAGCACATGTCTATGTATTTTTTCTGGTGTGTTTTATTCTTTGAGCCTCGCAACATGACCAAGTGCGTGAGGGGCTGGCTGTTCTTGTTGGAAATGAGCAGGTGCCGCAACTTGGAGTGGCTGGAAAAAGGTGCTGTTTGATGTCGCTTGGGGCTGCTTTTCTTGCAGGAAGCGTTGTGAGAGTCCGCAACCGGCCTCCACTAATGAAAACAATAAGTCCAGAAGAACAACAACGAAAACGGCAACAACATCGACAACGACAACGACAACGACAACAACAATATCAAGATCACTATGAAACAGAAGCAACACGAATAGGAAAAAAATCTTAATGCATCTACATTAATATCATAGGCATTTGGCAAGATTCAAACATGGCGGGGGGAGCAGAGTGTGGAATGTGGTAGACATGGTTCGGGCATGTTCAGGTGACATCCTGCACGTTGCCACTGTCACTGCTTTGTTCCTGAGGTCTTGCATGCCTTGGCGAAATTGGCGGAAGCCAGAGATTGGAGGCGACGACGGTGGTTTGGCAACTCATCAGCCGCAAGGGTAGATGAATTCAGTTGGCGTGCATTGCAGTGTTGCCTAGCGGCCTAGCGTCCTCATCGGACAGCTGCAGAGTCACGCTCGACAGAGAGAGAGAGGAACAATTTTGTGGCTTGTTGATGTTTCACACACATTCCCATCATTCCCCAGATTTCCCGAGCACACGTTTGCACTCCAAGGAATTTCAGAACGACGACTTGTCGCAGCTTCGCAATGCCTTGAGGCACTTGACAAGAGGCTTCCTGGGATGCCTGGCAGCTGAAGAGGTGGGGGACACTTGGAGGTTTACCACTCGGCCACGGCCAAGCCAAGTCATGCGGGGATCAGTTCGTGTGAAAATGGCGAGGCCGACATGGTCGGGCGCATCTTGGCTACCTTGGCGGTCAGCTTTTTACATTTTTACATCATGCCACTACCAGGTGCTAGCAGCATTTGTTTGGTTCAAATGATGTCAATTTCATCAACGATCAGGTTACACTGACGTCATGGTAAATCGTGGCGGCTTGCTGCTCTATCACCTTCCACTTCCTCGGCCAGAGATGGAGGAGCACCATTATGACCTCCTTTTTGTATGGTTTTCTGCGGGATTTTTGGTCATTTTTGGTCATTCCTGGTTGACCTGGTGTGATTTCAGGAGACGTTACCTTCTGACTACCGAAGTGCTGCTGTGCCTCGGCAAATCGGAAAGTTCTGTGCGCCGTTTGTTGTGTTTGTTTGGACAAATGGTCGAGATGTCACTGCAAGTCAGTGCAGATTTGCTTTATAATAATATACATGTATATTATTATTATTATACTAACTTTATATATCTTATATAATCTTTATTACTATATATTACTATTTTATAATATTTTATAATACCCCTTACAATATTTTATACTCGTTGGTTGTGAACAGCACGATGGGTTTGACGAAAACTCAGGTCGACTGTAGTGTCCTTCCACAGCTGCCACTTCACTTCCAAGCTGCGTTGGCCAAGCCACCACTGTGTGAAAGCACGAATTTGAAGGACTCGAAATTACCGAAACGATGTCAACGTGGCTCAACTGTACCTTGACATGACATAGTGACATGGTGAAACACGGCTTTCACTTCCTGTCCATGGTTGAGTTGGCTCCACTGGCCGGAGCATGGTAACCACGTATAGAGGACCTGCATCTTCGCAACCTGCGCTTCTTCATAGAGCAGCCTCTTGGAAAGAACTGAACAGCAGAGGGACAAGTGCTTGTGTGGGAGACTTTTAAGTTTCCTCTTGCTAATGAAATTGCTCATGTGAGAGGCTGCAAGCAAATCTGAAGAAGCGGACGCTTCTCTTGCGTTTTCTCAGTGCTGACCAAACCCAAACTCTGACATCTGAATTTATCTTCCGGATTGCTAAGCCGATGAATGCTTGAACCCCCAGATCGCATGCAAGGTGCGCGATGTTTCTTGTAACGACTTTTTTCCAAGGACCCAGTTCAACATCCGCCAGCAAAAAGACATCAAACGAAGAGGCGGACTTGTCACAGATCTACCCCAAACGAATCACAAAGAAGGCGTATGGATGCGTATGGGCAATCTCTTTGGCGCTTGTGCTTGATACACTTGCTAGATTCTGAATTGCGAAAGGAAATAAATGAGAGACCTTGAGATTCCGGGCGTGGCTGAGCCAGCTGTTTTCATAAGCTGTCAATCCTTCACCGTCGATGCTCTGAGGCGGTTACATCGAAGCAGGGGACATGGAACGTATCGTCAACTACATGGACGAGGACCATGGCCATGGTGACCTGAGCTTGCACCAACCGCCGGGCATGATGTGTTTAGGGCCACATCATGCCATATCTCAGTCTTGGGTTTGAACAATATATCGATGTATAATGGTGTATATATATATTATATTATATATGATATATGATATATGATATATTATATATTATTATATATTATTATTATTGTTATTATTATGATTATATTATTATATATATATTATATATCATATATCATAAGAATTCGTATTATATCCGAAGGCTCTCTTCAGTCTGCGTTCGTTGCAGGAGCATTTCGCCCAGGGCAGAGACCTTGCAGAGGCGAGAGCGCTGCCAGAGGATTCACGCTTGCGCGAAGTGAATTCTGAGGGCTTCACCAGCGAAGAAGAGCACTCGGACCGCATAGACCTTGTGATTCTTGTGATTCTTGTGAACCATTGGCTGGTGTTTAGGGCATGTTATATACAGAACTCTGGCTCTCATACGCATTCATTGTAGCAGTGTCCATGCTATTCCGCAACGGTTGCAGAGACTGGCAGAGACTGGGGTTGTGGACTTGAAGTGGCTTGACTTTTTTGTCTTATATTATCATTCACCTTGTGTATCTTTTACAATCCTTTACCGTCCTTTACATTGTTTCCATCTCCAAGGTGTCACTTGCAATCGGAACGTTGCCGCAGTCTCCAAGAGACTTTGAAGTCGCTGCAGAAGCAAACGCTGCAAAGGTCTTTGCAACGGGCAGCGCTGAAGCCTAGGTCGACTTTGGGCCACTGTGTCACCTTGCCCCGTCTTGTCCCAATCGGAAAGCACTTGGGAAAGCATAGAAGCATCATGAAGCATCACTTGAAGCATTCAAATCATTCAATATTTCGATATGATTTGGAGGTCTTTGGACGCACTGAACAGGAACTTGTGGCAAATCTGAATGCATTTAGATGTCCTGCGGCAACTTTGCTCTGCGGAGGCAAGATGATTCAGTACCGCTGGAGGGCGCAACGTGTGTCGAATCGATTGACCCCAGTGCCCGGTTGGATGCCTGGCAGAAAGCAAAAGCAGAAGGCCTTCCCATCCAGTGTAAAAGGATGCAATATAGACAATTTATACCAATTTATATTATAGAATGTATATGATATTTTACAGATCTAATTGATAATACACACGGATACGCAGATACATAGATCCATAGATACACCGATACAGAGATACATAGATACACAGATACACAGATACGCCTGTTTCGCCATTGTGTGTCTCTGCCAGGGGTTGGGGTGGGGGCTTCTGAATAGAACATTTTGCCAAGTTTTGTGAGGATGAGGTGGGTTAGGCTGGGGTAGGGTGGGGTGGAGGCAGTGGTGGGGTGGGATGCGGATGGATGCGGCATTTCCGAGGTGGGGCTGGTAAGTTTTCAAGGTGGGGTTACTATGTTTTCAGGGTGGGGTTGGCGACCCGACCAGCAACTGGAGGCGAACAAGTAACAAGGATTATAAACGGGAACCCTTCGCTACGCCCTACGCATTCGGTAATCAACTAGCCTTCCACGGGCTTGGCGCAGTGTGAAACCCCCAAGTAGGTGATCAAGGTCATTCATCCCGCATTTGCATATACGTGTGCATATTCATATACAAAACAAATACATAGACATATACATGTACATATACATGTACATACCTGGGCCTTCCGCCCGGTACATTTTTTTATTGTTTGGCCAAACCCAAAATATATTTATGGTCACATGAAATTTTGAAGGTTTCACCAAAAAACTTGAGTTTCGCCACTTCCCACCCCATCCATCGGTCAATGTCAGGCCTTGGTGGTGGCTCCATGCCAAACTTTGATCATTCATGTCTTTATATCGGTTAAAAAAAACATTTTGCCAGCATTAGGCTGACACCACAGTGTTTCAAACATCAGCACCAGAACCTGATTTCTTCCAGCCAAACACACGCAAGTGCAACAAGAACCACTCTTAAAACTATCAGTAGCTTCGCATCAGTCCGGCAATGGGCCTGACGAGCTGCAACCCTGTCGGGGCACTCAGTTTTGTCACAACCCCAAGCGTTTCTCAACATTTAGGTGCAACAATCGAACCTTTATCAGGTAAAGTTCCAACACCCTCGCCATGTTGTAGCGACTTTCTACTCGCCGGTAAAGTCTGCACACTTTGCCGATCACGTCCTCGTTCATTTCGCATGATGTTCCAGCGGGGTTCAAGATGACATCGGCCCCTGATTGAAGGGCCAATTCGATGTCTAGAAGGGTGTGCCGAAAACTGTGGTTCTTTGGGACCACTGCCCAACAGCAAATATCAAAACGATGCAAAGATTGGTAGGCCAGCCAGTTGTATCCTTTCCAGAAAACAGCTCCTTGCTCCACAGCAAACATGGCACATGACCGCGCCAAGAAGAGGTGATGGGGAAAAAGCATTTTGGAAAAGTTGATAGCCGCCTTTCCCACTTCGCGCATCACTTCAAACATCGGGCCATGAGCTTGGTCATGCAACGGTTGACTAAGAAGTTGCCCCAACAAATCAACCAGCCACTGGCACAAAATGAAGGTGTCTGACCCCTTCGTGTTTGCCCAAGGATACGTGTGGTAGTTTGGGAAGTTAAACAACCTCCGGGAGAAACTCCGAAGCGCCAAGCTCTTGGAAAAGGTAGCGCACCAAAGCTTGCAGTGACCGAAAGATCTCTGTAGTTGCACATCGGCAGAATTTCCTTCCTCAGGAGGGGGCCCCATCTTGAAGTAGCCCCACTTGATCACGGTGACCAGCACTGAACCCACATAATGTCGGAAAACCCCAAGTCTTGTAGTGTGAAAAACGTCACGTTTGTGTATCTTTTCCGGACATATTGGATCAAAGGGGCAGTCTGCCAAAGGATGCCGTGCTTCCCATGGCCGCGTTTGGTAGAGGCTGCCCATCCACGCTGGGGACTCTGATATATCTTCATACGGCATGCCCGCTGAACCAGCATGGCATTCCGGACACATCATCAAAGGCCGTCTCTTGCCTCTAGTGCCGTGATGGCGAAGCAAATTTCCCAGGTCTGCGTGCCATTTCATGTCACCCTTCATTCCAACAATAGCGAATGTCCAGACACGACCATGCACATGCACACCCTCGTAGAACAGGCGTCGGAACTCTCCAGCCAATCGTTCCACCACCAAACTCATCAATTTGTCATGTGTTTTGTAAAGCTGGCAGGGCATAACCCACAAGAGAAATTTGCTGAGAAAGCTATGTTCTTTCATGTTGTGTGTAGCATACCCTATAGTGCCAGTCCAATGTGGCTCCATGAAAGGAAACCTTTTTCCAGTATGTTCTTGAGGGCAGCACTTGCAGCAATGAATGTTCCGATGATCACTCCTTTCGTTCTTGACCGTGTGTAGCCCAAAAGGGACCTCTGCAGTGAAAACAGCGGTGTTACCTCTCCGCTTGCCCCTGCCTTCATCTCCATAAAGGTAAAGGGGTATTGTGTATCCCAGTTCGGATTCTTCATGGGCAGAGTAGACCACATGCTGAGGATGTGACACTTTGAAATTTTGCCACCAACCTTTCAGTAAGTCCACGCCAAGTGGCAAATCTTTGAAGCCACCTAAAAGCAATTCCCTGTGGTTTTCCAAGATGTATGGAAACAAGTGCAAGGGTGAAACGTATGGGATCACCACATCTTCTCCTTCAAACTGAAAAGTCATATGTGAAATGGGGACTTTCCAACGAAGACCAAGCCGTTCAATCATACGACGCCCGTTTCTTGCCGCATTGCTGGCCCTAGACTCTGGAGTGGCCTTGCTTCTAAGGCCATGGCCAGCCTGATCGGATGCCACGAAGCGATCCACACAGACTGCCGTGACCTCAGCCACAACCGGGGGATTGCGGGATGAGGGCACCCAAGGGTCGGAAACCAATTCGGAAATATGAGGCTCCCACCCCATCAGCTAGAGCATGGGCAGCAGCTTCATTGATGGGATTAGGGCTTGCGCCAATAACTGGCATTGACCAGGACTACCACGATGACTTTAACTTTCTTGGATGTAGACATCACATCAAAATGGTTTAGCATTGATGTTGGCAATTTCCCCTGTCCGCTATGGCCATCAAAGTCTGCGAACGAATTGCAGCAAGATTGTATCGCACGTTTCGATTTAAAACGTGCAGCCTGCTGTCTGCAGCGGTTTGCAACACTTGTGTAGGGCAAGGGTGTTGGATCAACACTGGTCCCCAACTTCGGCAAGCAAGCTTTACGTATGTAGGGAGGCTAAAACACAATTATCAAAACAACTTTTGACTTACCGTAAGCTACTTAATCACTTCTTGCCCCTGCCCCTGGAATTTCCATCCGGCGGGTTGGCCGAAGCTTTTGCTTTGGCCTTGCTCTTCGCCTTAGCCGCCTCTCTCTTGTTCGGCTTCTTCACCGCAGCAGATGAAGTCTTGGGAAGATACGGCCTCCAGCGAAGCCGAAAGCAAGGGCTGGGTGGGAATAGGATTTTGGAAGTCGGAATGTCCAAGAGCCGACTGTGTGGCCCGGCCTCATGCGGCCCTCCAAACTCACTGATTCCACAGCCCTCGGCTACATGCGTGGGGGCTGTGGCTTTGGAGCTATCACTGTCCAGCATGTCACCAAATAGGGCTGAGAACCCAGCAGCTTCTGGGATTTTCCATACAAGTCTTTTAAAGTACGCTCTTGCCTCAACAGTGGGATTTTTGCCGGAGGGGCAAAGAGACCAATTGCTCATTGTATTCGATATATATCTATGACCTCAGACAGAATTCAGACACAACATCCTATTGCCGCACTAGTCAGATATGTTGCAAAGGTGTGAATCCATCCACAACGCCGTCAGTGTAGATTCTGTTGGTTTCTTCATACTTTTCCTCCAACAGCTTGCGATACTCCTCGACTTTGGCTTTCATCCTTGGCTGCAAACTTCCCGCTTGCAGGAGGTGGAAAGGAGAAAAATGGTGGATGTACCAGGCAGGGTCTGAGGTATCAACCGTTTTTGGATGTCAGTCAGCTGATCTGCAGCGGCGAACTTGCTAATGTAGTCGTCCAACTTGACCATGCGTTTGCTCAAACAAGTCCTGGGCGAGAACAAATGATTATCTCTATGTTGGACCCCCTGCGCTGGTTGTTCATTTCTTCGGGTAAAAATCTACAGCGGCACATTGCCCATAGAAATACACTCTCGGTCCCCACAGCTTCTAAGGCAAATCTTATCACTCCCAGAACCATGAGGGAACTTGATCGGTGATCACCCAAGTTTCAACATCTTGTTGCAACTTGCTGATGGCGGGTCATCCGCGATCAAATCAGGAAGCCCTGCTTGGTGACGCAATTTTTCCAAATTGTCCTGATCGAGGTCCGGGTCCTGGGGAACCGAGTCCTCATCAACCTCATCGAGATGTCCTGGGTACAGAGACCAATGGAAAGAATTGTGCCAGAAAGATTGGATAATCGATGATCCATGTGATCTGAGGCAAGCTTTCGCGGTTTAAGTTCTTTCCAAATCTTTATACACTGGATCCACGTGAGGGAAAACAACTCTAGAGCCTTCTCCCTGGTCTCCATTCTCGATCTTCACCGCCACTGCAGGCTTTCGATGTGGGAACTGGAAGTCGGACGAAGGCTCAAGAGCGCCTGCACCGTCTTTGCCCTTCTCCGTCCATTGGGTGCGACGGTTAAACGAAGACCGGCTCTTCTGCCTAGCAAACAAATGTCAAAGTGGGGCCGGCGATCGTGTTGCGAAATAATAATTCAACTGGTTCTAAACCTTTAGCTTAAAAGAATTTAGACCTGACTCAGCCCCTCGTGTTTGCAGCTGTGGTGCGTCAAGGATCCAGACACCGAAGTTTCAACCCAGAATAATGTCACATTCTCGTATCTGTCACGCCTGTAGTGGAGCTGAGTGATTGAGTACCCCTTTGGGATTCCAACACTGGGGATTCACAGAAGCAATTGTTTTTAGTAAGCTGCAGACCGGCACAATTTCTGCCGGTCCTCCCGGCAATGCTTGATGATCGCCTTGATCCTGGACCTTGCGCCGCCAGGGCGAGCGGCATGCCAACAAATCAGCGGTTGTGGCTAGGCCAGGGCTGTATATGTATATTTATGTATACATTATATATTTATATTTATATGTTTATGTCCAATGATCATGTGTATGATTAAACAGAATATGTGAGTAATAAACGTGTATATATATATATATATGTCACACATACATATGAACATTATATACAAAACATATTTACATATATACATGTAAAACCCATACTTTTTATATAGCCATATCGCTATGTATATCATATAACAACATATATCTATAAATGCTAGAACAGACTAGTGTCACATCATTACACAATTCAGAACAAATTATGTACAGTCCTAGAAACATACATATGATACAGTTCTAGAAGAACATACATATGATCAAAAGAAGTTCGGGAAAGAAATTTCCGCGTTGGTATTGCACGAGAGCAAAAGAAAAGAGACGATAACATTAGAGAAAGGCCGGGGGAAGAGAAGAGGAGAAGAGGAGAAGAGGAGAGAGGGGAGGAGGCGAGGGGAGAAGAGGAGAGAAGAGATGAGAGGAGATGAGAGGAGATGAGAGAATGGATACGGGAGACAAGAAAAGGAGAGAAAAGAAAACAACAGAGGAGAAGACAAGAGATGTGAGAAGAGACAAGAAGAGAGGAGAAGAGAGGAAAGGGGAGAGGAGAGGGGGGCTAGAAGCGGAGGAGAGCAGAGAAGAGGAGGGGAGGGGCGCGGAGAGGAGATGAGGAGGGAGAGATGAAGATATGAAGAGAAGTCTTGTCTTCACAACAAACATGTACTTTATGATCCCCATCTGGTGCACCCCGGAGAGTCCTGTCCTTGGTTGTGTTATTTTTTGGGTCCTGACCTTTTTGAAATTAAAATCCTGGTGCCCCTCTCAGACGAATGAAGCTTGCAGGCACTAATTTCCTGATGCCGAAGGTTTCCAGAAAGGCATTTCCTCCCCCCTGTTATTAATTAAATTCCTGGGTGCCAGCCCTCATACAATGCTCAGCAAACCACCCCTCAACATTTGCTGTTAATAGACTAATTTCCTGGGACCCAAGGTTTACATATATATGAATGTTTCGGGCCCATGACAGATTCGAATGGGGGCTATTGGAAGACGAACCCAAAACTCAATCGTTTATCGTAGGAATCACTTCATGCCCAACTACTTAAGAACGTTTAAAATTAATAAACGATTGAATGCTTTGGCTTACCGCATTTTCACACCCACCCAAATTAAATCACGTGTTAGCATATGCTGTTGCTAGACCAAGTTTCTGGGTTGCGAGGATCACAACTTTAGCAAACAACCCGCGCCTGGAACATATTAAATCGCGGATCCGAACATTTCCAGCTCACTTTTTGTGTTGGTGAAGCTGAACATATGTGTCTGTGCCCTTTTGTAAGGCAAATGTGTCTTCAGCTTTACAAATTATGAGCCAGTCGGAGTTTTGAATTCAGTGGTTTGAATGGAATAGCTCGGGTCTGTTTTTACTTTTGACCTTTGAACCTGCATTTCGCGTTTCGAGAGCGCCCTTTTTGAAGCTTTGAGCTTCACTTCGCCTTTCGAGAGCGCCCGTTTGTCACATCAAACATGTTTTTGGAAATTAATATCCTGATGTCTGACCTACGCAAATTCAACATTATAATCATTATAGCACCATTACCAAAGATTTAAATCCTGGTTCCCAACCTTTTAAAGTCATGTAAAGAACCATACACCCTCAAACAATCATGGGACATCTTTTCCTGTGGTTTGACGTACATATATGTTCTAGTGAATGCCCTCCCCATGAAAATTATTCTCTTGTTGCCGGACATTTTGACACCGCAGGAAAATAATTTTGAAATATTTTGAACCAGGATTGTTTTCCTGGGATCGAACGGACGCATGGATGTAGGATCTGCAAATCGGTGATTTCAAAATTATTAATTTTGGTAGTGGACTCCCAGGAAAGTAATCTGCATCACCAGGTGGGGATCTATGATTCAAAATCAAAACCTATATCTGCACCACTCGATGTATGCGTCACATTTATGCTTTCAGGTGGCTCACTCAAATTGAGCTTTTCCTTCATATCGTGCTTCGAAAGATATTGTCCTTCAATCTTCAACTGGTGCTCCGTGAGCTCCTCGCGAAGGACTTCGCATTCCTGGATAAATGTCTCCTCCAGCGGGAATGAGCCCCGGGTAAACCCTAAAATGCGAAAGACCCAATCTTGGGGGATATACAGCTACAACCCCACAAAAAGCCAGCTGGTGAAATCTTGATGGACGGGGGTGTTTGGAAAAGAGCCCAAGATAGAATCCAGATGTGGTGTGGTTATAGGTATCCTGAAATGAAAATTCTGATGGCACGGTAACATCACCCCAAAAGAATTTAATTCTCATATATTTATTATCATTTGACACTTGTTAGGCAAACACCATATAACAGTTACTAGTTTGGGAACCGTCTCCGTGTCAAAGCCGCACATCTGGAAAATCTGGTCGATGTTTTTCCGGTTCTTAGCTGAATGGAAATCTTGAATCACCGCCTGGGACACCTTGAAATTTCCATGGACATTAGGCTTCATGATCCTTCGCAGCCGCGAGTTGATTGCCGACCTGCTCAGGCGGACCTCTCCTGCCTTCGGTCGTGGGGCCGTCTGGTCCCCGATGTCAGGTACTGAGCTCAGCCCGGGCTCATCTGCATCCGAAAGATAGGACTGGGACTGGTCATCATCTGGCTCTGTTGGCGCATAAGGCGCATGTTCATCACCACTGTCGATTGACAAGTCAATCATCTGACGGGGCAACTTTGAGCTCATTTGGGGCGTGGGAAAAGCTAGCTGTCTTTTCAACCCTTTCTCACCCTGGGGAGTCGCCACTGGACGGCGTTCACTGCCTTGGTCGCGTAGGGTCTCTTCCACAGGAACCTCGCCGGTCCCACAAATGCTTGCAATAAAGTTGTCAAGTAGGCCCAGATGCCATCACAAGATAGCCCCACAAGAAACCAAAAGAAATTAAGTAAATTAAGTAGAATCGAATCCCAAACACAGAATCAGTCGAAACCGATGATAACTGAGAAGGCTGTCGATCTTGCATTTCTTCCCAAGATGTCAACCTTCGAAGCCGCCTTCGCCTTTCTCCACCCTGGCCCTGGTCCAAGGCAGCGTCAGTCGGCCCGACAGGCTTGGGCACTGGAGCGCCGGAAGTGGTCAGGGTAGGAAGCTCCGCCTACAGGGACATATACATATAATATATATATATATATCATATATAAATATAATACAATAATAAAATATAGTATAATATAATATTTTACATTTTATACAGATATTTGATAGAGAGAGAGGGAAACATATAGAGATGATTTTTGGGCAATTGAGTTTTACAACATATCAAACATGTTTTCGTCTTACTTGAGAAGCACCTTTTTTGAATTATTAAGAGCTTTGCCCCGAAAGTAGTGATTGGGTAGTTGCCTGCAAGGCAGCAATTTCCTTCTCAAGATCTGCATCAGACATCGAGGTAAGAAGCCGATCCCTTTGAGTATGCACAGCGTTGAAACCGTCTATAAGGGTGCTTGAAGAGTGGGTCCGGTCTCCACACCCACTCATGGCCAAAAAGCTTCTACAGCCTCACCGGAATCAAAATGGCTACAGGCATATGGTGTCAAAAGGATGCTAAAAGCTACCAATGGCATTATTTCCGGATAAATTCGAATGAAAGCTGTCAGCTTCCATTTTTCCATCTTTGTTGGCAGCATGCATCGCACCCTGACGGTGTGTGGATTCACACAGCCCTGGGAGACACGGCCTGATTGCCCAAGCTACAATGTCCTGGAAACCGTGGGGAACAATCAAAATCAAAAGGTCTCACAATTTTGCTTAAAAAACCCGATCGCAAAAAATCGCAGTTTGACCGCTAAAAATCGCAGTTTGACCGCTAAAAATCGCAGTTTCAAAGTGGACAAATCGTAACCCGAGTTTGGAATTGCAGCCTGCAGCTGATTATGGTGCCCTTTCCTTTAAAGGACAAAACTTGGAAGACTATCCTTCCATTCGTCTGGTACAACCAGCAAATGGGATTTGGCTAGGTACATGATGGGTTCCATTAGATTGGCCTCCTCCCACTCACTCCATGGAGTAGCCCGAAAATGACGCCGAACTTGTTCAGGGTCCACTGCGTCCTGAGCTATGGCATGTTGGTCTTTGAGGGTGGGATTGGGTCTTCTTTAGTGGGGCTTGTTTGTTTACTTTGTATGCATCAAAGGCTCCATGTGGAAAGGTGCCTTTTTTTCTTCCTTCTGCATGTGTGGAAGCATATCAACCACAGCACGGGCAAAGCCTGGAGTATATGTCCTTGAGGGAAGGAAAGGGAATTTACAGGAAAACACATTGGGAATTTGTTACTTATATCATCCGAATAGTGAAACAAAGAAAAAAACAATGTTGATCTATAAGAAGTGAGTTTCTGGGTTTCCTTTAATGCCTTTGTGCCACAATAACGTCGCTTCCCCGCATGATCTATGTAGCGGCGGGTGGTGGTTGATTTTTTTTTCAACTTGGTGACTTTCAGGGATCCAAGATCAAGCCTTGAAATGTGCCTGGAACTGGACACGACCACTGTACGCTTCGGGCTTTTCGATCCGTGGTGCGTCATCCAGAAATACACACGGTAAACCTCACAATGTTGGGTAACATTGGAAAAGAAAATCAAATGGGGAGAGAAGGTGCGAACCCCAAAGCCAAAACAATAAAACACAATAACTAACAATCTTTTCATTGAAAATATGGGGCCCAGGGACCAGCATTCTATAGAGATGTACATTGTACCGGATACTGTTGATTGCTTTTCAAACCCACAAAAATTTTCAATATATGAAACCATGAAACAGAGATGCCAAATTTCTTCAAGATCTGGAATAGTTCTTGCACCCTTGGGTATGCTAAAATTGATGATCGGCCAGGATTTTCCAATAGCCAATCCGCTTCCATGGATGTCAATAGAAGGACGAGAAGGCATACCCTGCAGGGTTTATGCTACACTTTACCCAAACAAATAAGGCCATAAATTACTTTATGTTTTGTTCGTGATGGGAAAACAAAACAAACTTTCTTTGGTATAAACAGCCAGCATTCAAATTCAATGGGGGTCCTGGCCACCATCTTGTTAGCGGCGGCCACTGATTTGCGGAAAAAAAGACCACCAGGTAGAAGGAAATCCCGACCGCTTGTATGTTGATTTACCGGGCTCCAACTGGAACACACTACAGCTATCACTGCTGCTAGCAGGCCGGGAATCCCAGCCAGCGCCAGAGACAGCGCTAACCTCACAGCGATTGGTTCAAAAGATTTGGAAGGGGTGCTTTTCTCTTAGGCGAACTAGTTCATAAATAAAACGTTTAAGATCTTTGAGCGCAGAAAAGAAACACATAGCCAGCACTCCCGTTGAAATCCATACTTCCCCGGGGTTTGCTAAAGCTGTCGATTTTTGGAGCTTTGGGTTTTGTGAAGATAATGTCAAGTGCCCGAGATGAATACCCACGTCGGAATGCCATCTTCGCAACCCTTGCCCGACCAGCAAAGTATTCTATCAGCTCTAAAGGCGGCACAGCCATGTCTTCGGGAATGACCAGCCATCCCGTCAACAGGGTCAGCAACACAAAGTCCTGAGCCAGGCACCGGTGGCTCCTGGAATTCGTCTCAGCACCCACTGGCTCCATGTTTGCCATACCTGTATATATATATAGTTATACATATATAGTTATATATATAATATCTATATTCAGAATAGCCCGATAAAGTTTTTAGAAAATATGAAAAATACAGTGGTGATACAATTGTGTAGTTAAATGTTTTTTCGTCATTGCTTGATTACCCTGTAGGTGTTTTCGGGTTATAGGATGTTTTGGGTTCTTCAACTTTGTGATTCAAGGAAAATTGAACCGTCAATGACATAGATCCCCAACCTTGCATTAAGCAAAGAATCTTTTGGAGCCCCAAATGTCAACAACCGAGCGATTACCAGGTTCAACCGCTTTGGATCCATTGCCCTAGCTGAGGTTGGGCTAATTATACGAAACACCGGCCAACCCTTATCCAAAATGGCTGCACAACCAGAAAATAATGGAAGTTGCAGGTACGAACCCCACAGCAAACTGAGCAACATGCAGGCTTGAACAAGCTCAAACTAGGTTGCGGCCGTGTTACCGACCCTGGGTTATTTGCTCACTTCGAAATGTATTTGAAAGGTCGTGATGGAACCTGTGTTCAGAACGTCCCATTTTCCCATGGTTTTGAACCTCGTTTTCGCAAATCCCATTAGCTCTGCGACTCGAACACACAGCTTTCCCAAAAATAAGCGTTTTTTTTGTCCTCTACTCTAGCGAGATGCCTTCTTCGCAAGATAGCCAACTGCTTTCAGCAAGTGCGGCCTTGTGTTCCATCGGAACATGAAAGCCAAAACGTACGGTGATCAGCGTAACATCATCAGCGTAACATGAACGTTAACACCCCACCCCACCCCACCCCAACCCCAACCCCCATGATCAGAGAAACATCTTCAGCGTAACATGCACGTTAACATCCCACCCCACCCCAACCCCCTATGATCAGCGTACCATCATCCGCGTAACATGAACGTTAACATCCCACCCCACCCCAACCCAACCCCCATGATCAGCGTAACATCATCAGCGTAACATGAACGTTAACATCCCCCCCCGCCCCAACCCCCATGATCAGCGTAACATCATCAGCGAAACATGAACGTTAACATCCCACCTCACCTCAACCCAACCCCATGATCAGCGTAGCATCATCAGCGAAACATGAACGTTAGCATCCCACCCCACCCCAACCCAACCCCCATGATCAGCGTAACATCATCTTAGCGTAACATGAACGTTAACATCCCACCCCACCCCACCCCAACCCCCATGATCAGAGTACCATCATCAGCGTAACATGAACGTTCGCATCCCACCCCACCCCACCCCAACCCCCATGATCCGCGTAACATCATCAGCG
>Ga0126342_10004344_pt1 | contig 24099 bp, 18 predicted proteins | sample Cyp1metagenome_FD_92528 | JGI IMG/M metagenome (GOLD analysis project Ga0126342, IMG submission 92528) | Coral microbial communities from Lord Howe Island, Old Settlement Bay, Australia - Cyphastrea 1 metagenome | ecosystem: Host-associated > Invertebrates > Cnidaria > Coral ...
AGGGATTTGGTGCCACCAATTGTTTTCCGGAGGTTGGTAACCAATTACAGTTTTGGTGCAATTTAATTCAAGGACTTCATCATCAACAGGTGTTGCTTGAGCTACTGGTTGCTGCCATTCATAGTATGTATATATATATATATTATATTGTATTTACATATATATATATTTATTTAGCACGTTTCTGAAGGAGTATTGGTTTTAATCAGAGAATGAGGGAATCATCCTCAATGTCTTCGAGAATGTTCTTACTGAACCTCCGATTCACCTCTAGTAATCACTATCGAACATCCCAAGTTTGGGGTTTGGTAAAGACCCAGTTGTAATCATCGAGATTGTAACATCCCGTTTCTTTCTTCAGTAGATGAATCATCAACTAATGAATAATCAATGCTGATTTCATCAACAATCTGATGTAATCATCCTTTTCAGACCAAATTATTTAATGTGTAAGAACTACTTCCATATCCCATTGAGGACTATCTTCAGATCTCCATCTTCCAATATATAATATTCTATCTCAATATTTCAAAAAAAATGAAGTTAGGAAAATCTCACGGTTCTATACTGATGAATTGAGCCTTTTCGGCATCTTTTTTGGGATTACTATATCTTGATATCCCCAAACTGGCCCCGGTTTTTGTGTCATCCTAGCTGCTGAATTGGCCTGGACACTTGGACCAGTTGTGCCTGGAAGCTGCATGTGGAATATGGTAAGTGTCTGATGGAGTAAAGGACAACTGGAGTATATATATATAGGATAAGTGTCTGACTTTTGTGGAATTACTAGATAACCGGAAATTGGAGTATATCTGATGGAATGGATATTTTCGATACGGATACATCCACATGTTTTGGATTTTAGACTCTAGCACTATGGATAATTGGAGTATAACATCAACAATGTCATAGGAGCACAATGAGGATATGGGATTGTCCAGTTACATGTTACAACCCACAAAGATGCGGGGGAATATATATGTGGGTTTCCACAAAAGGGGGTACCGCAATAGCTGGATGGTTTATTTCAGGGAAAATCCTACAAAAATGGATGATTTGGGGGTACCCCTATTTTTGGAAACCCCCATATATACATACATATATATATATATATACACAATATATATATATATATATACACAATATATATATACACACAATATATATATATATATACAATATATATATATACACAATATATATATATATATTATCAACCATTTTGCAGGGATACAATGGGATATCTCTTCAACAACACGGTGAATTTTCATGGCTTGTCCTGGGACATGGCCTGATTTGAATTTTCGGGAGTCAAAACATGTCATGACGCCTTTCTAGGCGATGAAATCTTCGAGTTGGGTCTCACATGGTACAGTACAGACTAAGTCTGGTTGGTGGTGGAATGACCATATGGTTAATATATGGTCAATATATGGTTATTATATGGTTAATGATGGTTAATAATTTTCTGGTTGGTGGTGCAATGTGCCCATCTTGAAAAATGATGGAGTTCGTCAATCGGAAGGATGATATCCCATATATTATCATATATGAAATGGAACATAGAAAATGTTTGAAACCACCAACCAGAAGTAAATAAGAAAGCACTGAGAAATTGCGTAGGTCTTGCGGAGAACTCCATCATACTCATCATTGTGTGTATGGTAATCCTGTGAGCTGTAGTCCTGCAAATCCCTTGCCGGCATGATCAGCCAATCTTTAATAGAGATATATGTCACTACAACACAAGGAGTATTGACATGTATTGGAACTCCTACCATTATGGGCGGGGGACAATCCAAAAACACCATGTGGATCAATGCCACATCATTTGTTACAGAAAACGGCTGTGCTAAGAGTGTGTTCTCTGGTGAGTCAGAAATGGATGGAGCAGTCTGCTCCATCTGTTGTCACCGTTTGTCATAGAATGGTGACCACTTTTTTTGTGCGACCAAGAAGGCACATAATTCTTCCAAGAAGGCACATGGCGTAGGGGTTTTTATTGTTCCGGTTTACCCTCTGGTGATTTAACATAGCTATGGAAAATGACCCATTTACAGATGATTTCCCATTAAAACCTCCATTTATAATGGATTTTCCAGTTCGCTATGTTAGTCATAACCAGAGGGTACATGAAAAAAACACGACTAACGAGAGCTGATTCCAATGGTTGACGGCCGCTGGATCCCACTGGTGACACATTTTCTGCAGCCAGTTTACCATGCACTGAATGAGAAGATTAGCCTCACCTGGTGTGGTCGGCTTGAGTGCTTGAATTTTCCACCTTATAACTGCAAAACTCACTCATATACCCTCTGGTTATTTGACATAGCCATGGAAAATGGCCCATAGAAATAGATGGTTTACCTATTAAAATTGGTGATTTTCCATGGCTATGTAGTCATAACCAGATGGTAGATGAAATAGATGTGAGAAAAAAAACAGGGATTCTCCAGAAAAATCATCTACAATTGCTGGGTGTTCCACATCTGACTGCCTTTCTTTACAGCGTGCCACCTCCCCCAATGATCCACGTCATACTCATTACGAACTGGAAATACTTCATGAATTTGGGGATGATGGCCCATATATCAGGGCTTGGTAAATGTCCTGATTGAACATATATACAAATAATATATATATATATATACATATTGAACATCACCCAGCTATTGGGGATATATAAAGGGATATGTAATTATTACTATATCACCATCTCAAGGAGATGTTTATTCGTTTTCAAAGTGAAGATCATTCCCGAGTTTCGGGGCATTTATCAAAAGCCCTGGCCCTGTAAACCATGATATTTTTGGCTGGTTGGTGGTTTCAACCCCTCTGAACAATATTAGTCACTTGGGATGATTATTCCCAATATATGTAAAGTCATAAAAGCCATGTTCCAAACCACCAACCAGTTGGTGAGAACAGACTTCGGTGGCTTTTTTACAATCAGCCTAGTTGTATCCCGGCTGACCCCACAAAAAATCCTTGGTCAACCATGGCAGTCATGGTTAAATCATCATGTCTCACAGCTGCATTTGTTCAAAGCGATTGCAGGTCCAGGCAATGTTCAGCTACTGGAAGAACCAGAAGAACTTGAGGATTTTTGTTGCTTCCTCCTTCAGCTTCTTCTTCCCGTGAACCAGCTCTGTTTCAGCCTGATTGAGCTCCCGCTTCACGTCTGTCCTTTCGCCTTGCTGTGCCTCCAACACCAGCACTGGGGCTTCAGGTGAATGTGAAACCGTGGGGCGCTTGGCAAAACCAGTGTCTTCGGAAAATCACCAACAAAATTGCTGGTTACCCTCTGGTAAACTAACATAACTATGGAAAATCACCATGTTGAATTGGTAATTCCACTATAAATAGATATAAATAGCCATTTTCAATAGCTATGTTGGTCTACCAGAGGGTAAATCACCATGTTTCTTGGCAAAATCCCAGGGCTTCGTACATTTTTCCATCCTGATCCCCAAGCTGCCTCCAACTTGGTGCACTGCTCAGCCAATCGAACATTCTCATCGCGCAAACTGCGGACCGTGTCCTGACTGAAAGGGCACGGTCAAACAAGGTGAGGCTTTGAGTGATGAGTTCATTTTGTAAAAGCCATGAACTCATCCAGAAACCATCCAGAAACACAGTGATTGTATAGATATAGTGATATAATAAATTATCAAGTTTCATCAATTTTCTATATATAGATACGTATATTTAGCAGAAACATCCAGAAACCATAGTGATTGTAAATGTAAACATACACCAATTTAGCTATCTAGGGGGCGTCTTATAGGGATCATTACTATCTGATATAGGAAACAACATTGAGAATCAACCCGTTTTATGATGTTTTATGATCCTTGATTTGTCGCCCTTGGATTGGGGCAACAAAAACAAACATATTCCGTAGAGATTCCCCAAATGGCGGTGAGGTAACACCATCCGCCCCGCTTCGTGGCTGTCGTTGTTCCACTGCCATGCCATTCTCATCCAGGTCCCATCTAGAACTGCTGAGCTGCCAGCGATCCCCCATGATGTCGGGATCGTAGCGGGGACAACACAGTTTTCAGGACATCGGACACAGTTTTCGATCCATCCGTTGAACAACTTGTCTATCCACTCAATCTGGTTGGTGGTTGAGCCTACACCTTCGAAAAATATGAAACTTCGTCAGTTGGGATGACGACATTCCCAAGATATAGAAAAATGAAAGATGTTCCAAACCACCAACCAGCTATCCACTGTAATCATATCCTATTGATTGACAACATAGTGATCCCCTGATTCAATGGGATCAAACTAGATATCGATGAACCTAAAAGTGTGCGATGAACCTTACAGTAGGCTATCGAGGTAAATTAATCACATATGCTGTTACCACCCAAAAAGATCTATATTAAATTAACATGGGAAACATATGGAGGTTTCCTGACATGGGGGTACCCCCAAATCATCCATTTTGTGTTGAGATGTTCCATTTTAAACCAACCATTGATGATCAGCGTCCTGACACACATCCGTCTCTCTCTCCAAGCGCTCGCCAAGATCCTGTGGTGGTGACGGATGGTGGGGCCAATAAACGATAGCTAAGTTGGTGAAAAAAAAACTAGGTCAACTATGGTTTATGATAGTTACAACCAGGTCAACTATGGTTTACTGTAGTTATAAAATCTTATAAACCGAATATACTACGTATACTTCACGGGGTTATAAACATGTTTCTCAACCAATATAGTGGAGGATTCTCCAAGGGATCGTTTTATTGGTTGCCCTTCCCCACTTGGCAAGTCCCCCAAGTGGGGTATCCAGATTCACCATGATTGGGGACATGCAATCATCCCCATGGCTATGGCATGCTAGGGCTATACCATATATGCCCAACTTCACCCGGGGGATGGGTATCCGGTTGCACATCTCAGATCACAGTAGATTTGGAGCTGCAGAATCAGTGAGTGTCAAAAGCTATGGCCGTCCATCTGAGGAACATCCAGCTGCTGCTGCTATTTTTGGTCTTCGCCGGAAAGTGGATTCTGGCTATGAGAAACTCCAAATGTTTCCTGGAAGCTTTATGGTAAAATCATCATCACGGATAGAAAAAACGGAAGTGCCAAGCACCCTGGGACCCTGGTTCTGGCTGAAATATTCCCATCTCTGTCAGCTCATTGCTTGCAATCTGATGATACTCCATCCTCTCCAGTAAACTGGGAATCCCCAAGCCAGCGATGTTTGATGTTTGAGCTCTAGAGGAAAACATATGTTTTGGATTCCTGTTGATTTTTGATCCCCTGCGTTCATCGAACCCCCAATGGGATTCCGACCGTAGGCTGCACAAGCCCCATCCGTAAATCCAGCAGAGAGCCCATCGTAGTTTTGCTTAGGTTTGAAATATTCCACTCTATTCATTGCATGATATCCCCAACATTTGAACTCATGTTCAAATTGAATTCCATACCAAATCAGAAGTGTACACTCCAATTAATTTAACATGGCTAGAGAGAATTGCCTATTTAGCTTGATGATTTACCAACGGCAAACCTTAACAACAAATTAGCAGAAGGTACTGTATGTATATATATATATATATCTAAATTTACCACAATATATCACATGATATCACCATTAAATCCCCGAAAGTCACTGGATTTTGGTGTAATCCCATATTGAATCAGAATTGTCAATGCTTCAATCCAAAAAATGCCCATGACATATCCCATGAAATCCCCATTTTCAATGCACTTAAAATGGCATACGTTGATCTTTCAGGATGCCTATCATCTATCATCCACCCCAACCATCAACGCCTTCTCATGACTGAGCTCGCCATGCGCCGCCTCTCCGAAAGATCAGCAAAGTTCTGGTGATTTCTAGTGGATTTCTAGATGATTTCACCCCAAACAAAAATGGGGGATTTCGGTGGTGTTTTTGGCTGGATTTCGCCTATGAAGCTTGGGGATCTTGACTATTTGTTTGGTGGATTTTACTTGCGGAAACTGTGGCTTTCAATGATCTAGCCATCAAAGTTGCATAATGTTGGGATACTGTATAGCCTGAAATATGCAAATGATTCACCCAATCTTGCTATAAAAAATGGTGATGTTTGGGGATTTCAATGCTGACTTGTGAGATGTGGATTTTATATGATTTTATGACCTACAAGTTGACAACTGATGATTGGTACTGAGGCCGGGTACTGATGTTGCTGGGGTGAATAAAGCAACTGTGGTCAATCATTTGGATACAATTGGTTCGCATTGCTTCACTAAAAATTATTCAAATCTGATCTGCGAGAAAAAACAATCATGAAACAAAGCCCCAGCAACACCATTCCAAGTAGTTACCCTTGTACAAACCTCAAGGATCGAGCTGCTGAACGGCCCCTTTGTAGTGCCAGAGCTTCAAAGAATCTCGTCCAAACATCTCGAGGTCACCATCCTTAGGCTTTCGATTCCAGTTCTTGAGATGGTGCTTCGTCGTTTTCATCAGCGTCCATTTTACAGCCTTAGTAGCTGTGTGGTAAGGCGTCTCTGAGAGCCCTTTCTTGCACCATGAACAGATGATAGCAGCGTCCTTCGATCTTGGTGAAGTTTACCGGCAGAAGAGTTCAAAGGCCAAGGCCTTTGAATGGCATGGCACTTAGATGTGCCACTGTGCTTGTTCTCAGGTGCCACACCAAGTGCTCAACAGGAACTGTGCAGGATGGTGCAAGCCATGGGGATGCGGACAGCCCACAAGGCCACGAACTTTCCAACACCTGCCCATCCCCAATGAGGGTAAAACCATGCTTCTGAGGGATATTAATCAACCCAAACATGACATCAAGAGAGTCCGACTCCCACAACCTCACAACTAGGTACATCGAGCCCCCGTTTCATGGGTAAACAGCCCTAGGATCCTAGTTGGGTGTATGGACAACCCCAGGTGAACATCGCACTATTTTTTGAGTTTTCTGACATTCAGCAGGTATACGGTTTATTACGGTTTGTTGATTGAATGGTAAATTTAAGTTGTACATATTTTTTGTTGACCTTTAACGGTACCATCTGGTTATTTAACATAGCCATGGAACATCACCATGCTATTAATAGCTAAACCATCTATTTCTATGGGCCATCTATAACATGCTATGTTAGTCATAACCAGATGGTAAATCCCATTAAAATCCCATTATTCACCATTGTTAACCCATTGTTAAACCATTAAAATCACCATTTTCAATAGCTATCTGAGTCGTTAAGTTGTTATAAGATACCCTCCAGTAAATTAACATAGACCCTGGCAGTCATCGGGGTTGGAAGATTAGTTTCCTCTAAAAATTGGTGATTTTCAGGGTCAAACTGTTAATTTACCAGAGGGTAACCACCATTAATAACCACTATTAATCACCATTAATCACCATTAATCACCATTAATAACCACCATAACAATGGTAACCAGAGGCTACTTCAATGAATCTTCGGCAGGCATCCCATGCCTCGACTTGGCACTCCAACTCTTTCACTCTCCGCCGAGCCTTGGAAACCACGGTGTTTTCGCCGCAGTTGTTGAGGAAGAACGATGAATAGATGGCAGGTTCTGAGATTTATCTGTTTCATATGGTTCTAAAATGTTCTAAATATGTCTTGCTTAGGATGTTTAAGGTCTTTAGATGGTTCCGGCGCAGGAATCTTTACTAACGGATTAAACGAAGCGTTTGGTTTATTCTTGCGTTTTGGGTTTCCAGGGTGTGGACAATACACATGAAGAAACATAGATGCTGTATTATGCACAAAACATGAACCAAAACCAGCCTGCCAACCAATGACGGTGGGATCCCTCGAAGAATGATTCATGTTTTTTTGTTATCAACCAACAACACATGTAACCAGTGACATGTTTTAGACACAAGCAACATCTAGTATCCCATATCATTTAGTAACCAATGAAATAATCACATCTAAATTACTCACATATCCGTTTACGAAACCATCATCACCATGTTTTTCCTTCCCAGTGACACCATCAAAAAAAAAAAGATCCCCCACCGATGACCCCATCGAACAGGTTTGCTGCTGGCCAATGGAGATCATCCCGTTTCGATGATGTCGAAGCATCTTGAAAAAAAAACATCTTTGAAACCACCCGCTAATATTATTCAACTCTATATATATATAATTATATATATCGAATTCTATGCCATTCAATCCTTATCCCCAGTCTTTTGGGTATCCAGGTGCTGCACCTGGCCAGTGTCAAGAACGGGATTCCCAACTCATGGATGATCATTGTCCCCAGTATATGCTAGCATCATTCCCGATACACAAAGGGCAATTATTTATCATTGCCAATATATACTATATATATATATTGCTATGATTACTATTATCATACTACATAGCATATTGCTAATATTAATCATTGCCAATGTATACTATATAGTATACATATTATCATTCCCAATATAAAGGGTAGTAGAATCCCCTGTAATCTTCCCCGACACCGTTCCGTCAATGCCGCCTGGTGTAAGGCTGGCATCACGAGTTGAACTCGTTGCTCCCTGGGACGGTAGTTAAGGATAGTTCATTGTTTGATAGTTACTTAAGGATAATTCCAATGATCATAGTATATTATATAGATTTATATAGTATATTGTAGTTCCTTTATGGGGATATCATATCTATTCATTGGTAGTAATCTAGATTAATCAATAGACAATAGTTGATCTCAATATATTCATAGTTATGAGGTGTCGCCCACAAGTTATGTTTGTTGGTTTATAAACCCATCTAACTGTAAATCCCGATTTGTTTCGCTACTTATTAACGGCTTTTGTTATTCAGGAAACCACGTGGCTATCATAGACTCATAGATTATAATTAACAGATACACCCATTTCCCCTGGGGCTAATTTTAGCTAATTAGTTCTTAAAACGCTACTATAACTGTGGGGGTTACAGTAGGTTAGATATATCATAAAGGGGATATATCAATAATAATTGTATATTTGCGGTAAAGGGGATATATCAATAATAATAATTGTGATGTTATTAACACGTATATTTAAGCTAATAACTATGGTAGATATGCGAACTGCCAAACTTGTTTCTTTTTGGATCTCAGTTACCGGGGCTATGGTAAATGTATCAAAAGCGAAAGGCGTGAAAACTAAGCCAATACACAATTCACAGGGGGCGAAGCCACAACGTTCACTTCAGCAACCAAACCAAGGGATGCATTAGTTTTCAGCCTATTGGATCCTATTGGCAGGTTCTGGTAATTTCATGGCGGCAACAGCCATTCTTTTAGGTCCTGCCGCCAAAGCCAGTGGTCCGAGAGTAACACTGGCTCTGAGGAACTTCTTCACCAAAGAGGATGACCCCACGGGTCAGCAGGCTGACCCACAGCACATGCTGGGGCACTGCTGGGTTCATTTTTTGCACGAAAAAATGTTGCCACTGCTGTCACCACGGCTGAAACTTAGGATGCTTCTGGTCTCAAAACCAGGGCCTGGGATCATGAATAAAGGTCTTTCAAATGATGCCACATGATTTGCCCACTTTGCTTGCTTAAATCTAAATTATTGTGCGTATCATGTTGTATATTGTTGTTTGGTTGAAATATCTATTTGTGTTTGGACAATTCCCCATTTCTTATCATTGCGAATTTCTCCTATTGCAAATACTTACGTCGCTATATTCCCCATCATTTTGCAGGTGAAATTCCATTTGCTGGCTGTCATACCTGGCTGAATTATACTTCAACTCACCAATCTGAGAAAAGACACTAACCATCTATCGGGATAAACTATAATACTGCACTAACCTAAAAAGTTCGGCCTTTTGGACTGGTTGGTGGTATACCTACCCCTCTGAAAAATATGAGTGCGTCAGTTGGGATGATGACATTCCCAATATATGGAAAGTCATAAAAGCCATGTTCCAAACCGCCAACCAGTGGAGATGATTCCCCCTAAATTTGGCCATCTCCAGTGACGTCGCAATGAAGTCTTTTTCATCACACATGATTTTTCATGATATACCCATTATACCATCATGTTTGTTGCTGAAGTCATCATGATGGTCAAGTCAGCATTACCATCTATATCCATTTATCTGGATAATAACATAATCTAATTGGTGGTTGAGCCCTACCCCCTTGAAAAATATGAGTTCGTCAGATTGGATCATCATCCCAACTATTGGGGAAAATCAAAGCCATGTTCCAAACCACCAACCAGTCATTCACTAACCTGGATTTAAAGACATATATGATGCAGTGATTGGTAGAATTCCCCCTTTACCAACCATGATTCCAGTGGCTTCACAGTGAGGTCACTACAATTTACCCTCTGGTAATTTGTTACATAGCTATTGAAAATGGTGATTTAGTTCGTGGATTTACCCTTTGAAAATGGTGATGTTCCATAGTTTTTTGTATGTTTACCAGAGGGTATACATCCATTTTCCTATGGTTTCCCTATGGTTTTCCTATTAAAACCTCCATTTTCCTATGGGTAACCAAATCTATTGACTGAACTCCGGCCGGCCGAGCTCCGCACGCTTCCAGTTTTTCAGTCTTCAACAGAGCCAGTTCCTCGGCCAGGGATTTGGGCAGCGACCTGGAAATTGGGTGCTAAGGGGTCCTAGTGATACCCTCTGGTAATTTAACATAGCTATTGAAAATCACCATGTTTAATGGGAAAACTCACTATAAATGGCCATTTTCAATAGCTATGTTAAATTACCAGAGGGTATGTGATTTCATCCACTACATCCACCATGTTTTCTGGATGGTGGTGTTTTCTATTCGAGGGAAGGGGTTATTCAACCAGAATTATTGATAGCCATTGGTAATCAAACCATGGGCATGGAAAATCCACCCCAAAAAAAGTGTGTGGATTTCCTCAGCGAACTTAAACCTACATTTTGAGAAGGATTTTCAAGTGCCGTGATTGATTAATTTTAGCTTTAACAAACATGATGCTAAGTCACAATTCATAATATATCTACATATATAACTATATATATAATATAACTATATGTATATATATATATCACACATACATATACTATATATATAAAACTACCATTGGTATTTTGTGCACACCATTTCTGTCCGGACACAAAATTGCCCGCCCCGGGCATCCCCAACCGCCCGAAGGTCGTTTGCCTGACGTGTGCTCGCTGGAAAAGCCGATCTAAAAAATGATACTTTAGGGCTACCCCCATTGATGGAAACTTCTCCATGTCAAGATTCAACCTCATGTGGGTGTATATATATATATGACATATATATATATATACATTATATATAATTATATGTTTATATATCCCATGGATATCCCCATCATATATCACACTAAGTCTCATAATGTGTTGATTATCAATTTCATTACATTTCCCATTTTACTATTCATGTGGCAAAGCCAACACTGAACCTACCATTTGGGGATGATATGTACCACCCATTCTTGGCAATATTCGGAATAGTTCAGGATCGGGTTTACCACATCTCTTATAAATTCATGAAACCCTGGAGGGAGCCGACCGTAGGGAGGGGACCGAAGGTGAAACTGATATTTTTTGTGTAGCGGCTGCGTAGAAAGACACGGTTTTCACGGTGTTTCAGTCTCAACAGCAGTGCCTGCTGTGGATTTTCCGTGGGGTTTTGTTGGCTCAAAGAGCAACTCCTAGACAAACCAATATAGAGAACTATACAAACATATCATGAAAAATCACAGCTGTGAATTGTGCAGCGCTAGCTGCTTCTACAAACTCAAATCCTTGGCAACAGCTCGTGGGACATTTGATGGATGGGTAAACCATCAAGTACATACCTTTTGGTCATTTATGCATGATCGACCTGTGAAAATAACTATGGTTAGTTCATGTCAAATTACCACATCCCATGAAAATTCCAATGATATCCCATAAAACGGTGGGTTCTTCCAATAAACATCCCAGAAAAGCCATGAAAAAAAAAACAATGAAAACCCATGAAATACCAGATGATACCAGCAGTTTGATACTGCGAAAGATGTCAAAACTCCACACGAAAACTCCACTGACAAAGTCGATCGTCCAGGTTCGGGAGACCAGCAGCCTGATCAAATCATGTCATCTTTTTTAAGATATGGCTATGAGTCTAGGAGTCAACAATGAGGTACCCATTCGGAATAGCTGGTGAAACAAATCGTGAATGATGGTTTTAATGGATGTTTATTTGTGCAGATAATGATAGGTCTTGACCCATTCCCATATTTTTCCCTGTGGATCCAAACACTTTTTGAGAAGGTACGAAGGTACCCCGCTTAACCCCCCAACAAGCCTAAATACCTCCTGAACTCGCTTGGAGAACCATGCCGCTGATCTGGTTCCATCCTCATCCGTCATGAAATCCTTGAACGTCTCCACGGATCCAAAGACACATGGATTTCGACCTCCTCTTCCAACATCTTCTCATCCAAAGAGCTTCTGAACCGACATATTTCGACATCATCTTTCCTTGCCACGCGTCCCATGTCGACGACATATGCCAACGAAACTGCGAGGAAACACGGAAGGCATTCGTCCCATGTGCAACTGGAGGCTTCGCGCCACCTCGGCCCTCGCATCCTGCACCGAAGCTCCAGTGTAGTCAGGCTGGAGGGATCTCTGTTTGCACTGCCCATCGGCTCAAGAATAGTGCGCCCACGTAACCTGTAAGCAACCAGGGCAGAGGGGTGCGAGGGAATCAAAACCCACACGCAATGGAAAGCCAGCCCACAGCTCAGCCAAACATGTGCAGCTGATTGAGAAGGTACAAACGGATCCATAGGGATTGGAATTGATGTAGACATTAACCATTATTTACTCATGTTTTGTTTCGCCGGTTTTTCGCAAGCATTGAGACAACATTCAGCTGAAGTTTGGTGAATGTGAAGGAGAATCATCAACCATCCGCTTGCATTTTAGATCTCCTAAATTTGATGATCAATCCTATTCCATCCTATTCCAACATCTGAAACTGCCCCAGATCTCACTTCGATCTGCTGAAGACGATCCAATGATTCATGGTGGCCGAGAGCTTTACGTTGACGAAAAAGAATTCGACGGACAATCGGCAATTACCAATGGATTTCCCCTTAACTACCATAATTCACCATCACAGGTGAAATATCCCCAGTGTATAACTGGTTGGTGGTTTCAACCCTACCCCTCTGAAAAATATGAGTGCGTCAGTTGGGATGATGACATTCCCATCAATAGATGAAAAGTTATAAAATTCCATGGTTCCAGTCACCACCAACCAAATATCTCATTAACCATTATTAACCATTATTAACCACTATTAACCATCATTAACCATAATCATTCATGTTCCAAACCACCAACCAAATAATCATGGTAGTCATCCCCTTAAAGATGAGGCCTTGTTCTGTTTGGAAAAAAATCACCATTCTTCTTGGCGTCAAAAAAACATCTTCAGTGTCGTCAAAAACACATCATCTCGGAGTCATCCCCATCCCCGTTTTGCTGCTGCACTCTCGTGTTGACGTGGCTCTGAAAATTGAGCGGAAAATTCAGCAAAAAACCATGGATTTTCATAAGGTTCCAATAATAAAAATGTTGTTCTACTATGTGCCAAGTTTTGTTAGTTTATAACCCCCATGAGTCATGAGTACTATATATATATTATATTATATATAGATTTAACATGTTATAACATGTTATAACTAGCATGAACCATAAAATTTGCCGTGAAGAGCCACCAGCTTCGCCATCGCAAACGCTTGGCCGACCTCGCTGTTCAGCATTGCCAGCTCTGTTTCCAAATTGCGATGCCTCGGAAGGTGCGATGCGGTATGGTATGATATCCTGAGAAATTTACTTTAATACATATATGAATATTATATATATATATATTAGCATTTATATATAATCATTTATATATAATTATATATATAAGCATATATATATAATTATATATATAAGCATTTATAATATATATATACTGAAATTGAAATATGTTTGGAAATCAACCATTCTACAAAATCTATATATCTACGTTCTGGATGATTTCTGGACAAACTATGCTGCATAATATGATGATAATTCACTAACCAGAAATAAGGCTCTTCTTCCACATTCAGAGACGGAACCAGCGTGAGCGCAACGGGGGTTCTCCGAGTTTTGGCAAAGTTTCCCGCGTTAGGGATTTGTCTCAGTTACATCTGGCAATTTTTGGGATGATTCCCCATATTAACCATTATTAGATGGCCATGGACATTATTAAATGGATGGTTTTTGGGGAATATCGTGGAACCAAATCATGGCTGACCCATGGTGGATGTAGGGGATGGTTGACATTGGTTGGATGAATCTGGGCGTGGTATTCAAAATTACACGTATTATCAAAATATGTTTCTCATCTGTTTCAGATCCTCAACTGCTCAATTAAAAGTCACCGAACAAATTTAGCTGGGTCATTGGTTCTGGGCCTGTGCCAGTCCATTGTTGCTTATGCTCCGAAGATTTGTAGAGTCAAGCAGAGTTATATTTCAACCAGCTGGTGGCATCAACGCATCAACACAATGAGTGGATTTGCCACGACTTGTTGGATTGGTGGCGTTGAATTCCGATGGATTTATGTTATGATTCATGTTCATATTCCTGTATAAGCACGCGCTTGTGAGTAGTGTTGTGACCCGAAAGCAGAACATCATTAGAGTAGAACATATTACTTTACATGTACCCTTAAAACTGGAGAACCACTATCAATATCTATCAATATCACTTGAAAAAAGAGAGCCAGACACCTAGTTGGTAAACCACCAACGATTCAAATCCTCTTGGTTTCCCCATGGTAAAAAATGTTTAGATCCCCATGAAGGTCTTGAGCTCCTCACATGGCCGTCCCAGCGACCTGGGATAGTTAAGAAATTCAATGATGCTTCCACGGCGCTGGCGATATTTTGAAACAATAAAATTTATGGAATAATGGAATTGTATAATTTATAAGGATAGTATCAACATGATGCTTTAACAAACATGATGCTAAGTCACAATTCATGACATCTATATATATATATATAACTGGTTGGTGGTTTGAACCCCTCTTAAAAAATATGAAAGTCAGCTGGGATTATTATTCCCAATATATGTAAAACTAAAAAAGGTTCCAAACCACCAGCCAAATAAGGGTAGTATCTGTGTGATATATTGATATATGATAATATCTGATGGATTTATGATAGAATTTGTGTGTATCTGTATATATGGAGTAATGTGGTTAAAAGAATGCCCTAAACCACCCATGACTGGAAATGGTAACCATACCACCTATAAAAATAGTGATGACTGGGGGATGGTTTATGACATTGTTCTACTCACATTAATGGAATTATATAAGGGGGATAGTATCTGTGTGTATCTGTATCTATGGAGTAATGATCTCCGTTATGGTACCATATCTTTGTTGGCAAAAATGATGAAACATGGATGTTTGCCAACAATAATATGGATTTATAGGATATCATCGGAATATAGTAGGTATATAATTGGATATAGCATGATATAACGGTAGTAGCAACCCCCACACAAATAGAAAAGTAGAATCCCCAAATATAATGAACTACTTTCCGGCATCTTTTTTCTGCTTATTGTCATAACTTTATGGGGGTGTGATTTATCAGGGGTAGCCAACAACTTTATGGGTTATCCTTGGAATTCATGGGATACTACCGGCTGGTAATTGAACGTAACTATGGAACCCCGGCATGTTCTTTCAACTGTTCAATAAGCAAAGAATATCCTATGATCCATGGCCAAATTGGACGATTCCCTATGATCCAAACAACAACAAAAGGTGACTTGCAAGATGAGGAATCAAGCTACAACAGACTGGTGGGAAAAATCGATCACAAGAGAAAATCATGAAAGACATAGACTGAGTGATCATGGAAATAACCTGGAAATTACCTGGAAATAAGGTGGAAATAGGTGAACATCTAACATGACTTTTAACCGAAGAACAATTAGGGATGTAGCCAACGGTGAGAGGTTGCGACGTGTGGCCCCGGTTAGTGCTGGTGCGATCATCCAAGAATTTTCGTCATCCGGTGATGATGATCCCAAATCAATCGCTGCATTTGCCTATCTCATTTCGCCAATGTCATCTTCAATCCATATTCCATGGGGTTTCCTGAACTGGGGGTACCTCCAAATCATCCATTTGAATGGGATTTTCCATGAAATAAACATCCCTAGATCATCCATTTGAATGAGATTTTCCAAAATAAACATATATAAATCATCCATGTTTTCACGTTTTGTTGGATTTTTCCATGAACCGTGAAACCCCCATGTCCCAGATTTGGAGGCTCCAAGGAGTTGATCTGGTCGCGACTGAAGCCGCATCGTTTTTGGGCAAAAAAACAACTGACACAGGTTATGTTTATATATCTTTATAACGTCTTTAATGGGTATATACATATTATATAATGTATATGTACAAATATATATATATACAGTTGGAATAATTTCGAACAAACCCACAAACGAACATACTGCAGTTATCCGCCTTTTTCACTGTCGGAACCGACCTGATCATGCCGCAACTGTTCCACAGAAGCCAACACTTTGGCCTGTGTCTATGGCAGGGGCTGGGACTCGATGAATCGACAACACCAATCGTTTCGTTCTTCGGGGATCTTGCGTTTTCACCATCAAACATATAGGAGATGATATAATGGCATATGATTTACCAATTAAAAATGGTGATGTTCATGTTTTTTTTTTCCATAGTATATAATGTAAATAACTACAACGATAGTGACTACTGGTTGGAGGTATACCTACCCCTCTGAAAAATATGAGTTCGTCAGTTGGGATTATGACATTCCCAACTGAATGGAAAGTCATAAAATTCATGTTCCAAACCACCAACCAGCATAGGAGATGATATAATGGTATATGATATTCCCTAGTGCTCCAAGTATCCCCAAACATCAACCGATATCAACCCCAAACACAGTAGGTATTATGAATCTACTGTCAGTATCTTTGTTTGGCAACACCGGCTCTATATACTTCTATCCATGGGAATATCCGCCAAGGATCCCCTGATAAAATTATTGTTTCAGGATGTTTCAAATAGATGATCTTGATCAGGAAACCATTACATACCATAGCGGTCAACTAAGAATAGTTCACGAACTATTTGGTATGAACGATCATGATCATGGTTTCACTATATAGAATAGTTCACTGTTATTCATAGTTTCAACCAACTAACTATGTTCACTAACTATTGTCTCACCAACAATCACTATTGATAGTAGTTCATGGTAATATAGTTAGTTTCAATAATTATTCAATGACTATCAATATTATATTATAATATAACTATAGTATATTCAATAGTATATTGTAAATAACTACAACTACAGTATTTAAATAGCTAATACCATATAATAGTGACTACTGGTTGGTGGTATACCTACCCCTCTGAAAAATATGAGTTCGTCAGCTGGGATTATTCTTCCCAATAGATGGACAAATAAAATCCATGTTCCAAACCACCAACCATACTATATCTCCATCAATAAATCACAATGTTTGCAGCTAATACCATATAATAGTGACATATAGTGACTATAGTATATACCATGTGCAATAGCTATTTATAGCCTTATTTATAACTGTAGTATATTCAATAACTATGGTTTTCACATGTTTTCACCAACTAATGATCATGTCCCACAACATGACTCTTCCAACTTGGACATCTGCAAGACGATGTCCCGCCGGCCCGGTGGCACACACTAGATCGATCATAGATAATCATCTACCCTCTGGTAAATTAACATAGACCCTGGCAGTCATCGGGGTTGGAAGACTAGTTTCCATTAAAAATTGGTGATTTTCAGGGTCAACATGTTAATTTACCAGGGTGTAATTGGTGGTTGAGCCCTACCCCCTTGAAAAATATGAGTTCGTCAGATTGGATCATCATCCCAACTACTGGGGAAAATAAAATTCATGTTCCAAACCACCAACCAGTCATAGAATGTTTGGCATCTTTTTGGGGGAAACATGGGAAAACTCTAGTAGCAAATTATATTATATATATATATACACAATTAGATACAGTTCTATGGATCTTGAAGGTTGTTATATAGATCAACTATGATCAACTTATCAACTGATCATTGTTTGGGTGACCAATTCCTGCTCAATTTGTCAAGTCTGGATGGAACTGGAGATGAGAATTCGACGTTATTTGGTTTGATCATGTTTCATCGTCAACTTTAGAGTAATGGATTAATCTGGTCTAATCCAAATGACAAAACAAGTAAAACACCTATTTTGACGTATTCATCAATCAGTTGTGTATAATCATATGTTAATCAACGGCCCCAAAACATCTTTAACACACCGGGACATATCAGCTCCCGCCATCCAGGACCTCCTCCTCTTCAGCTGCTGCCTCAGTGTCAGGGATACAGCAAATACACTCAGGTCATCAAGCATGGCAAGGGGAGATCCCCCAATAAGATGTAGATTTTGGTTGGAAAATCATCTATAAATGGGGATGTAAATGTTTTTTTGTTTAATCACTGCCATGCTTGATTACTATAGAAACTAAATAAAAGGAGCTGCTTCCGCTTTGTTGACCGTGAAAAAAAAACAATAAGCAGGGCTTGCGAAAGGGCAGGCTGGACCCATGAACCATGAAAAAGTGGAGTTGGTTCATCCATTTCCGGGAACGACTTGGGGATGAATGATTCTTGGGTCTACCACATAACAACATGACTGGTTGGTTAATATATGGTTATTATATGGTTAATGATGGTTAATCATAATCTGGTTGGTGGTGCAATAACCATCTTGAAAAATGATGGAGTTCGTCAATGGGAAGGATGACATCCCATATATTATGGAAAATAAAACATGTTTGAAACCACCAACCAGATGAACATGTGTGGTTCACAGCCCAAAAACATGCTGGCTCGGGTGATCACTATTCAAAGCTGAAGAAATCCAATGCCGATGTCCAGATGTCTAACATGGCGGCAAAAACCATCATCAATCATGACTTGGTATGCGCTCATGGCATCTGTGACCAATTCAAACTGTAGGCTGTCATCTATCTCTTCTATGTCACACTGCATAAAGTCCTCAATGTTTGAAAGATCAATTTCTGGATTTTCCGATTCCAAAAATCGAAACAACTTATCTAGTTCAAAAGTTTTTTGTAAAGCGATGGTCGAGGCTATCAGTTCAGCTTCGCAAGAACTGAGGCTTTTCGAAGTCAGTTGTCTGCTCACACACTTGATGACAGAACCATGCCACATGAAAACCTGTGACGCTCTTCGCACTCCAAGACGCAGCTGCATAGGTAACCACACCTAGGTCTTCTCCTCAGGAAAACTGCTGAAGAAGACCCCTCTTGAGGCCCTTCTCAAACCCAACCGTTGGCCATTGTTGGCCCATAGCCAGAATGGAAATGTATCTGAAGAAGTCTGCCCGAGTCTGACTCCACCAAGCAAACCTACCCAGATCTGATCGATACTTCTTCGCTGCCTCACTCGATACAGGATCATCTTCCATCTTCTCTGTCAATCGGTCCAAGTTGGGCGGTGTATCCGTCGCCTTCAAATCCTTCATCGCTGGCATTTGGCGCGATCCGACTTGCGATTTTCACCCCTACCTTGGTCTTCAACATTTTCTGAATGTACTCTGGAGCTTTAAACCCATGGTTTTATCATCATTGTCCCATCAAGATACACCCGATGGGATCAGTTTTTATATGGTTTTATGGGTATGTTTGAAAATGGGAAGTAGGCATAATACGTGGTCCATAGTGGTCCTTAAAGGGATGTTATTTCTGGGCGCCATATTTTCAAACAAACCCTTATCATCCCAAAAAAACAGTATCTTCACAAAGCATGGGAATTTTGAGGAATTTTGGTCATTTTTTTGGGATCACCATCCCATTTTCCCATTTGGATGCTGCATTTTTTCATGGTGATCTTCCCAGAAAGATCACCGTGGCGACTTGGACCATTTCTGGCAGCCCAGGAGCCACTTCAGATCGCACTTGATCTCTTTGCTTCTCAACCTGCGGAGGCGCTGAAACAAACTGCGAAAGCTCAAAAAAGATGGTGCCAAAGTGACCCCCTGCGGCTGCTGGTGTGTTTTTTTAGAAACTGGTGATTCTATTCATATTTTTTATCAACTCAATGTGATAAACCCAAAAATAACTGACCAAAATATTGGGTTATCAAAAGCCAATATTTAAGCCATATGTTTTTACTTTGACATAAACACAAAGTGGAATGATCAATGCATCCATCATCTGCGCTTGGCAGTTTTGAGCCACACCCTGTTGGATGTCCTCCAACGAAGGCACCTGCTGCAGATGCTCCGTTTGCTTCTCGAGCTTCTCCTCCGTATCTGCCAATTCGGCCTCCAACGCCAGCAGCAGCTGTTGAAGGGTACATGGGATTACTCAGCCAGACCATCCCCCAGGAAAATCACCATTTTTTGGTTGGTGGTATAAACTTACCATTCCCAGGAAAATGGGTGGTTTATGACATTGTTTTACCCAAGGTCTATTTTGAAAAAGGGCTTCAGGTACTCGATCCATTTCGACAGATCCTTTAAAGTGAAAGTCAGTGCATTGGACGAATCCTCTACTAGTGATAATTATATGACTGGTTGGTGGTTGACCTACCCCTCTGAAAGATATGAAAGTCAATGGGAAGGATTATCCCAATAAAAGTACACATAGCAATGACAACAATAATGGTATGTATGTACAGATCTATTATCCCATATATCATGAAACATAAAAGCCATGTTCCAAACCACCAACCAGATGATCTTTCCATATCTGTCCATATCTTTCCCATCTCTCACATAAGTTCTCCAACTGTTGGCGGGTAATTGCTGGGTACATGCGTGAAAGAAACCACCCATTCACATCCATTCACCATATCCTCCAGTGAGGATCCGAAGGGTCCTGGTTCAGTTGACAACGCGCACAAAACTGGGGAAGTTCACTTAGAACCCCAAGCTGGTACCTGTAAATGATGCCTAAAAATGCTGGTATCTAATTACCATTCACAAGCAAATGAATGACACATTTTTTTCTGGACCAGAAACTATACAGAATCTCTGGAAAGGTACCAAACACCCAAAGTCATCTCCCCAACCCTGGCGGGCCATACGATGTAGAATCAGCGTCTTGATTTCACCGAGGGGTTCATATTGGAGATGGATAGAACGTTGATTTTTCCGACATGCAAATCGAGCACCGGAATCTCGTCTTCAGGTCTTGAACCACACAATGATGATGCTAAACACATACTATATCATGATCATAACACACACACAAACAAATGATCAAACATGTTAAAGCTTATGAAAAGCAACACTTTTACTTCCTTTTCTACAATCATGATCATACAATGATGGGAATAGCAACCATCATCATAATCTGGTTGGTGGTTTCAACCCCTTTGAAACATATTAGTCAAATGGGAGTATTATTCCCCAAAAAAATATGGAAAAATAAAAGCCATGTTCCAAACCACCAACCAGCAATGGTACTTCAATGTATTTCACATATTCAACATGTGTTCAACCTGACAATCTCTTCCACCGCTGGACTGCTTCAGCTCGCCTTCTTGGACAACGTCAGCTGTTCGATCTGTCTGGCCTCTTCCTGAAAGAAAAAGGTCAAGATTTGACGGATTTTAAGGGTGGTAAACTGGTAGCAGGGCATGGATTTTTCACGATGTTTGTATACAAAACATTACAACACCATCTGGAATCCATGGAATTGTTGATTAACCTTGTGTTTTTGTTGATTTCTTGGTGTGATATTCTCTGTTGTTGCCACGCATTGTTGAAGACATAAGACCAGCAGTAAAAGGGGGAAATTGTGGAACTTTAACATAGAGAACTCAAGGCATGCAACCAACAAATCTGAATCTTTGCCCGGACAAGAGAGATGTTGCACCAGGAATAGTGAGATCTACTGGTTACACGATGTTACACCAGCCAAAACAAGACATGCTCTAGCCCAGTAACCCACAGTGATGCAACAAGCGGATAAGGATGATGATACTGTAAAAAATGACCTAATATGCAACGAGAGTATGTATTACGAAGAGAGATCATTCGTGGAAGTGATTTACAGCTCTCCGACACTAGGACGAGAAGAAAGCCTAATATTAGGGGTTTCCTAAAGTGGGGTTACCCCAAAATGGATGGTTCATAATGAAAATTCCTATTAAAATGACTGATTTAGGGGTACCTTTAGGAAACCCCAGTATAGTAGAATGATGTGGAATGATACATGTGATATACAGTAATATGACCTAATCAGCAATGCTAGATAAACCTCTATCAGGTCCGAACTTCCTAAGATTGAACAGTATTGCTGTATATTACTGTATATTACTGTATATTACTTTATATTACTGTATATTACTGTATGTTACTGTATATTACTGTATATTACTGTATATTACTGTATATTACTGTATATTACTGTATATTACTATACTACCCTCTGGTAACCATACAAAAAAACGATGGAAAATCACCATTTTTTATGGGAAAATCCACTATTTCTATAGCCATTTTCAATAGCTATTTTGACATAACCAGAGGGTACGACTGTTGCTTTTGACAGTCCACATCAGGTGACCTGACCTGGCTGGTATCGTACAGATTCGCCACAAAAAAATAGACACATATATCGAAGTCGAATCCAATTCGAAGAAAATTGGTAAAATTATGAAACATTAAACCAGATCAAACATTATCAAACCGTTTAACTGAGACTTCACTTGGAGTTGCTAAAAATGGCCCCATCCCAAACAAACATACCGTAACCCTGGAGAGTTGGAAAACAACAAAAAATTAAACCCCCACAGAAAAATGACTAAAAGTGGGAAACCAACAGACATATTAAGTAAATGTCATCTAGTTCACATCCCTTTTTGACACTTTTCTGCATCTTTTGGTGGTTCAATGACGACTTTTGATGGCTAAAATCCCAATCAAAATCCTTTAATTATGGAACTATCATGGTCTTTTTAGGGGTTGTTATAATTTGTTACTATAATTTGATATCCTTTGTAGCTTTTTGCAAAGCGCCTCTTCAACTTTGAGCTGTGCTCGAAGCTGAGCCGTTTCAGCCTGCACCTGCGGCAAACAATTATCCGAAAATCTAAGGTGGGTTGCATTTCACCACAGTTGTAAACCATAGTTTCATATAGTTACCACTTATGGAGGTTAGAATCACATAGTTATAGATATAGTTATAACCATAAATCATTAGTTTTAGCTCTTATATAAGTTAGATCCACGTTACCATAGTTTTTGGGGGCCCCATGGGCCCCAACTTATGGAGGTTTTAAAGGTCCATCTGGATAGATCATCTTATTGGTGCTAAACGTAGGGTTGCTGGATGGGTTGCTGGGGGTTGCTGGGGGTTGTTTTTTTTTTTTTGGATACTTAGCCAGTGGATCATTCCCGAAAATTCCCGAAAATTCAGGACAAGTAAGTAATAACCTCCCCAAAATTAAGATGTCTAGGCCTGCTATTTTTTTGATATTTTTTTTGGGGGAGTGGAACATAATTCCACTCAAACTTGGCTACGTATTTTCGGAGTCTATGTCAAGGTTGGGTAGGGTACTTCACCAACCTGAAAAACTCACCCGTTTTCGGAGAGTCAACCCTTTTCGAAAAACTATCCATTGATGTTGCAGTGAAGTCGTTATAATCTACCATCTGGTTATGACTAACATGGAAAATCACCATGTTTAATAGGTAAATCAACTGTCAATGGGCCATTTTCCATGGCTACGTTAAATAACCAGAGGGTATCCAAATGTGTGAATCAAAACACAATGTATAAGCAACCAATGCAAATCAAAACACATGCGGTTCGAACATGTCTGAGACTGAATGTGTGACTTCGGCAAACGGGCTTGCCTGAGTTTCCTCTCAAATTAAAGGACCGGATAACCCCACAAGTCAACTTCTTCCAACAAGCAACAAAAGAAAGGCAAAGACGGCATGGGGTAAGCAAGAAAGAGAAAAGAGATGGTGAAGGATTGGTGTGGAGTAA
>Ga0126342_10004345_pt1 | contig 24098 bp, 27 predicted proteins | sample Cyp1metagenome_FD_92528 | JGI IMG/M metagenome (GOLD analysis project Ga0126342, IMG submission 92528) | Coral microbial communities from Lord Howe Island, Old Settlement Bay, Australia - Cyphastrea 1 metagenome | ecosystem: Host-associated > Invertebrates > Cnidaria > Coral ...
CGGCTTCTCGGCTTCTCGGCTTGTGTCGGGCTTCTCGGCTTCTCGGCTTCTCGGCTTCTCGGCTTCTGGTCGCATTTCTGGGCCCCTTTTGCCCGTGCTTTGCTTTCACACACAAACACTTTTGCACACAGATGCTTTTACCATCCGCTTTTGACACTCGAACTTCGTTTCGTGCGAAATGGTTGCCGCCGGACCAACCACACTCGCAAAAAACCCTCAGCTTTTGACACTCGAACCTCATTTCGCGCGGCCTTAAGAGAGAAAAGAAAAAGAAGGAGAGAGACCGTGACAGAGGGCAAGAGAGACAGAGAGAGAAAGAAAGAGAGAGGGAGAGAGAAGGCGAGAGAGAGAAGATGAGAAGATGTGAAGATGAGAAGAGGGAGAGAGAAGGAGGGAGAGAGAGAGAGAAGATGTGAAGATGTGAAGATGTGAAGATGTGAGATGAGAAGATGAGAAGATGCGAAGATGTGATGAAGATGTGATGAAGATGTGATGAAGATGTGACGAAGATGTGAACATATGAAGATGTATTTTAGCAGACCTCCACTATTAAAAGAATCTTCGCTCAGACGCTCTCGGGAAAAAGGCGGCAAATGTTTTCTCCTGGTACAATCTTGGGTCCCACCCTGCGGCACAGAGTCCCGCTGCTTCTTTGCTGAAAAGAGATGGGATGTTTTCCATATCACAGTCATAGTCAGGGTTGACACTGACAAACTGTGATGGGCATAGCCAAGAGTTGTCACTCAACTTACAGTTTTTATATAGATATGATATATATATATATATAGATCCTTTTTTCTTGGCGGTCCCCCATCTACCCATCAGCCCTGGGGGCCTCGTTTTCCACGTCCTCTGCAATGATCAACAGTGGACGCTGGGCTTTGGCTGCATGCTCCAAAATGGGCAGGATGCTTTGGACCTCAAAATACTTTCCGAGATTCGAAACTGGAGGTGCTTTCCCCAGTTGCTCAGGGCCACCAAAGAAGCTGGGAAGTCTGTGCCCATCTGTTTCTGGTGGATCTACCCCTTGCGAGTCATGCTCAATGCACCCTGGGGCCCCGTACAGACGAGATCTTCTTGTCGTAAATCAAAACCAATGGCTTGGACAGCACGCATTTCTGCGCCTGAAGCGGGCAACCTCTGGTTGCTTCCTATCAAGGGGGTCATGTGCCGCCCCTCTGTACATCAACCAACTGGTGGGAAAAGATGGGAAACAAACAATATCTCAATCCAACTGGACTACTTGCGGAATTTGGGGCATACAGGCATGCACACATGGAGACACATCTACATGCCAGACCTTCGTGGCGCAACCCATCCAATTAAACGCTGCGGCCACGCCTTGGTGTCTGTGATGAAGTATGGTGAGATGTATCCTCTGTCGATCTTCATTCCCTGGTGGTTCGAATCATCTCCGGCACCCCAAACACTGACATAGAAGTTCCAAGAATTTCCACCTACAATTAGTAACTTGTAGAAATAGCATGAAATAGCTCTCCATGCCGGAAAGGCCTCCACAATCTCGAGCTCATGGTCCAGTGTCTTCCCCTGGGGCTGAAACTTGGGGCATCATTTTTATGATCACCAGGATCCATAGTAATCCATCTTTGGGTTCAAGTTTGCACCACACCCCATTTATTCTTGAAAGATCCCCCAGTAACACACCAGCACCTTCCAGCCTCAGCCACTGTGATGGTGCCTTGCTTCCCCACTTTTTCGAAAGCATCTGCCACCATCTTGCCGATGCCAGCATCACCATTCGCCGAGATGGTGGCTACCTTCCAGAAATCTGGTGACTGATGGTGACTGTAGCAACATGCAGCAGCTGGAAACAAATAGCAGGTTAGCGCGGATTCATGACTGCAAAACTTGGTTCTGGCGCACTTCTGTCCAGAAATGGTGGAATGCAATCGCCAAAAATTGAATTTGCATAGAACATCATCCCCCAAATCAATGCAAACAGGTCAGGAATAGCATTGCATTCTGCAACCACAAGTAGTCCCTGCCTGTTGAATCTCGGAGGGGTTGGAGATGGGCTTGGAGATCTTCTCCAATTCCTCCAAAGCTGGAAACCCTCAAACAATTTGACCTGCAGAAGTGACATGACATGACATGACATGACAATTTGGATCCCGATGTTCTTCAAGGACGATTAACAGGCCTCCAGGACCAGCTTCACAGCTGCATCGATGCCACGTTTCAGGTCCATGGGGTTCATTCCTGCCACGACCTTGGGGGTCCGGGGATCCCCAAATGGGCAAATGGGGGTTGGTGATGACTTTTCATGAATGAATCAATGGGCAACATGAGATGTGCATAGCTTTTCAATAGTGTTGCTTCCAAAGACCACAAGAACCGTGACTGAGCCGCAAACGGCCTTGGTTCCCTCACCTTAGCTGACTGCTGGGGTTGAGGGGTGACTTTTAGGCACTTTTCCCGATGGGCTGAAGATGTTTCCAGAAGTTGAGGATACATGGATGGAGACAACACTCCCCAGCCGCCATAAATTTCGACTGCACTGCACCGCTGAAACCCCGTGGCAAAAAACAGTTTTGGAAGATGTTTTTTTTAAGATGATTCTCCTGGAGGTTGCCCCCATCTTCAATTCCATGGGGCTAACTTAACCCCAAACCGAGAAATCTAAACTAACCGCAACATACACACTATATCGATACATATAGAGAGAGAGAGAGGTGAATTGTATACTTTCGACGGGTTCAAACACATTCTGAAAGCTATATACTTGTTTGGATGGTGCCACCGCCGCGCTATACTTTTCGATCTTATTCTCCGGTGATCTAACCTCGATCGAAACTCTTTCCTACCCTTTTTCCATTAGAAACGCTACTCTTCACTGCATTTTACCCATATTTCATGAGTCTTCATCATGGTTCATCATATTTCATCATATGGCGGCTATGGCCATATTACTGTAATATATTGTAATGTATTGTAATATATTGTAATATATATATATATATTGATATATAGTATATTAATTTCCTGTTGTAATTTCCCACATTTCCAGGTAGGCCATCTCCCCCATCTCTCCACTGCTCCTGGGCACGGAAGATGGCGCGCGCCAGCACGGTGGAGGTGGTGGTGCCGTCCCCGGCCACGTCGTTGGTCTTGGAGGCCACCTGTTTGATCAAGGCCGCGCCCAGGTTGTCCTGCCTCGGATGTCGTGATGTCGTGATGTCCCAAATAGTTGGGGAAATTTGGGGATGAATGATTTTGAACATCACCTGAAAAAGTATCCAATTGGAGATTCAAGAAAAAAACTTGGAGATTGGACAAACAATTTACTACTATATCTGTTGGAGATTATGTACCCAATACTTGGGTGATGTTGAATTTTGACATTCACCAACCCCTGGCAAAGCGAATCTAAAAGGCCCTTGGAACTCAAGTTTCTCTTCTGGGATTGATAAAGTTGTGTATTGTTTTTGGGATTTGGACAGTAAAAAACCAGTTACTATCCGTTACTATCCACTCTCACAGGCGCAGACTTATTCTTGAACTCGATGGCTTTGGCGACTGTGACACCATCCTGCAAACCCCACACAGTGAAGATTCAAGAGAATCCTGCATGAGATAGCAGCAAATTTATCTGCGTTGCCTATCTTTACCGGTGAAGCGGTCTGTCATATCTCGGTTGCTGTGACGCAGCTATCTATGTATATTTTTTTATTCATTTATTTATGGCAGTCTATTGTGGCTGGCTATAACAAAAATGGATGTTGGTGGTGATCGTATCTTGTAGTTACCCTCCTGTAATTCTCTCATACTATTTCATACTATTTCATAGTATTTCATACTATTTCTAGATCATGTTCAAATTTTCCTGGGGAAAACCCATGGGTTTTGTGTATTTTGGTTGGTTTCCTGACTCATTTGCTTGTCTTTTACACCGCAATGTTGGAACCATGGGTTTTTTTTCACCTCTCTCCCGTGTCTTGCGCCTTGGTGACCTTGGGTGCACCGAAGCTCTGCTCGATGACCACGTTGCGGCCCTTGGGGCCCAAGGTCACGGCCACGGCATCGGCCAGTCGATCAGCACCTGCCATGGAAAAACCGGGAAATCCCCTAGGAATGGGAGCTTTGGATGTGCAAATCCTGGAACCAAACGGGAAAATGTTCCAGCCATGTTTGATTACCAGGGGACATCTCGAGTCTGGAAAAATGTGACTCCCTCAGCAAACTTCATTCCTTACTTAGCTGCGGTTTAAATCGAGCCAAGTTTGTGGGACTAGGGCCCCTTCTTCTCCTAGAGTCCTTCAGAAAGCACAAAAAAAAAAAGCACAAAACATTTTTTTTGTTGATTTTTTTTGTGTTGTTTTTTTTATTTGTTTTTTTCCGGGACAGCTGAGAATCACACCCTTCAACATGGCAGCACGGGCACCGGCGCCATGACCTCGATGCCAATTCATGGTGAAACTAGTCTCAATGGGGATTGGACATTGGAGGACTCTCATTTCGAATCATTTCTCCGGTGACCCAAAAACATCCAAAAACATCCAAAAACTTCAAAAAAAACAATAAAAGCTCCTGAGGCTTTGGAGCTGAAGCGAATCCATTTCCTTCTGATTCTCCCGAGCTGAGGTTCCAACGAACATCTTTGGCTGCAAAATATCGCAGGCCCAAGCCGCGAATGGACCTCAGGGTCTGCAGAACAAGAATCCGAACGCATCACCGAATGACATCGACATCAAAACTAATATCACCACCATCTTGACTATCACCATAATCATTGTCACCCTCATCTCCAACGTCGAAACATCACTACCATTGTCACTGTAGAATAGCCATCTGGAATTATCTTCCGCCCATCCCTCAGCTTCATGCGAGGTGTTTGGCCTTAAAGTGGAGAGCATGGCTACTGACCTCAATGGGAGACCAAAATCCTGGCCAAATTTGGCAATGTCCAAAGTTTTTTTGTTTGTTTGGAAAAGTGGAACTTAGCCTAACTATATATACCAACTTTAACAAAATATCAGTGTACCTTTTCTAGCTCTCTCTCTCTCTCTCTTTCTCTCTTTCTGACTTTCTGATTTAAAAAATTGGCCAGAATTACAAAAATGTGCAAATGCGAACTAGGCTGAGAACAAAATCTGGTTCCAAATGGCTGGTAGTGCTGGCAGTAGGCCAAAATATTACGATTCTCACGGTGCCAGTAGCCTGCATTCTTGGTGGAAGTTCTAGGACAATGTGAGTTTAGGGATGGGTACGGTTAGTGTACATCAACCAGATGCAAGTCGAGGGTTCGTTGTCTAATACAACCACGGCACTCCTTGAAGTCGGAGAGTTGTGTAAGAATCATGTGCTGTGCATTGGTGCACGGAACATACCTGGATGTTAAGGATGACACCAGGTGGACAATCCACGGGCTGAGGATCAAAACTGTTGAGCCAGAGTGGCGGTTGGCGTTGATTAATCGCTGGTTCAAGGCTCTGTTGGAGTGTAAATCTGAGCGAGCATCACTTCACCATTTATTAGGTGCATCCCTATAACTCCCCCGACATGCGAATTGAATCCGGGGACTTTGTGTCACATCCTTCCAAGCTTCAAATGCATCTGTTTGTTCATGTTCTTTTCCTCCTTTAACCGCCATGCAGCATGACATGAGCCAAAAATCACGCAGTCCTTTCAGCGAGCGACCCCCTTCTCCTTGTCCTTGTCTCTGGGCCACTCCTCGAGCCAGGCCTTAGATGAAACCGTCTCTCATCACCATGTGGCCATAATTGGGCCATATATAGAACGTGTGATCAATTCATCATAATTCTATAAGTTCTATATACTGTAGCTCACTGATAACCTTGAATCTGGAGTGGCCGCATCCTGGCCGCTAACAGCATCCTGAGCTCGTCACTCCTTCGTCAGCCTTTTCCTTGTCTCGTTTCTGGTTTAGTCTGTAGTAGGCCTGGCCCATGTTCAAAATGATCCAGCATCCAGCACCTCTCAATCTGTTGAGTAAAGCCCATGACCACCCCTTGACACAAAGCCACAACTTGGACATAGTCAGGCTTCTGAGCGTTTCTGAGTCAGGTCTCTCATCTTTCTCCTGTTTTAATGTCTGCCCATATCCATTTCCTTCATCTCACTCCCATCCCCTCCTGGCCCATGTTGGTCAACGGTCGATCCAGCACGGCATCGTTGAAGGCAAAGACCGGCGTCCGGGTGGTGATGTGTTTGATGTAGGTCTGGATGTCGAGCATCGTCGCACATGGCATGAAGCTCTACATGAAGCTCTACATGAAGCTCTACATGAAGCTCTACATGAAGTGCCATCATTGTGCCATCATTGGGAGTTTATGTTAGTGATTATCAGTGTACATACAGGGGTAGTTCAACAGAAGCAACCCAGGAATGGAACCTGCCGACAACAGGAAGACCAAAGCGCCAATTTTCACAGGAAAAATGGTTCCAAATTGATTTTCCAAAGGGTGGGTGGAAAAAATAGTCTAGTTTCAGAGGAAAATAGAATCAAAAGGGCCAGCATCGAACAGCCTAGCACAATCTGCAGTGTGTGGGGGGTAATGATGGGGTTGTTGGAATTGGTGACTCCAAAATACTCCAAAGCTCAGAGTGTGTCATTTTGTTCGCCTCCAGGAACCTCCAACTATGCAAAATCCGAACAGCTCATGCGTGAACGCAAAATGCCGCTTTGACCAATGCGGTTGCACTCAGCTTTTGGCTGGCTCATCTGGAACTGTGGGAGTAACCTGCTCACTGTTGGGTCATGAAAGGAAATGCGGTTGGAAAGCATTGACCACTGCACCGGCTCTTGGTTTCTACAGTGTCCCGTAAAAAAATATCTGCTTGCACTTCTCCTGTTTCAATGGGTGAGTTTGCAGCAAACATCAGCGAACCCTGGCTTCCACCATCCCACTCTATCCAAATGATTCCAAATGTATAGGTTCGAATTTTCCTGAGAATTTCCAACAAACTCCATGATTTTTTCAGTTTTTTTTCGTGGCCTTCTTCTTTACGAAGCCGGCAGTGTTTGCTCGCTCTCGTTCGGCCATGATCTCGGCGTACCTGCTAGGACCAGGAAGCATCACCCACCACCCACTGACCTCCATCGGCGAGCCTTCGGTACATCGGTCCAAGGTACCATTCGAACTGTGGCAGTCCTTGGAATTGGGAGCTTCACCATGGCGGACATGAACAAACGGCATGCTGAAACCATCTGAAACCAAGACCCAGACGCAAACGGCAGGCTGGAACTCTGGCTGTCGAAAACTTTCCTCCACACCGAGGTCCACTGAGGTCCACCGAGGTCCACTGAGGTCCACTCACCCTTGAGGCGGATAAAGTCGTCATTGCTTTCGTTACGGTCCCGCTCCCGGCGATTATATGCTTCAACTTACAACAGCGACTGAGAAGGGTTGTGACATGTTATGACGCAAAATGTCGGGCCAAAGCATGCAGTGATAGAATTCTAATAACCCAAGAAACATATCAACAACTATGGGGCGAAGCGGCCAATGCTCAACCCAGGTTGGAACGGCAGCTGCAGTTGTATCCCTGTCCTGTGTCGTGAAGCCGTCCAGAGGCACCAGCCTTTACAAAGAAATCATCAGAGACAAAATGATCAAAATGTTTGAAACATCTTAGGACCACTTTGTCGACTCGCCAGTGGCTCTCATCCGAATCCTCTATGGTTCGATCATTTTGATTTAAAGATTTATGTCATGGCATCAGCGGTGTATCAGAGTATCAAAAGCATATCCGGCAGATAGATAGTTAGCGGGACCAAGCGTCGGGCGCCACTAGGCACAATGGATGTCACCGTCGAGGTCATGACCTCGGTGAGAAAACAATGTCTCGCTCCACGTATTTCGAAGGCATGGCTAGAAAAAGAATTGTCCAAAGATGTCCAAAGCCATCTTCTAAGATTCCACATCAGGTTTTCGCTGGTGTACGTCATGTTGGATCTTGGATAATCTGGTATTGAAGGCTTTGGCAAGTTCTTGGGATGGGAAGGGTGATGAGCCAAGCGCCTGGCTCCAAAATGGAGAGTGATCACTTCAGCACGAGCCAAACAGGCTGCCGTACATCTAAGCTCAAATGCAACTGCATCTGAGATTTCGGCAGTGACTGAAAGATCAGTCTATACAGCAAGTGGGAAAAAGGATGAAAAAGGTGGATCATGAGCTGCACACACTGCACTTTCTGAAAAGATCCCACAATCAACTCCCAAGCAATGACCCTCCCAATCAATGACCACTTAATCTCTCTGCCACTTCTGAAAAGTTCTTCTGCTTCCAATACAGAAGCGGGAAAAGGTTGGAAAAGGGTGAAACTTTTCCAGCGCCTTGTGCCACGGCTTCACGTCTCCCTCTGCGTCCATGACACCGAGAGCTCCCCAGGCTGTTCAGTAGCTGCTCACGCTGCTCCCTGGAAATCGATGGTTTCATGCCGATGTGCATGATGTACAGGACAGGACAAATCAGATCCATCATCATCCAGTATCATCCAGGATTCACAGCAACTTTTTGGACTTTGTTCATTTTTGTTCAACTTTGTTCTATTGTTTTTGTCATTTTTTGTCCCATTTGTCCCCCTATCTCAGCTTCAAGTCGCCAAGATCCGATGCATTTCTGCTGCCATGTCCACCAGCTGAGCATCTGCATGCGGTCGGCCAACCAGCTGAAATCCCACTGGTACCTTGCACAACCGTGGTTCTCCCACCTTGCTGGCAGGATGCTCCAAACATGACGCTGGAGTAAATGCCTCACACGGACTTTGTACCTGTGGGACTTCCAGAAGTCCACAAGGGATGCTCACGGATGGCAGCTGTGCCAAAATACTGAAATGCGGCCAATAAAAATAATCCGCGTAGCATCTTTGCTCCGGAGGATGTGCACTCGAGTCATTTACCCAGACTTTTCGTTCCGGGGTGTAGGCATCTGCACCTAGAAGCTCGTTGCGAAGGAACGGCAACGTAGGACTGATCGGCATCAGGACAGCCTTGGCCAAAGGAGAGACAAGGATAGAAAAACTGTCAACCAAGCCTGATCCCACACTGCAATGTGCCATCCCAACTCAGCTAATGCCAAAATTGGGTGTCCAAAACAAAGACGTGTGAGTGTCTGTTAGTTCACCCTAGAACCTAAGCGCACATCCCGAGAATGAGCAAATAAACTTCAGATGTTCCCCCAATCGTCCATGGCTAAATCTTAATGAATGTTGGAGATGCTTATATGATGTGTTTATTTCTGACCTACTCCAACCCATCCAACATCCAGCAACATCGATCGCATTCGCATCGAAGAAGGCGTTCCACACCATGCGACACCATGACCTGCTTGCCATGACCTTTGGGTCTGTTGCAAGGTCTCCTGTGGCATGACGGGTTGGAAAGAGAGGGGTCATTGCAGTTTCAGGGGTTATTGAACATCATCCATACCCAAAGAAAACGAAATGCCTTCTCAAATCCTGATGCGAGCATCTGTTGGCCAAGATTTGGTGGTACAAGTCATAGCTCACCTCAGCAAAGTTGGCAGGAAAGAGTTTCCGCAAAGTAACCACTGAGATTCCGCAAGACTTACAAGACCTCGACAGTGGCTCCAGTGGCTCCAGTGGCTCCAGTGGCTCCAGTGGCTCCGCCTCCGCTTTGCTCAACTGACGCCGGACTCGGTCCAAGGCATCCAGGATGGTACCACTCAGGGCTGGTTCCGGGCCAGTGCCAGTGGAGATTTCTGAGAGGAGCGCAACTCGAAACATGGCTGGAGAATGGTCAACTGAGTCAACTTCAACGGACGGCACTTTTGGAAGGGATGTCATGGGAGCTGCCCGCTCCAGAACTGCATTCATCAAGGCCAAATCCTCCGGATATTTGCAAATGGGTCCTATCACTTTCAACCCATGGGGTGCCACTGTGAGATGCGCTGTGCTCGCATCAATCACGGGCGCTTCCAGCGCTTCCAAATCAGTGGTGGGATGGTCGTTGGAGTGCGGGATGCACCAGGTGGTGGTGGGGATGCGGCCGTAGGTGCCCTGCATTCCAAAGACCCCGCAGTAACATGCTGGAACTCGGATGGACCCAGCCACATCAGCACCCAACTCCACGGGGCTGTGCTGCTGAGCAACGGCCACGCATGAACCACCAGAAGATCCACCGCAGCTGCGTTGAGGGTCATGGGGATTGACAGTAGGACCAAAGGTCTCCTGGAGCGGGGGGGGCAGGTGCCCAGGTTGGACCAGCAGTGTTCAGATCTGTTCTGGGTCATCCTGCCAGAAATCATCAGCGTTTATTCTTTTTTTGCCATCCCTATGATAATTACGGCTAAATCTTGCTCATTCTGACATTAAAAACACCAAAAAAAAATGTTAATCCAGGCAGGATGCAAATGTAGCCAATTCAGTGTGGACATCAGGACAGTAATCGAACATGTCCCCAAAAAGAACTTACATATGCTCTTCTCTCATTTCTGCGTTTTTACTTCAGGTGCCAATGGCCCCAACAATCCTCATAAAGGCTTTCAAAACTTTGATGGAATCTACATATTAACTGAAGCTCAAGCAAGTTTCATTGTAGGTCTGCCAATCTCTGCAGCGACTTGGCGTATTGGTCTTTCCAAAAATGATCGCCCCTTCATCCAGCAACCTTTGTACTGCCACGCAATTGTTCAAGTCCATCTCGCCGTCGCCATCAGCCCTGTGGCTGCAGAGGCCCTGTACCTGCACTTCTTCCTTCACGGTCATTGGCAGGCCATGAAGTCGTCCCCACAAGCTGCGACCGCCGCTGCATCGCCAGCACTCATCCGCCCGTGCAGCGCGCGTCCGGGCGGTGCCATAGTCTTTGACCACCACGGCGTTCGTCAACGGATCCGCCTCGACTTTGGCGATGAAGGCTTCAAGAACGGCAACACCTGGGCGCCATGGCTGGAGGTGTGGAGGCGTTCTTTCTAGTTCTGGAGGCCTGGAGGCCAACAAAAAATGAAGTGAAATGCTGTCAGTCGGCTTTCGTGCCTCGGGTGTGTCATGTGAAGATATGTCAAGAAAAGTTTGCGGGATTATACACAAGACCAGGTTTCTTTCCAGCATGTCAACAAAGGATGAAAGACATCGGTTGCATGCACCATCAAACCTTCCGATGAATTGAACTGAAGCATATGCTGAGATGCTTGTAAGCTCCCCTAGACGTAGGAGTTCGCATAGCTTCGTAGCAGAGCTCTCTAAAATGTGCCGGCTGTCACCCACTTCAGCTGCCATCAGGCGCACTATTTCAGCATGTCACACACCTCTACACTAAGAATTGAATGACAGTAATGTGGCAAGCCCAATAATAAACAATCTATAACAATCTTCAATTTTAGCAGAAATGGGAGGTGTAAACCATCCAGACTTGTAGCTTTGTTCTTGGGTTTGAAACAGCTTTGATGTTCTCACACGACTTTGGTGCAAAACCTGGGACTGGGTCGTACTGCTGACCATGGGTGTGGCCTTCAAGATTCAAACTCTGACACTTGAACCAAAAGGTCACAAGAATAGTGGCAGGTAACGTGTGCTGTCAAATGCAAAGAAGGCCAGGTGTGATGGCTATTCAAGTTGTTTGTGTGAATGTCCCCTAACCTAATTCTGCGCGGAAAGGTCTTTGCCCGAAGGGCATCAAAAGAGAATCCACAGCCAGTTTCCCTTACACCAACCACAGCAGCCCTCCAACAGGCAACTCTAGAACTCTAGATTTCTCCATTTTGAACCTCAGTGAACTGCGCCAGTACCGACGTCTAATCGCTCATCAAGGAGTGAAAGATCCGCCAATTCAGGCTCATCTTCGCCTGAAACCAGGCCACTCACAGCTTCACCGGGCATCAAGCCCGCTTCTTTCTTCAGAGATGCCAGCAAGCTTTCAAATTCCTGGGCCACGACATTCACCACCCAGATCAAACGCACCAAAGCATAGGCTGTTGGTTTATTGTGTTTTCATATCTTTTCATGTTTTTCCATGTTTTCTCTCAGGCATTGGTGGTTCAACTCACTTCTACATGGCTCACTCTGAAAGCCCCTGGAGAATCAGGTGCCCAACCCAGCTGCCAGGAGTCTGTGTTGGATTGCTCCATCATGGCCGGCCGCGACAAGTCCATCGCTGGAGCTTCACCATTTTGCTGTTGCCTCTTCAGCTTTTGCCGTTCTCTCCTTGGCCCCGAGATCTCCGAAGATCTCCGGCCAATCCCTGCCCCGACCTCTGACATTTCCCATGGGAGCCCGAAATGAACAACCTACCAAAACCCGGGCTTCTAAGGGGGTATTTAGTGTAGTTAGGGCGAGGAGTTGCCGTTGGTACAGTATAGTGGCCGAATCCAGAATCTTTCTCCTTTGTAAGACCAGGCGTGCATTTCATATTCAATGTTTGTTTCAACTGGGAGGCTGAGAGTGGTTGATCCCAAGAAAAGAGAATGGGAATTTCTCGACATGCACTCCCGAACTGAATGTGCATCTGACGTTTCTGCCGCTGTTTGCGGGTCTTCTGTTGCTCCACATGAGCAGCCTCGGAACGGGTGCTTGAGGGCCTGGCTATCCAGATCTATGATATCTGATATCTATGATTGATAGATTTAGATAGATTTAGATCTATCTACATAGCTGGGCCATGCTGGGCCCATGGAGCACCCGCCTTTCCCCTTGATGTTGGTGAAGGGAAAGGTAGGCCAACTGAGTAGGAGAATGAATGTCTGCAACCAATATCACTAGCTATTCTAGCTAGTTTGTTTTGTGAAACCAGTTTTGAATTTGACCCATACCCACGGTTGTTCATTTTCAACTCTACATTACATACATGGATGATAATCCCCACTGGATATGGTGAAACCAATAGAAAACCATAGGGAAACCATGGGAAAACCATAAACATTTCCCATGGCTCTCCGTTTTTTCAAGCGGCGTATTCCTGTCTCTCCGCCTCCGACGCTAGGGGCTTCTCCACGGCGCGCTTCACGATGTCGTCCGTGGCCCAGCGGTCCACCTCCTCGGAAGCTGGATGTTTAATGATGCTTAGTATGTGACTTTAGGCCCAAATGAGTTGTGCGTATGTATATTAATTTATATATATGTGTGTGTGTGCATGTGTGTGTGTGTGATTGCTCAAACAGAAGTACCCTAAATATCGATGTCCATTGAGTCACACTCATATTATAAGATACTACTTATATGCTTTATCTAATCATCAGCACTATTGTCAATAAAGTCCTTGGGTATATTATACGATGTGGACAATAACCCGCCTCCTAAAGGACCTTTTGGATCTTTCTAGTATGTTATACAGGTTTGACATGGTTTGACAATGTTTTTCAGAGTCTCTCACTTCAGGTCAAAGCTCCTAGACACCCCCAACCCACGCCTTGTAGTGAGGAGACCACTTTTGTATGCCGATGATGGGCATCGCAGGTGCAATGCCATAGATCAGAAATACCAACTCCGACATTGGCATGTAGCCAGTGGTGTACTTTTTGAGCATGTCACCTTTCAACTTCAATTTCTGGATGTCATGCTGTCGGTTCCGAAGAACTCCTCAGATGATCGGATCGTCAAAAAGGAAAGTGTTGCTTTTTTGAAGTCCCGTTCTTGGGGTCCTCATGTCATGAGAGAAGCGCATACTTTCCTGCTCTGAACACCAAGGTGCTGCTCAGGTTTTCAAACCACCATTTAAATCGAGTTCGTTGCTCTTCAGGCAGTTTGCTCTTGTCTTCCCTGCGCGAGTTGGACTGACCGCAGTACCAGCAGCTTACTCAACCGCCCAGTCTCAAAGAGCAGATGTGTCAAACCCCATCCGACTCCTGACCCACGAAAAAAATTGGCACAGCTTGTCCTCCAAAGGAAAAAGAAAAGCGGATGGATTTATCCAACCCTTAGTTTACCGATAGCCCATGGCCACATTCCCATCCTGCCCCGCCTGCCAACCCCAGAGGATGAGAGCTGGATCCAAATCCAACCTCTCCCAAGGGAGCGAAAGAGTGCAGAGCGCGACTCAGTCATGATGATCCTTGCCAAAGGGATGCTGGGCTGAAGGGGAAACTTGGGCGAGATCAAGCTTGATGGTGGCTGGACTGTGACAGCAAAAGAAAGAGCCCAAACGCAAACCACTGAGCCCGCTCAAACGAAAGTTGCACAAAACGCAGGAAGCCCGAGAACGCAGGACCTGATTTGTGGCTCAAAAATCAAGCACCCGATTTCGAATATAATGGCCATACCATGCCATACCCAGACCTGCAACCTGATTTGTGGCTCGAGTGGCTGTTTTGAGATCCAGTGAAACAGTACGCTCATGGCATCATCGATCCAAGCGTTCACCATGTCTTCATCGCAGCGGCAACTTCTGCTTCGTCCAAACACAGCCTCGGGAAATGTGCAGCGGCCATCTTTTCAACTGATGTCGATCCAACGCTCCTCATGGTAAGTTTTCTCTGGTTTGTGTTTTGTACATTGTACTCTCAACTTTGCGTTCTGTTGTCACGGCTAGATTAAAATTGAAACGGTATCCAGTCAAGCCAAGTTTTTGGCAGTGGTGGCTCAAAGACACGCATTGCAAGCGGGTCACTCTCATCTGCGTATTGAAGTTGATCCAGCGTGCTTCAGTCGAAGAAAAAGCTATCCAGTCGGGATCGGGGCCTGAACAACGAACAGGTGAAAAGCGAAAGTAAATGTGACAACAACAAAAAAACGTCGTCACCATTCTCATAATTGTCATCGTCCCCTCTTCTCCTCCTCCTTATCGTCATCGCCACCACATGGTCAAGAAAAGCATTTCTAGGAGAAACCGTTTGACCCTTAATTCAATTCAGTGATATATGTGACATACTAGTATACATTACATGCCGGACATATCGATTGTGTCTTTGGAACCTCTCATGCCAGGGGGCGCATGATCTCCTTCAGTCTGTGGATGTCTTCCCTATCCAACTCTAAGGATGGCTTCTCTTCCGGCGAATCCTCTGCCATGGGTCGAACCAAACTTCAAGTGATGGTCCAATGGCAATGGTCAGAATGGAGTGGCTGTGGCTGCTGGAAATCTGCTCAAAAGAGGTTGACATCTAGTTCTTGTTTGGGGTCGCTGCAAGGCAAGACTGCAAAAGAAAGTGACAAGGTGGGGTGAAAGTGCAGGTCAGGAAATGTCTCAAAGTAAGAAGTTTAGAAAGTTTAGGGGCATATTTGTTGAAAGTTTGCTTGTCTGAGAGGGTTGGTGCAAGTGATGTACAGCCTCTCAGATTCATCTGCAGATTCGCCGCACTTTGGCTGGAGCAGAAGTGCAGCGAGGACGAGCTTTCATCAAGGGACCAAACGAGTACCCAAACTGGACAGTGTGGTTTTTCAGGCCACATATCGGGGATTCTTACATAGACTGTGGACCTTCCAAAGCGATCAAAATCGCAAACCCTTGGGCTACATTCTGTTTGGTATGGAAATCATCCTGCACGTATTGGCCCTCCTGCATTCTGCAGATACCAATCCTTCGAATCAGTTATTGCATGCTATTTGCCTTGATCTACTTCCATCTACTTCCTCTCTACGTCCTCTCCATCTCATCAACGGGCTAGGCGCTTTTGTGCTACCCATGGCATGAAGCCAACATGCCGCGCACGCCGCCTCAGCTCATGTTGAGCTAAATCCCCGGCACCCTCGGCCAGCAGAGCTGGTGGGGTGTTCTCCTCCATCTCCAGCCCCAGAAGAATGGGATCCGCTGTACAGTTGGGTACGTCCAAAAATTGGGGACCCTGAGATCAAATGGCCTTCCTTGATGAAAAATAGGAAGGTCCCCAATTTTGAAATGATGCCCCATTTGTCAAAACACTTGGTTGCGCCAGAGGCGGAACCCTTTTTGGTGGCCCTGTGAGGCACCAGTCTAGGGAAGAAATTTCATCGCACCTTGCTGACAGCACCAACCGCGAAGGCAACTCGATCTACAAGCTCGTCTTTTGAACCTACCAGGCTCACCAATGAGCAAATCATGGAGACAAAGAGAGCTTGAACATGGCAAAAAGATGCAAAAGGAACAGGTAAGTGGACTAAAATGATTCCCATAACAACCGCAGGAACAACAGCACTACTGAGTCACTACTGTAAGTAAAATGCATCACCAGTGTTGCTGGAAGATTACCATCTCTTGCCATCCCTTTGGTTTTTTAACACTTCCCCTTCCCCACTCCGGACCTGTCGTTGGCCAGCCCTGCGATCTCAACCAACCAGATAGTAAAGCCTTGCTCTGTTTGCGAAGCCAACCTGCTTGGTGGCATCGAACCCTGGAAAAGGAACTGTTTCGGGCAGGTTTATCTTGGCCGGTTCATTGTCTAAAGTGATGTGATGACTACAAAAACTGAATAAAACGTAATAAACCCATAATCCAGTGACTGCACAACTCATTCCCGCTCTCGCGCAAAGAATGTGTCATGGTTTCAAAGTCTCGACACTCCTTCGATGAAATGCTGGGCCCTGCTGCCGCAGCCTTCTTCGATGGCTTGGAGGCCGCAGCTTGGGGCGCTGGGGCGGTGGGGATGCTGGGAACAGCCGGTGCCAGGGCAGTCAGTCCGATTAATGGAAGTTGAAGGGAGCACCAGTTGGACTGCCCCAGCTCGTTCTCTGCAGCGACGCGCACCACCGCGTTGGCTTGCTGAAAAAAGCGGGGCATCTTGGTCAGCTCCTCTTCTGCCAAGTCGTACGTTGCGAGCTCCTCTGGTGGAGATACAGTATCGCCGGTGCAAAATATCAAAGTTAATCTGGGACCATCATCCCACAACAATCATGTAAAATCATTAGAAACAAGCAGCCAGTCCAGTCCTCTATGGTGGTGAACCTCTTTAGTTTTTCGTTATATTCAGGTTCCAGGACCGTGATGGTGAGGGCTTGTCCATATGCTGGGTCCAAGGCTGCCACCAGATATCGCCGCACTGGGCAGGTCTGAGTGACTTCCGGGGCCTTCCAGTCCTTGGATATGCTCGATATGCTCCAGGGGCCCCTCAAAGTAAAACATAGTTAACATATTGACAAAGAGATAAAGAGATAAAGAGATAAAGAGATAAAGAGATAAAGAGATAAAGAGATAAAGAGAGAAAGAGAGAAAGAGAGAAAGAGAGAAAGAGAGAGATAGAGAGAGAGAGAGAGATAGATAGATAGATAGATAGACAGATAGATAGACAGACAGACAGACAGATAGAAAAAGATAGAAAAAGATATACACAAATAAAGAGATACACAAATAAAGAGCTACACAAACAAAGAGATACACAAATAAAGAGATACACAAATAAAGATATACACAAATAAAGAGATACACAAATAAAGAGATACACAAATCAAGAGATACACAAATCAAGAGATACACAAACAAAGAGATACACCAACAAAGAGATACACCAATAAAGAGATACACCAATAAAGAGATACACAAATAAAGAGATAGATAGACAAATGGATAAATATGGATAAATAGATATACTGTAATACCAATATCTATTCACGTCTCTATCGATACATTTATATATTTTCATATTTGCACCTATCCCCCATAGCTCCCCTCTATGGTGGATATCAAAACACATAAGAATCACCCCAAATCCCAGAGATTCCAAGAGTCTAATCTGATTCTTCGCCGGCCAGGTGTGGCACACAATACCTTGAAGCTCAGGTGCTTCGGCTGCGCCGGCGGTCGGAGTTGTGAAAATGCTCTCCTGAGTTCAGCGTCAGCGGGTCAAGTGGTTTCAACCAAGGTTTAGATAAGTTCAGATGCTGTGTCTCTCTCTCTCTCTCTCTCTCGCGCTCTGACATTCGTGTCCTCAAAAATCAACCAAGCATTCCTCTATAGGTGTATGCGCATGTGTTTGCAGATTTCTCTTGTTGTTCATTTGAACTATGTTCGTTTAATTGTCCATTTGTCATGTTGGTGTGTGTCCTTTACTTGCAGTATCCATCGCTTTTCCGCCTCTTTTCAATGATTCGCCTTGTTTTCGTCTGGTCTACATCTATCATTTATCCAGTCAGCACTTCAGCAATCTCACATAGCAAACCCAATGGTAGAGCCCATTGTTGGTTGGATCATTATGAAAAATGATGAATATCCCCATCATCCCAAAGCCCCAGCGTCTCACACTGCTGTTTCGCCTCCTGTAGCATCTCCATGGCCTCTGCGGCCCTTGGGCACTGCCCGATGCGATCGGGGTGCAGTTTCCGCATCAACGAGCGGAAGGCCTGCTGCACCAAGGAGATCTCATGGGCCTCCACCGTCAGCCCCAAAATGCCTTTGGCCCTCAAGACCTGCATCACAAATCGACAAATCTGGTGGATGCGGAAGGTTTTCCAAAGGTGTCAACTGTTCCAGCAAAAAAATGTAGAACTGATTCAAGAAAACGTCTCAGAAATTGTTTTCAGCCTGTTCAGTTGTCAAGATTTGACCTTTGATGACCTTTGCATCCACGCTTTCCAGGTGGAGTTTCTCAAAATCGGGTGCCCAAAATCACCATGGGGTTCCATCCTGTTGGATATCTCCAGCCATGCCTCTGAGCAGAACCTCTTGTGCTTCAGCGGCAAGATCCGCGCGATCTCCTGGGATGCTTCTTCCCGGCGCCGCTGCAGGGCTGCATCCTCAGCAGGAAATCCACTGAAATAGTAATGAAAATCCATGAGCATCCAGCAAAACAGTTCATTCGAATAGATTTTAACTCTCCGGCATGATTCTAAACACATCAAATCCGCGGAAATAAAATGGGTTTGCGTTAGTGACGTGTTGTAACGAGAATAAATGATAATGAGGAGTTGGCCACTGTTGCTCAGCCTTTGGCATGGGTCCAAATTCCAAAATCCAGGGGGCCAAAAATATTGGTGTTAGTGTTCCAGAAGTTTTCTGTCTACTCCAAAAGTGATCTTGAGCATGCCTGGGCTCAAAATAGCTTCCATCTCAAACTACGGGAGTTAAATGTAGCTATACCCATCATTGGCTGCTATCGACATCATCCCTGTATACAATGAAATGAGATCTCTACAAATCTCTGAGATCGCAAGTGTTGCGACCGACAAGCCCGGCCTGCGGCTCCGACGCGACGCTCAAATCGCTATCCGGCCTGGCATCTCGAAGCTGATAGCTGGGCGGTTTATATCGTTTTTTTTCCCATACTATATGGACATTGCCACAGGTCGTAGGCACTAACCCGCTTCCTACCTACTATCAAGAACCTAGGGCCTCGCTCACTGCTTGGTGGTGTATTATTGAAACGAAATCTTCCCATGTAGCAAAAACTTCACACTGAGCAAAAGTTTCACACTGAGTGAAGGTGTCACACTGAGCAAAAGTTTCACACTGAGTGAAGGTGTCACACTGAGCAAAAGTTTCACACTGAGTAAAGGTGTCACACTGAGCACAACTTTCACATTGAATGCTCATATTGGGTTTCCTTTGTTGAATGGGGGTTGGTATCGCTGCGCTTGTTCAATTATCCTCTCACGTATCGATCGGTTGTTCTTGTCGAATGGTATTTGCGGTTGTGTAGCATCATGCGTTTTAATCACTTCCCATGCTTTTTACTCATGTTGTTAGTTGTCCAGAATTGTCGTGGGCGGCCTCGTCTTCTGTGTTCGGTTGCCCGTGGGAGCGCGGATCTTGTGGAGAACGCAGCTTGGTGTAGTGGATGTTGCCTATCCCTTCTTCAAGACATGCCCAAGAAGTTTCAGTTTTCTGTCTTCCAGAATTTCGGTTAGTGGTTTGATTTGTCTCCCAGGTCCCTCTGATGGCGCGTTGAGAGTTTCAATTGCTCTTCTATACGCATATTCATTGGAATTGTTGCGCTGCACGAACGTGGTGTGTAGTTTCAGAATTTTTCGCAAATCCTTTATTTAGTTGGAACGTGTTTAATAGCCTTCCAGCTGCTTCCGTGGGCTCCAAAGTTTCCGTTGAAAACGAGTAGTTTCCATTTCTTGCTGCAATGTGTTTTTATCCAAAAGATGTCCAATTTTTTGAGTATGGCCATTGTAGCAGAGATTCTCTTTCTGATTTCATGTTCAGGGTCTATGTGCTGCCTGACGGACGCTCCCAAATATGTGGTTTCCTCTGAAGATTTCATGGGCTCTCCATTCTGGAAACGAATTTGTCCTTGACAGTTGCACGCGATGTAGCAGCATTTTGATCTGTTCAGGTTTAGTTCCAAATAATTAGCGTGCATAGTCGAGATGAAAAGGTATGGGCTTAAAGGGCAACCTTGTCGTATGCCAGTTCTCTGAGGCAGCCACGTACTGGATTTATCTTTGTGGGTTACCTGAAATGTCGGATTGTTGTAGATAGCTTTGATGGCGTCAAGTAGATCGCTGGGAATATTCAATCTTTCAAGGGAGAGGAACATCTTGTTGTGGAATTTTGTCAAAGGCTTTTTCCCAATCTAAGAAAAATAAAATGAGTTTTTCGTTACCTTGTTCGCAAACATCTGTAAGTCTCCTTATGCAGAATAATGGGTCCACTGCTGATCTACCCTCCCAAAAACCGAACTGAGTTGGCCTAATGTGTTGTTCGAGTCCGTCCGCCAAACGTAACTTGAGGACGGATGCAAAAATCTTGTATGAAATATTCAGTAATGAAATTGGGCGCTAATTTTCAGGGTTTTCGTGGTCTCCTTTCTTGTAAAGGCTTGCAATGTGTGCCTGTACAAGTTCATCTGGAACCTTTTTAATTCGCCATAAACGGTTCAAACATTCTGTCCAAGAAATCACGTTATCTTGGTCAAGAAACTTGAAAAGTTCACTTGCGGTTCCATCAGGGCCAGGTGCTTTGTTGGTTTTTAATTTCTTGACGGCCTTTACCACTTCAAAATATTCTAAGTCTCCGGTTTTTGCTTGAACATTTTGGAGGATTTGTGGTTTTTGGTTGTTGGCTGGCAATGGGTTTTGCTTTGGTGCCCATTGTTTGCAATGGAGTTATAACGCGCTTGATGATAGGATCTCTACAGGCAGCATGCTTTCGTTTGGAGGCTCACACTGTTCACTCAGAATTCACCAGACCTGCAGTCATCGTCTTGGCATAGTTTTCGCACAAAGTGGTGTATACATATATGATTATATGAAATATATAATTAAACATATATATTCATATTATTGTTATTATCGTTATCATTATCATTATTATCATTATGTTCATTAATAGCTATCTATCTATCTACCTATCTACCTATCTACCTATCTATCTATCTATCTATCTATCTAACCAATCTATCCTATCCTATCCTATCCTATCCTATCCTATCCATCTATCTATCTGTCGTGCGTGTGTGTGTTTGTGGCATAATCTCCAGCTTCACAACTCAGTTGGCGCCTTCTCAAGGCAGGGCTGTCATTTGCCACCTCGGCCAGGGAAGCAGCCGCCTTTGGCGTGGAATCTGCGCTCGCTGACAGGTCGCTCTTGCAGTCACCTGCAGGCTGGTTGAGCAAACCAACGAAAATACTTGGACTTCGCGAATGCTAAGGGGGGTTGAGATGGAACTATGGAACTGCAATAAAAATCTGAATCCACCCGCCCCAAATAGGTGGCTTCAGCTGCAAAAACCCTTGCACAAGTGAGACAAGATCCATGCTGCATGAGCAAAACCTACAGAAGTGCTCTCTTCAACCGAAACAGGTTCTTGGATCCAAACTGAAGCTAGAAGGTTCAGGTTCAAACATCCATCATCTTCCATTATCTTCTGAGGCTGGCACTTTTCGGTGTGGAAACATCATTTCTTCGACATGGCGTGGCCACCGACTTCGTCGACTTCCTCGACTTCGGTTCCACCGACTCCGGGTCGGCCGACTCCGGGTCCGCGGGCGCGGGCGCACGGAAGAGGAGCTTCTGCTGCCCCGAAGTCTTCGTGGCCGGGGCCTTGCCCCGCAGCGCCTGGTCACCGACTTCTGACCCATGGTGACCCATGATTGGAATAGAATGGAAGGTAACACAAGCCATAAGGATGTTCAACCTGGCTGCAATGCAACAGCTGATTCCTTATTAGGGGTGTCATCTCAGGGTTCGATTCACTCCATCCCCTGCTGTGGAAGAATCCTTTCAGCCGGATGGAGCGGGATGTCTTGTTCCACACGCCACAGACTAAAAATAAAGCCAAAGCTCGGGCAATGGATTTGCAGAAAAAGGACCGAGCCATACCATCACCGCGGCAAGAGGCGATATTGAGTGCAACAGAACAAAAATAACAGTTAATCTGTGATTCCGAAGGCATGGCTGATCTTTAAAAAAATGTCCAATGGGACATCATAACATCAATTCCTCCAACTACCCCAACAAAATGGATCAACAAACCTACCATTCCTACCAGGTCCTACCATTCACCAAGCGCGCACCCTGTCATCCGCCAGGGCCTCAGGCGACCCCCGCGCAGTGTCCGGTGGTGGCTCGGCCCCTCGCGCAGCCAAGCGCTCACGGAGGGAGGGTGCCGCACCACCAGGGGAAGTCACCTCCAAGGTTCGCTGACAAAAGGGCATCAAGTTACAGTGTTGGTTTATTTATATCATCTCATATAGTCCGCCAATAGTGATGTATAAATATGGAGTACATGTGTATGCGTATATTATATATATATATATATATGTGTGTGTGTGCATATCAACGATAAACCTCGGTATCTGCGCAAACTGTGCCGGCCATTGTGTGGCGGGCAGCTTGGCAGTTTCAGTGCCCATGATCATGTGCATATTTAGATGTTACCTGTTGTTTATCGTCAACTCCCTTGTTTTTTTATCTGGTCCCCTCCTGCCTTCCGCTGCTTGGCTGGCGGTTCCAGCGAATTCTCATCAGAGTCAGGGTCGGCAACCTGCTCACGGACTTCGCTGGGTTTGTCGCCGCCTGCGCAGGACTTGGAGGGCAGCATGCAACTTGGACAGTGAGGCATGTGCCGCAGCCAAGAAACATCAAGAAACTGCATCCCTGTGCAGAAAACAATCATTGACCTGCGCAGGTTGACTAAAGGGGGAATGACCCTCAATCATCCCTGAAATCACGCCTCGTCGCATCCATAAGCTTAAAGTCTGCTGCCGATTGTCCCGGCCGCGGCCTTGAGTTGGCAAGTTTCTTTCTCCGTGGCAAATGTTCCCCAAAAACTTGGGGCGGGCTGGTTGACAAGAAGAGGAACATATTCTTTCATGGCTGACTTCACCCTCTTGCAAGGCCTTTGTTGGCACACATTGCAATTGCATCCATGATTCTGCGAATTCAAATTGTTTGTCTTCACTTCCAAGTCTTGAGTCAATAGTGTCAAAGAGTCAAGGTGCCTTTGCGCGGGCCCATGTTTGCGACAGTCGGCGGGTGGCAAGCAGCTTCAACTTGTTTTGGAGATCTAGGTATTTTGGGGCTTTCATTGTTATGTCAAGTCAGTCGGGTCATGGTTCAATCCTTGGCTAAAGCAGTAGTTAGCCAGTCCTGGTGGCACCGGTACAAGCCATGTGACTTGTGACATGTCGTGTTTAAAATGCATCCAGTGCCTCCCTTGAGACAGAAGGTGAGTCAGCGCGCAAGAATGGAGAGGACTTGACAGCAGCTTGTTGCAGCCGCACCAGATTTCACTGCATGTGCATCAGAACATTTATATATACCAATCATCTTATAGCTATATAGATGAGATGAGATTAGATCAGACTAGATCAATGGATGGACAGACAGACAAACAGACGGACGGACGGACGGATAGAAAGACAGACAAACGGACGGACGGACGGACGAGAGAGAGAGAGAGAGAGACAGAGACAGAGACAGAGACAGACAGACAGAGACAGAGACGGAGACAGAGACAGAGACAGACAGACAGAGACAGACAGAGACAGACAGAGACAGAGACAGAGACAGAGACAGAGACAGAGACAGAGACAGAGACAGACACAGACAGACACGGACAGACACGGACAGACACGGACAGACACGGACAGACACGGACAGACACGGACAGACACGGACAGACGGACAGACACGGACAGACACAGACAGACACGGACAGACACAGACAGACACCGACAGACACCGACAGACACCGACAGACACCGACAGACACCGACAGACACGGACAGACACGGACAGACACAGACAGACACAGACAGACACAGACAGACACAGACAGGCACAGACAGGCACAGACAGGCACAGACAG
>Ga0126342_10004346_pt1 | contig 24096 bp, 30 predicted proteins | sample Cyp1metagenome_FD_92528 | JGI IMG/M metagenome (GOLD analysis project Ga0126342, IMG submission 92528) | Coral microbial communities from Lord Howe Island, Old Settlement Bay, Australia - Cyphastrea 1 metagenome | ecosystem: Host-associated > Invertebrates > Cnidaria > Coral ...
ATAATATATATTAATATATTAATATAATAATATTATAATATTATAATATAATAATATAACAATATAATAGTATAATAATATAATAATAACAATATAATAATATAATAATATAATAATATATATATATAATATATATATATAATATAATATAATATAATATAATATAATATGATATAATGTAATATATATATATAATATAAAATCTATAATATATATATACATATATATATATATAATGGTATATGAACAGAAGATTTATGGGAATATAATGGTATTTCACAGTGTTAGTTGATGGTATTCCATCAAATATCCCATGAAATATCTTGTTTAATGGTATCAACAATGGTTGTTTACCCTCTAGTAGTTTAAGATAGCCATTTAAGATTGCCATTTAATTTATGGTGGATTTACCTGCTGGATATGGTGATTGTCCATAGCTATGGTACTATTGAATGGTATTCCATCAGACATCCTGTGAAATATCCCAGAAATATTTTGTTTGACGGTATTTTTGATGGTTGTTGATCATCAACAATAAACAGGGTCGGATATAATGGAACCTCGCCAACAATGTGGATGAATCTAATCACGACCTCACCGTTTTTCTCAGTGATAATTAGGATTGGGCACAACCATCCCCAAAGAAGGCCAAACAAATTCAGGTTGGTTACACGAATTTGTCAAGAAATATGGTGGTAGACCATAGAATGTGGGGAAAACCAATTAAAAGAACCGGTCCCAAGAGATGTTTATGAAAGAGGGAAAAGGCCCTGCATGGGATTTTTCAGCAAATGTGGTAAACAAACTATGGATGGACAGAGAATTTTGTATCAGTGGGTATTGATAACAACAAGAATCACGGTAGAAAACTGGATTACTGGTTGGTGGTTTCAAACATGAATTTTATTTTCCATTTCATATATGGGATGTCATCCTTCCCATTGACTTTCATATTTTTCAGAGGGGTAGGTCAACCACCAACCAGCTACAATATATTTAACATAGCTACGGAAAATCCAGCTAGAAACCTCCATTTATAATGGATTTTCCATAGCGCTATGTTAAATAACCAGATGGTAACAAATACACAAATTAAGATATATTAAGATTATTAAGTCCCATTAACCCATATTAAGTCTCTATTGTTGATGGTTTAATGGCTATATACAGCATGGCTGTTCTGACTCCGACCATGGCACAGGGTTTCACGCTCAGGACGACGAGGATGGTGCGATGCAGGATATCGATACGCAGAGAGATGGGAAGAGCCTTGTAGCCCCTTGGACCCATGACGGGAGAAAACCTGGGAATGATATGGGAATTTATATGGAAATATGAAATCTGTGGGATGTTAATATGGAGGATATCATGGGATGTAACCCTTTTAGAAGATAAATGATGGGGATATAATGACACCATTCCCATGGGATTTTTAGACACCAGATCTGGATCTGATCCATGGGATCAATGGACCATGGATCCGCCATGTGTTGTCTTTTCGTTAGTTGCAAACCTAAAATGTCCAACGAATAGATACATATCTAATACACGCATATCCAAGCAACAAAAACTAAGTGCATGTGCATGTATACATATATATATATATATATATATGTATATAATGTATATATATATACATAGGCATGATTGTTCGATTCGATCTCCCGATCACATATGTGTCATGGTTAAAACTCGGGCAAATTGCCATGGTTTGGGGGATGGTTATCAATCCATCAATAGGGATTGATACATGCCCATTATGTCTGAATTCTCATTGATGGATGACCACCCCACATTTATCCGATGTAACTGAACTACGGCACATGTATGTGTGTATATATATACATAATACATAATACATAATACATAATACATAATACATAATACATAGTACATAATACGTAATACATATACATATACATATACATATACATGTATCATATAATGTATACACAGATGGTGTTACTATTACTGTATAGAACATATGATCTATGCTTGATACGCTCATCTTTCTCCCTCAAAGGTGAAGACCACCACACGGCAGACGATCTTCCTGCCGGCCGTGGCCCTGGTGTTGTAGCGAAAGAATGGAGCTTTCCCAGAAGATCAGGGGTTTTCTATGGCATATCTCCCGTTAGATATGATAAATACCGCCAAATAGCCATAGATTATGGGCAAAAAGCAACTTTTTGCGGAGGAACCTTGGATTTACCAGCGCCGAAATTTGGGCCCCAAAATATGGCCATCAAGTGATGGGGAAAATGATGGTGAACTGATGGGGATTTTGAGGTAGCCTATTACATTGTGAGAAATCTTACAGATCTGAACATGGACTCATATCCATATGTGAAAGTACACCCATTGTATATGTTAAGAAAATACACCCATACACACAGCATGATCTATACAGTGTTACAGAACATATACATTATACATATATTATACAGATGCAACATACAGAACATATAAACATATATGATCATATACAACATACAGAATATATATAACATATACAACACATATAACATATATACATATGTATATATATATATACATACACATATGTATATGTATGTATACATATACATATCATATATCATCTATCACATATATATATATATATATATCACAGTTATGGCATGCATAGTTTTCATGATGAAAAAGCTGAGGTGATTGGCCTGGTCGAGGCAGAAGATCTGAAACCCAACGACCTGGTAGGTGTCAACAAGGTCTCGGAGAATTTTGCTGTCGGTGGTGTCTATGGCCATGAAATGATATGGTTCAAACATGTTCAAACTAACGTTTACCAAAAAAAAAGATTGCTTTTCAGATCAAAAGAAGACCAGCCATGTAACAAACATGGCAGATTGAGACAAGATAACTTGCGGGGTAACCAACCAATATGTGGACGACAGCAGTTCGCCTAGTTCTAAACAGAAGCTTATCATAGTTCACAGATATAAATCTAGGTCTATTCCTTATTCACCATGTCTTTCCCATATATTCCCACCAAACAATCCCCATCTATTCACCAAATCACCCGTCCACTCCGGTGGGAAGGATTCCTATTTGGTGCTGGACAAGTTGCCGCCAGAATATGACTCTAGGGTGAAAGCCATGGAGGTGGCGACGTCGAAACAACCACCATAAAAACGTGGGATTTCACGGCTCCTGGATCAGTCTGTTGCGAAGTAGAAAATCAACCATGTTTTTTTGCCATGAAAAATTGTGATTTAATGGGACTTGATGGTGATTTAAGTGAACTACTACCCTCTGGTAAACGTTTACATAACTATGGAAAATCACGATGTTTAACGGGTAAATCAACAATTTCTATGGCCATTTTCAATAACAAAGTGTTAGTTTACCAGAGGGTACATCAGCCATGGATCTTGTTCATGGCTTTGTGGATGTTTGTTGGATAGGATTTAGATGCTGACCAGGGCGGATCTGGCAGTTTGGGTAGTCGGGACTGCAAAGGTATATTTCACCTGAGGATTCCATCTCCCACCGTTCCGTTTCTGGAAGAATTGGCATTTCCCACAACAAACATAACAACTTTGCCATACTTTGCCATTGGGGGTCTCAAGGCTACTTTCCTCTAAGAACTGGCAAGACAGTAAATTTCTGTAGGTAATGGTTTCCAATGGTTTCTCATACCCTCTGGCAAACTAACATAGCTATTGAAAATGGCCATAGAAATAGTGAGTTTTCCCATCAAACATGGTGATTTTCCATAGTTATGTTAGCCCGTTTACCAGGCCGGGTAGTTGATAAATTTCCGTAGGTACCTGTGACCTCATGAAACATCGGTGCGCATGGGGATGAAATCCTCCCCGGCATTCCATCGAAGTCGCCAGGTAGACGAGCGCCCCACAGACCAATACAGCGACATTGGCGGTTTAGAGAAGCACCGCGGCAGAGTTTTGGGTGACCTTGGGGCCTTGGGGAGGCTTCAAAGTAGTGTTTCTATCCTGGGTTTGTCTGAAAATCGTGTGCCCCACTATTCTATTGGTTAGACATCTCATCCTATACCTATGCCATTTTCGGGGTGTCCCCATTTTTCACAGCCATTGGATGCGTTTTACAGGTGCCAGCGATTCGGTTCCAAAAAACGGCATCTGAGGCAAATTCAGGAGTTGCAGGAGGCCATGGGAGGGAGTTGGTAGCCCGAAAGAGTCAGGAGTTAGTTGATATATAGCAAGCCTCAAAAATGGGTGGACATGGAGCGAAAATGGTAAAATCCTGCTAGCGTCATGGCAAATTACTTTCATATCTTGAAGCATATCTTTTTGAAGGTTTTTTTTAAATCCAATACCATCCAATATGCAACAAAAAAGACGAATTCATTGCTTCATTCATTGCTTCATTGAAGCTTGACCCAAATTTTCATGGGATTATGGATCAAGAGTCATAGATTCCATAAATTGTGGATTGTCAATTCAATACACAGCACAATTTATGGTTCACCCCGATAGATCCAGCTTTCGTCATGTCCAGCTGAAAACCCCGAGAGGCTGCCGGTGTACACCATAAAAAACCCATCATTGTCCATTTTGTCCCATCATGAAAATCCATTTCAGAAGGCTATGTAGTCTATATGTTTATATATATATATGATGATATGATTATATATGATTCTATATGATTATACATGATTATATATGATTATATTTGATTATACATGACTATATAGTTATATATGATGATGATGATTATATATATATGATCTTTTGATTGTCTTATGACTTAGACAACTTGGGTCACCCCATCTCAAGATGGGTACCCACAATGTGGCTCCATCTGTTTTTAATCATCTAATTATACAGTCATCATACAACCATCATACAATCATACAATCATATAACCACATAGTCACTTCATCATGGATCATAATAGAGTTAAACGTTATATAGATTAATGATGTATATCATGATGTCAGGCATTAACAATCATATTTCACCATATAGTCATAAGCTATTTGGGAGGTCTTGGAATGAAAAAAATCCTCTGAATTCTGCTGGATGCAGCTCCGCAGGGACAGGCAGCTCTGCAGCTCCGTGGCCAGGCCATCGTGTTGCCGATGACCCACAAGGAGCGTTTCGAGAACATTGGGATTCAACCGCCCAAAGGCGCGGCGTTGCTGGGGATGGCTTGGGGATGGGTGGGTAGAGATGGCTTTCAACGGGAACGGTTTGCGACTTGAACGACTTGGACAAAGGGATGGGTGACCCATCAATCCAGATCTGAGAAGCGAATTTTCTGAGGCCATCAAGTTTTGCACGGATTTTTGGACTCCAAGAATCTGTGATTCATATAGTGAGCCTCCCGAGTATCTGGTGAAATTCCCACCGGCTGGATTCATCTCGATGATTGGTTGATTGGTTTTACACGCCACTGGAGTTGCCATTTTGGTGGATGATTGTCCCGAAAAGCACCTGGCTGTCGCCGCCACCATCTGCCAGGGGTGCTGATGCACGGTCCCCCGGGCACGGGTAAGACCATGATGGCACGCGCCTGCGCGGCGGCTACTCAGGCGACCTTCTTGAAACTGGCCTGGAGCCTCAATGCGGGGAGAGTTGAAGTCATGGTGATATAGCGCGAGCGTTATATAAGAATGTTGGTTGCCGATGGCCAGGGTCCCTCAATTTCTTATCGGAAAGGCCCCATGTATGTCAGTGTATATATGTACAATTATTTGGTCGAGGGTCCCTTAATTTCTTAGCAATTTCTTAATGTAGTATTTCACAAGCAGTCAGATTTGAAGATGTAAGAGCGGGGTTGCCTCTGCGCAGCTCCTTTTGTGAGTTTTTCTCCGCCATCCTTGCGCCACTTCCCAGTGGCTCCTGGGCGCAAAGGAACAGTTACCCAGTCTCCTCTGCAGAAAGCTCTTACCAACCTTTACATGATTAAGAAATTGAGGGGCTGGATTTCTTAGTTATGTATTGAATTGAACCCTTACCCGGTGACGTCTCAAGGCTCTTATAAACCCTTACATGGTTAAGAAATTGAGGGGCTGGATTTCTCAGTTATGTATTGAATTGAACCCTTTACCCAGTGGCAACAAGGCAGCACAGGCAAGGCAGCACAGGCAAGGCAGCAGAGGCAAGGCAAGGCAAGGCAAGGCAACACGAGCTAAGGGTACAGATGACCTGCAGTGAGTCTGGCTGGTATCTGGCTGAAGCTGTTGGTTACAGGCTTCGTGGCTGTGTAGTGGCTCGACCTTAGGTTGGTCCGGTTTTTTCCCAACCATGCCATGGCTGTGCAAAGTTCATTTTGGCGGGTATTTGGTTGCAAGGGAGGCTGGCTCCATTTCCCGCTCCGAATAGAATCTTTATAAGCAATTTCATGATATTTCATGGTTAAGAAAATTTAGCACTGGCGCAAAGGGGCTCCTTCACATACATCTAATTTTCTTAGCCTTAAAAATTCCAGGGCCCCTCATTTCTTAACTTCCACTTGCATACATATTCCACAAAACATATTTGCGGCAAAAAAATCCAGCCCCTCAATTTCTTATAGAAGGAATTCTTATACAGTGCTTGGACTGCAGTTGGTTCTTAAAAAATGGGGCATGTCGGGCATGTCGGGCATGTCTGTTGTGAATCCAAAATCAAAACTAGGATAACTTGTTGTAAAACTCGGTAAAGCCGTGGTAAAATGGGGGGGGCATTTTATGAACACTTCCGTTTGGGTGAACGGTTCGGAGCGGTATCCATATTCTTTTGGAAATGGGCAGCCACTTGGAGCCGCAAGACGAGTCTGCCAACTACATCACTAGCCTATCACCCCCATTTTTGATAGGTAATCATGAATCATCTATAAATGCGACATTTTCCAACATCTATGTTAGTCTTACCCCAGGGTAACCATTTGACCGTCGAATTGGGGAGATTTTTGTGCCTGGTTGATTCAATTTGATTCATTTGCGGCTCCTCGAGGATCTACGGCTTTTGGGCAATTCTCAAGAACAGTAGCCGTTCGGGGGTATGCCCCATTTTCTGACCCATTTACTCTATGGTAAAGTGTCACGCCGATCGTTTGCTTTGGTTGATATTCACGATATACATACTGTATAATATATACATAGTGTATCATATATATATATGTACACTGTCCTTGGTTTTCTTGTTGTCGGTGTTGAGCGGTGCATAGTGTGCATAGGCTGGTCCTCAATTGGTGCAGATGTTCATTGGCTCCTTGGCCGGGAAACGGTGTAGAAATCACCCCTTGGTGCGATGAGAATCAAGACATAGGTTCCGCATTTTTTTCTACAAACATCTGCAACATCACGCACTGTCACATGGCCAGAAATTGGGGTATGGCCCCTTTTGAGACCATAAATTCAAAAGGTACAGCTATGGAAACCGCAACGGGCGAGAGTTTTCTTGATGCTGAGGACAGTGGTTCCTCCAAATTTGTTATTGTTGTTTGGCCACGCGAACTTAGTCTATGGTTGATGTCTTTTTCATTTCTTTGTTCTGAATACTCATTCCAATGTATCGGACGCTTGAGGGGTTATGGAAATCCAGCAGAAAAAATGTCCAACTGTTCCTTGGAAGCCCATTGGAATGACCAACATGACAAGATCCAAATCCCTGCATGTGTATATTCTTGCAGAGGAAGAGAATACATTTTTAGGTTTTTCAACCCCTGGAGATAATTTGCGACCCTTGTGGCACCCCTCAAAAACCCAGGGGTTTAGCGACTGGAACCATCAGGTGATGGTGCCAAGATTGTGCGCGACGCCTTTGTTCTGGCGAAGGAGAAGGTGCCTGGCAATTGTTTCTGCAGAGGGCTAGGTAACCAGGTAGGTAGGCAGGGAGGGAGGTAGGTGGGTAGGTAAGTATATTGATTGTTTTATTTCTGGACTTGGCGTTTTTTTCGCATGGCATCCAGTGTGATTCATATCTATGTCTATTGTATGTAGAATGTCTGTCAACCCTGAATCAACAAACCCTCTTGATTTTTTGAGGGTTAACTGAGCTGGCCTAGAGCCACGCTGTGGCTGTTTAAAGTGGCCTCCTGTTTATTTGAAACGATCCATCATGCAAATCTACTTTAAGTGTATCCCCTAAAGGTACCCCACATCGATAGGGTTTCAATAAGCCCCTATTGTTTGGGTGGATGATGGTGAATACCTCAAAAAACAAAAGACGTGGGGGGTACCCTGAGATTTCCTTAGATTTCGAGGAGTCCCAGAACTGGTTGAAGGGAACATTTATATGCAGAATTTTCTTCCATGTAAGAGAAGAACATGACTCTCCCGTCGATTTTCCTTCACAAACCAAACCATTGACTCAAACATTTGAGGATGGCATCAGTATATACCACTACGTCCCACAAAATCCAAGCGGCTGATACTGATCTTCCCATCGGTTCATGGTGAAGCTTCATTGCTTGAGATCCTAGTTTCAGTCGGACATTTCTTGTTCACTTGGTGCAATTACCATCGTTTTCTGGTCCAAATGTAATTTCTGGTTGCTCAAATCAACATTTCTTCATGGTGCAAAAGAACTTTCAACCAGAAATCAACATTTTTTCTCGTTGGTTAAATCAACATTTTTCTGGTTCATTTCATGGTTGGTACACTTCCCCTTTTTTCCAGATAAAAAAAACAGCCTCCGTTGACCCGGCCAAACTTTTTCACAGGCGCCTTCCATCATCTTCATCGACGAGCTCGATGCCATCGGTCAAAAGCGCTCGGGCGGAGGAGAGCTGTCAGGCGGTGCAGCGGTGGGCGGGGGAGCGCTGTGAGGTTTTTGGTGCGACAATGAGGGATGATTTTCCATGATTTGGGTTTGTCTGAAAATAGTGTACCCCTCAATCCACTGGATTATCATCATTTTCCCTATCAAAATAGCTATTTGGGGGTATACTATATTTTCAGACACACCCATTTGGAGGTTTCCGAAGTCATGAGGCCAAATCACTCAAAATTACATGTATATATATATATATTATGTATAGGATAGACCATCTTAGTATTGAAAGCTATGGTGACTTGGGGATCCCTAAGCTGGAAAAAAGAGCTGCGCATGTTCGGCTGGAAAGGCATCCGGCAAAAATTCAAAAAGTGAAAAGTCAAAAAGTATACTTTTTGACTTTTCGACTTTTCTTCTTCCCTCTCACCTTTTCGACTTTTCGGCTTTTCTTCTTCCCTCTCGACTCTCAACGGTTTAAGTTTTGTACTTTTAGCTGGGTATGTTCAGCTGGAAAGGCATCCGGCAAAAATTCAAACAGTCAAAAAGTGAAAAGTCAAAAAGTATACTTTTCAACTTTTCGACTTTCGAAATTCACAAAGACATCTTTCCACTTTTCGATTTTTCGTTTTTCGACTTTTCGAAATTGAGCATACTTTCCGCCTGGAGCCTTGCAGCACATCTTTCCCCAGAACCTCCATTTCAAGAAATCACCTTTTACCATGTGGCCATTTCATTGAAGAAAATTGCTGAGAAAAGGTTGGGGCTTGTGGGGGACCCTAGTTTGAGATGAAGCCACAGAGATTTTCCAATTTTTCCAATGGGAATATGATGATGAACCATGATGAACCATTGGATGGGGCAGGTAAGTCCATTGACAAAGTCCCAAATGACGGAATTTTTCAATGCTTAACAATGACCTACAGCGCCACATGCTTCCCGTTAAACACCCAGTTTCTACAACTGGTCATTCGTACTTCAGGATGAAGTACCGAAGCAAAAAGGTTTGAATTTTGAGTTACCCTCTGGTTATTTAACATAGCCATGGAACATGGTCAATTTATAGATGATTTACCTATTAAAAATGGTGATTTTCCATGGCTATGTTAGTCATAACCAGAGGGTACTTCAAACCACTCGACCCTGAAATGCTGGTTGGTGCTTTCAAAGAAATCACCCTAGTTGAGATGATCCACAAATCATCAAACCGAATCACCAAATGTCGGACAACGCCATTCTTGAAGTAGCACAAGCTGGTAGATCACTGGGTGGATTGCTTCAGTTGGGGCGACGCATCACAAGGGCTGTTGTCTACTGACTATATGACACTAATGATATGTTTAAAAGGTGTAGGCAAGAATGAGGAAAAGCAGAAAAACATCAGTCAAGTCATTTGGATAGCCCACCTCTAGTGATGGTTGAATAAGCGACACACCTTGTGGGAGCCAGTCGGCAATGTCCTCTCCTGCCATCGGTGGAGATTGACCTCAGATCATCGAGCAGAGCCACCAACCAGTATTTTGTTCCTAACCCCAGAAGACCCGATGTTTCCATATTTTGCCATCGACTTTCCATAGATTTTCCCACAGTTGTGGCCCTTTACCAGTTATAAGTCAGTTAGAACCCCATTTATGGAATGATACCCCGATTTATAACCATTAATAACCCTTTACAACCATTTACAACCATTTACATCCATCTAAAACCATTTATAGTAATTCATAACAATTTACAACCATTTATAACCATTTTGAAGCCTTTTTTCTAGGCCTTGAAGTCACTTGCTCTATCCCATGGATCTCGCCAGCGTTTCCCAGGCGTCCGGGAGGTTCAGCGGACCATGCTGGAGCTGTTGAATCAGCTCGATGGCTTCACCAACCAGACCACCGTGAAGATCATCGCGGCCACCAACAGGCGCCCGGGGCGGAAGGGAAGGGACTCAACATACCATGGGGCATGGGAAGAATCCGGCTGGTAGATGGTTTTTTGGATTGTATATTGGTATCTCAAGATGAAACAGAAGCTAGAGTGCATTCTTTTGGATGAAGATCATGAAGATCTATATACCAGCTATTTGGGTGTGAACAGGGTACCAGGGTTTTGACCCATAGCCATATCACGGGGCAAGCCTGAGCCACAAATGAACAACTACCATGACTGGAGATGGCTGGAATCCCTAAAAAAGCTGGTGATTTTCTGGGAATCCTGATCATTTTATGGGATCATTTTATGGATCATTTTCTGGGATTATGATGGGATATCACCAACATGGCATAAATGGCATTGACTTTACCTGGCTTTATCTTATGCTTTGAATCCTGATCTTGGTTGCTGGCCAGACCTGTTTTTTGAGAACCCTTCTGTGCAGTCTGGGAACGTTTGGAGATTGTGGAGATTGTTTGTCAGTGGATCATTGTGGGTCAGCTAAGACTTGGATAGCTTAGAGCTGAAAGACCAGCGGGTCAATTGGTACTGTACCCCATCTTAGAGCCCATATCGATCATTGTCTATCTGAGTCTATCTATCTGTTTGTCTGTCTGTTATCTATCCATCGATCCATCATAATAGATTGTCGTTAAAGTATGGTAAAGCATTACTGTAAATTATAACCCCTCAAAATCTCCCAACAAATCCCATGAACAAACTCCAATCAAAGATATTCATGCAAAATCCAATTATAAAATTCCTCAAGCAATTCCCCCTTCGGACGTATCTCAAGATTGATTTCTGTGGAAACATCCAGAGGAATCCACCATATTTTGGCTGGTATACCCATGATGTTCCCGAACAAAACGCATCCAAGGAGGAATTGGATCACAATCCCTTCCCCCTATAGTTCAATGGCAAATACCATCCGATACTCAAACAATTGCCTGGACGAAAACAACCCATGTTAAAGAAGCGAAAGAACAAATAATTTCTAAAGAGATCATGACATGAGAAACAAGCTGATTGCTTGACCGCGGCTCCAAACAACCGCAATTTCATAAAAGTTCTGCACCCGGAAAAAGCAGACTATGAATTTTACCTGCCACTCTTCGTGATGAAGAGATCAGTTGCATAACAGGGGAAGGGCAGAACCCAAGGAGCCCCGCTTGTATCCACGAGATGAAGGGAAGAGCCCCCGCCTGGGGAACCAAATAACCCTGTGTCCATAATGTGGCACAAGTGAGGATTGGATTTTCATTTGTTGACGACCACCATTCCCCATGCATACCTAGCATGACTATCTGGTTCCCAGCTACAAATCTCCACTTGTAGAAAACAAATCCAGTCAGCCATGTTTGATTACCGGTTGGTAGGATATATCTTTGGTTTTACTAGCGGAGCAAGTAGGTTTAATCCACTTACAATTGGAAACACCATTCCCGCATAGTAATGTGGTACACCCAATAATAGCAAATCCTTCAAATCACAGTAAATTGTTTCTGTCAACCATCCCCAAATGGTACTTGTTTATGGCATTGGGTTTCCCACATTAGGAACTATAGTAGAATTTAATATACTAATAGTCACCCTGGAGCAGATAGTAAAATACTTTTTTCAAACAATCTTCGCTAGAATGCATTCTTTGAAAATTACCATAGAGTAACATTAGCAATGATAGGGAAAATTATGATAATACTACATAGTTCAGTTATAGTAATTTTAGATAAGCAGAGTAATTATTGTAAAAACTGCACTAATGTCATTTCATGATCCATTAAACAAACATATATAACTAAACAGTACTATAAAATCGTAATGTATCCATTATTTTACAGTAGTCAAATATGAGTAAAAACCATAGTACTATTACAACTATTTTAGTTTTACAAACGTATTACTATAATGCTAATGGATATACCCTCTGGTAAACTAACATAACTATGGAAAATCAACATTGTTCATGGGAAAACTCACTATTTCTATGGCCATTTAATCATTTTCAATAGCTTTTTGTATGTTTACCAGAGGGTACCTACTAACCATCAGCTTCTCAGCTCTGAGCGTTTTGCCAGGCCCGATACCTTGGACCCGGCGCTCTTGCGCTCTGGACGGTTGGATCGTAAGATCGAGCTGCCCCATCCCAATGAGGTGAGCCGACGACATCCGGAGATGTGGGGATACCATATCTTTCAAAGTTGATATTAAGGATTGATGAACTTAAGGGATTATAAAGAAACTGTTTTTTCTCAAGTTAAGAAAAATACGCAGTTTAGGGGTTTGACATGATTTGCAGCGTCGCAAAGTGAGGATGGAGGTAAATCCCAGCGGTTGGCTAAAGGAATGGGGAAAAAATGCATACACAAATTGGTAGTGGTAATTTTGCTTTGGGACTTCAACATCTCCAAGATGTTTGTATTCTTGAGTCCAGAGTTGGATATTGGGATCCCTAAAGTCTGCAAGAACACATCTATTCAATGAAGGTGCCGCAAGGTACCAAGAAATGCATGATTCACAAGGTGTAGAATTTTCTGGATTCTCCAAAGAGAATCCCCTACTCCATTTGGACATGCCCAGAAAAGGCTTGACATAGTCCTAGACGAATGTGTATGTATATGTATCTGTATATGTATATGTATATGTATATGTACATGTACATGTACATGTACATGTACATGTATATGTAGATGTAGATGTATATGTAGATGTATATGTAGATGTATATGTATATGTACATGTATGTATATGTAGATGTAGATGTAGATGTATATGTAGATGTATATGTATATGTATATGTATATGTATATATTTATATGTATATGTATATGTATATGTATATGTATATGTATATAAAGGGAATTCCCCAACTAACCATACCAATGTTTGGTTATGACCTAGTTAGTCTCTTCCAGGATATTCCCATGACATCCCCATGACATTTGCCTGAAGTCCCGGCACCATGATATTCCCAGGATTCCAGGGCCCGGATCATGCAGATTCACAGCCGCAAGATGAACTACAAGAAGGCCCACTCCGATGGGGATCGTTTTATGGAGCCGGGGAGCCCTCCCTTGGTGAACTCGCCGAGGACGACGTGAACTTCGTGGAACTGGCGCGGTCCACGGACGACTTCAACGGCGCGCAGCTGAAGGTGCGCGGCTGAGCGGCGGAGCCAAAAACGATGGGATTTCACCCAGAAAAAATGGGGATTTCAGCAAAAATTGAGCCGAGAAAACATGGGACTTCATCACCAAAAATTGTGATTCAACAGGATAAATTTAACCAACATGGATTTATTTAACATGATGTAACCAACAACATATGGCGTTATTTCATGGCAGACAGTGGCATTATCGTGGCATAACCACCTACGAATTGGGGTTTACCAAAAGTGGAGGTTTGACCAATAAAGTATAGATATACCTAAACTGCGTAGCAACAGTAGGCCCCTCAACCTTTGGTAATCAAACGTAGCAATGGGAAATTTCCTACAAGTAGATGTCTTAATAGGAACTTCATCTATAAATAAATGATGGATTTCCCCTTGCCATGTTTGATTACCGGATGGTAATTTTATTCTTGGGGTACGGTTCATGATTGGGTTTTCCATATGGCTACGGGTCGAAATTCAAGACACAGAGGACTGCAGATGTTGGTACATTTTTCGTGTTAGCCATGCAATTTGGTGGGTTCCCACTTTTGACCCATACCCACAATACATACACACATAATTATGTATAAATATATTGAATATATACAGGTAAATATGTATAGAGCCTAGTAATAGGTGGATTTACTACATACGCTATAGTCCTAAAGGGTCAGTAATTGTTGGTTGTTGGGTGGTTTAACCCCTGCCGCCCTTTGTTTGGCTGGAGGATTAACAGGTTTCAGTCTCCCAGTATCTTGCCCAAGTTTTGATTTTATTGCCATCACCATTTTTTTAAAAAATCATATAAAATTAGCAATTTGCCCTGACATATCTCATTTTTCGCAAGTCCTATTCTCCCGTTTTGTCATTGGCAAAAACGACTCATTATATACACCATAACAGTTCTTGTACATAACGACTGTTCCACTGATCCCAGTATAGTCATATGGATGTAACTTACCCGTTTCTATCACTGCCGAAAAACCAAGACTCATGTTTATCACCACAATATAGAACATTTCATTTAGTACATAGTTTTTGTTTTTAAAGTCCATCCAATGTATATATATATCCAATAGTTTAATCCATTTCATTTAGTACATACCCTCTGGTAGTTTAACATAGCTATGGAAAATGGACAATTTATAAATGATTTACCTCTTAAACTGGCGATGTTCCATGGGTATGTTAAAGTATCAGAGGGTAATTTTTGTTTCCCCCACAAGAAAGGTTTCCTGAAATGGGGGTACCCCTAAATCATCCATTATAGGATTTTCCACGAAATAACCCGAAATAACCCATCCAGCTATGGGGGGTACCACCATTTATGATCTTTCTGGAAACTCCTTAAATGGATGATTTATTTATATAGCTGGGAAAACCCATTTATCCACCATTTATGGAAACAACCATTTATGGAAACCCCAAAAAATCCATGAATAGCAGTTGTTTCAGTAGCCATTAAACCTCCACCACCACCACCATGACTATGGAGGTTGATGCACTCCTTAAATGGATGATTTATATATCGCTGGGAAAACCCATAAACCTCCACCACCATGATGGAGGTTGATCCACTATGGAAAGCTCCATGACGAGCCAAGGCCGTCTGTGTGGAGGCGGGCATGGAGGCCTTGCGCCGCGGCGCTTCAGAGCTTTGTCACGAGGAGCGCGATCGGTCGCGGAGGTGGCGTCGTTGTGGCGAAGATCTATGAACAACTTTGATAAATCATGGGACCATATATTATATATACATGTATATAAACATATATATATATATACATATATATATATAGAAAAACATTTGCAAAACATGGGAAATTCTACGGAAAAAACATTCGGATAAATCATGGGAACATCTATATAGGAACGACATGGATAAATCATGGGAACATCTATTGAACATCTACGGAAAATAAACATGAGAAAATCTATGGAACATCTTCAAATCATGGGAAAACCCATGGAAAACATGAATGATTTCTGGGAGAACCAGGGTAAAATCTATAGCAAATATGGAGAAATCACTAGAGAATCTATGGAAAACTGGATCCATGTTTTCTCGCAAATGGCCGACTTGCTGATTTAATCATGGTTTCATGGACAAAAAAAAATGGAATCGATTCTTCAAGGAAACAATTGTGGAAAATGGATACATTGTGGAAACACAATATTGATTTAACCAACAAAATATATGGGGATATAGTGGGAGACAATGGGGTTGTAATATGTTGTAATGGGATATAGAACCAACTGTGCTATTTGGGAGACACATATACTTTGGATAGTGGCTACAGTTTCAAATGTAGGTTATTTTTGTCCTACACTCTTGGTGATTACCATTTTTGATTCATAGTTAGCATGACAACTTACGGAAACGTATCCTCCAGAAGACCAAGAACACCCTACGGAAACTTCCGGATTGAGAATGTCTTGGGAAACCTGGGTTTCCATGTCTATGTTACAGTAGTCTACCTCGGTATTGAAGTGAAGGTGGGTGCGTTCAGATTCGGGAAACCCAACACCATCACCCAACAAATATTGTGCATTTCACATGTCAAATTTGGGGTAAACCGCCGGACTCTCGCCATCTTGGGGATATACCCCGGCTTTATATTGGCTTTACCCTCTGGTAAACTAACATAACTATGGAAAATCACATAAATCACCATGTTTAATGGGAAAATCCACTATAAATGGTCATTTCAATAGCTATGTTAAATTACCAGAGGGTTTTAATGGCTTTGGCCATTGAGACTGCTCGACCTGAGAAGACAGGACTATGTGGCGGGCATAGCTGCAGTGCAGGCGACGGGAGCTTTTGTTGGATTAGACTGGTGGAATTCAGGAAGGAATGGTGTGACCATACATATTTTTTCGCCAAACAAGTCAAAAAAGACCATGGGGTTTGGTGTTGGGTTTACAATGTTTACAAAAATCCACCACAAAAACCATTCCTAATATGTTTTGGTCATGGCAACTGGGACAACAGTGTTTTCAATGACCACATCATCTGTAAGTTGGTGATTTTCCATTGCCAACGACAAGCCAGGGTAAGGGAGAGGGTTTGAAGAGTCGTGGCACGATGGCTGAACTGCACAGCAAATCGAAGTACTTTTCTTCACATGGGTCAATCTTGGATTGTTGATTTCTGCTTGAAAATGATAAACTTGCAAGTTTTGTTGGTGAATTGGACTGATTTACCTAGATGAATCCACAGTACCCAACTCAATCTTTGTTGCTCTCTCTGAATCATTGCCACAAGGGGATGAACTTGTGCTTTTTCTCCATCGAATTTGCCCACCAATTTGGGGGTGTTGGGGGGTTTCCCCTGCAGCTTTGATGAGATCATCGTTTTGCCACCAGTTTTTTGGGATCCGGGAGTTCTCCGCAGGCCAAAAAGAAAAGCAACTTCAACTACTATGCGTGAGTTCCGCGATGGGTTGGCCTCGTTCAGGTAGCCCTGAGATTGGATCCCAGAATTTGATGCACGACCACCAGGTGTTTCAGGGGATCACAAAAGAATGCTGCGAGGCAAACCCACTTTGCAACACTCTGCAGTGTTGCAGACGTCAGATGGCTCCCCAATGTTACTGGTTCCCAAGTGGTTTCGAGCCCAGTCCCACCAGTCAACGGCTCCCAAAACAATCGATGATTGAACAACCACTACAGGCTCCCAAAACAACCAAGTGCTGAGGCAACGTGACAAATAATTCACCGGCTTCGCAGCCAGCGCTTGGCCGCTGTTTCGTCAAGGGTACCACCCAAATCCACCAGTTCAGTGTCAGTTCTAGGTCAAACTATGGTCAGGGTAGAAACCATTCTGAAACATGCCGAAGATACTTGCAAAATAGACACCCTTCGCCCCTTAGTGCCTGCATGTCAACTGAAGATAACTTCGAACTTTTCTGAGCAAACCACCAAAGCTCGCCAGATGAATTTGCGTTCGAATAGCTTCTGAACAGGCCGACGACCAACTGCCATGTGGCTCTTGATTCCATGAACACAAGAGACTCAAGAGACCCAACCTTTTGGGGCAATGGTGATCGTTGATTCTTCTATTCAGATTATATCTGGTTGGTGGTTTGGAACATTTTTTATTTTTCCACATAATTATTGGGAATAATCATGCCAACTGACGAACTCATATTTTTCAGATGGGTAGGTCAACCACCAACCAGATATGATGGCTACCCCTGGATTTTCATACCCACCCCCTCCAAGGTCAGCAAGGTCAACCAGGTTTTTGGAGGCACCTGATGTGTTTTTGAGTTCGTCGCATCTTTTGTTTGGTTACCCTCTGGTAAACAAACATAGCTATTGAAAATGGTCATTTATAGTTGATTTACCCATAAAAAATGGTGATTTTCCATAGTTATGTTAGTTTAGCAGAAGGTACTGTAAATGAATCATGAAGAATCAAGAAAGCAATTTCCCCAATCAAAGGTAAAAGGAATAATGCTAAATTAGTACCACCGAACATCTGGGGGTCGGAGATCGGCTTGATTAATTGGGGGGTCGCGCCATTATTGGGGAGGTGGAAAACCACCTGATCGACTTTAGTATTGCCCAAAATTTAGGAAAACATAGACTTTACGAACAGGGAGGCATTATTAATCCTAACTAATCATTAGCAGTTCGTCGAATTTGCCGAATTTCAGATACCAGGGCCACAGATATGAGCCACATTCTTCCACATTTAAACATCATTAAACATCAATGTTTTGTGAGCACACCAAAACACAGAATTGATCCATGCCCCAATGAAATTGATGGATCTCCCAAAAAATCTGGATATCTGGATATCTTCATCTGGCTTCCATGCCACAAGGTGGGGGGATATCTCATCTGTGGGATGCAGCCACTGCAGTTGGTCGCCCAAGTCGTTGGTCCGGCACCAAGTTACACGCCGCTCTGCTGCGGAGTGAAAAAGACCGCAGGGGCGCAGGGTGAAGAAGGGGCGAAAAAGGGTCAGGTTTCAAAGCCAAAATAGTTCTTTGCATGAGGAAAGTCATACTGTATCTTTAGTATACCCAGTGTATATATATAATAATATATATATATAATAATATATATATAGTAATATATATATATAGTAATATATATATATATATATATACATATAATATAATATATGTATAGATATCATTCTATATCTATGGTGGATTATATAGTAAATAGATAAATATGTGTGATATCTCATTGGATTTTAGGGGCATCCGATTTTTAGAGAAACCCAAATATATATGTCTGGCCGCGGTGATGGATTCGCCGGTGAAACGCCGGGGACGCCAAAAATCCAGTGGATCATCATGTAGTGTGCGAGGAAAAGACATTCAAAAAGACGATTTTTGATGTATAAATAGCCCTATAAATACTAATGTATACCAATTTTAGGATAACAAGGTCATCAAAACCTCTTCTGAAGCGTCTTGGGCAAGTATCTCTTCAAGTGCTGCCAAGCATTGTCCATTATCTGAGTTCCTGTACCTTTGTCTTGGCCTGGTGCGGCTTTTCAGCCGGAGAAGAACCTCCATCTTGCAGTGGGACACACAAGAATGGTGTAGTGAGCTGAAGCCCGAAGGGTTTGTTGATTTGTGGACGGTGAAACCCTGCTTGTCATAGTTTTTTGGGTGCAAATCAATACGTGATGGTCAATCAAATTACACGATTTCATACATTTCCGCATCTCTAAGATTCGCCTTGATTGAGATGCGTCAGCCACTCTGTGAGGGAAAAGGACCAGATGCATGCTGGCCTGTTTTGGCTCAGGGGGGGTTTTACGGAAGCCACCCATGAAGCAATGACGCTTGGCTGACAAATTCACAAAATGACAAAATGCAAGCGGCTGGCCAGAGATTTTGTCCAATGCAGTTCACCATGTTTTTGCCGATTTTCCAATTTTTGGATCAAACATGAACGAATCATGGCTAATATTCCTGTGCCAGCATTTCCCTCAGTAGCAGTATGTAGCAGTTAATCCTTGTGAATATGCCGATTTCATATGATTTCATGATTTCCATTACATGTTCTCCCCATTTTTTATATTCGTCATCTATTGTTGGCTAGTTCCCATGACATTCCATGATTTCACGGCTCTCCCCATTCGCCTCTGGTAAAAAAAAAAGAGTTCGACCCTGAAAAGACGCCATTTCTAGTGGAACCTCATCCAATCTCACCCCCAACTTTGGGTCTGAATCCCATCATTACAGTGGATGGTTGCGAAATGGAGAAATCCTGCACCAGTTGATAGGCAAAATCCCATTGTTTATAGGCTTTCAACCATCCAGGTGCAGGATTTCGCAACCATCCACAGTATTAAGCCCCATTGAATTTGGTCCCATCAATGGCCGTGGTTTCATTCCCTACACCCACCACGGTGGCCGTTCAGGAAGCTCCTGGTGGCCGCGGCGTTCGTGGCGCTCGTGGCTCCGCTCCAGGCGATCAAGGCGGGGAATTCACATATGATGGGAAGATGATGGGAATATTTACAGTTATATATATATATATATAAAGATACAGTTATACACATACATATATACTGTATATGTATGTGTATGTATAATATATATATATATATATTTGTATATATATGTATATATATATATGTATATATATATATATGTGTAAACATGGTATAAACATCCTGAAGAAGATGGAATCTGGAAATTTCAAACAAGCCTCACTAAACTGGTGTGGAATTTCAACAGGGAAAATCATGGGAACTGATGAAATAGTGATGGATTGCACCTGGACTATCGGTCTAAAGCTCCTTGGAAGGGCTTATGATTGCGATGACCGATCCATCTGTACTTTGCAAAAACATGATCCTATTTCGGATCATGAAAAAAATGGATCATGAACCATTTCAGATCAACCAATCTTTATATATGTATATATATTTCTTTCTCTCTCTCTCTATATATATATACACTGTTTTTTTTTTTTAATGGCACATGAAATTTGCCAGATCCAAATATCATTATATATATATATATATACATATATATATGTATATGTAATACATATATCATATGTACATTGCATGATTTTTTTTCCCAGGCCTCCCGGGGGATCCATCCGAACCTCGCGCCGCTCTTCAACGTCCGGGTGGGGCGCCCGAGCCGAGCCGGGTTGGAACGGGCGGGTTACGGAACGGAGGCGTTGGAAGAAACGGCGATGGAGAGATCTTTGTGTTTGGAAGATGTTTTTTTTTTTAAAAAATGAAACTCACAACTGATATACATTTAGAGATCTTTGTTTGGAAGGGGTTCATTTTGAAGAACAAAGTAATTTTTCCAAACATCTTTCAACTAGTATACCTGATAAATCCTGATATAATGGAAACATGTGGACAGGATTTTAATGAAAGAAGAAATCAGAAGAGATCAAAATCGTTTGGAGGTTAAGCCAGAAAATTGATCTGTGCAGCTATGTCGCGGCCAATTTGGATCCTGGCCCATAAAGACGTGCTTGTCAGGTAGGTTCTTATTGAATTCCTGGGTCAACAAGCAGATAGATGGGATATAATCAAGATAAAGCCAGCTGGACGGGTAGTTGATTACACATCCTTTTTGTTCTTTTGATGTCATATATGTGATGTGATGTAACGTGATGTGATGTAATGTGACGCAATGCGAGGTAATGTGGTGCAATGCAATGTAACGTGAATATATATATATATACACACGTATATACACATGTCTATATGTATATACGTGTATACATATAAACCCAAGCGGCTCAAGATTAAATTTCTTTTTTGCAGGGTATCCAAGATTGGCCATGCTATGCCATGCATCCAGACATTTCGATGGGAAACTCTCAAGTTAACTCTGGTGCTCTCTCCTGGGAGCTTTTTCCCACTGGAGGGACTGGAACTATACTGATAACTGGGGTGGATTATGATACTATTACATACTATAACATACTATAACTATAGTAACTATAGTATCATAATGGATTACTCCAACTACTCACAACTATTTTTATATAAACCGACTGTGATTTGAGTCACTTGAGTTTGGAGAGACGAAGCGACAGCCTGCTATTGGCTACAGTACTGGGTCTTTCACTACCCTCTGGCTATGACTAACATAGCCATGGTATAGATGGCCCATAGAAATAGATGGTTTACCTAGCTATATGGGTGGATTTTCCATGGCTATGTTAGTCATAGCCAGATGGTAAGTAGTTTTCGCTAAGTAGTGACTACACGCGTGCTGACGATTCCCCCCCAGAAAAAAAACAGTTCCATTCCCAAGATGATCATCATCCCCTGTTGGCTAACTGGGGATGCCACCAGCAACCAGTTGGTAAACCCGCCAGACGGATTTTGCGCGGACAGACCTCGACAAGTTCAAGGTCCTTGCGGCCGCCTGGGTGCTTCGGAAAACCAGCCCGTTTCGAATGTTTCAAGGGTCTCGGCCAGATTGAAACCGTCCTTTGAGATGAAGAGTCAGCTCACTTTTTCTTTAAACAAATCCGGCGATCAAGAGGGGCAGGCAGCAGAAATGGATAATGCCAACATCGGATTAATAAACCCAGCTTGGTTAACTCAGGGAGTAACATTTACATCATTATTCTATCTTCATTGGGAGCTTTCCTTAAGTCATGGGGGGATGCGCAGTCGTCACCAGTCAGGTTTCAATACTAAGTCATGGTCATCGATGACTGGATGATTTCCCTCGGGGCACCCTACAGCCCGCAACAGGGTGTGGCTGCCAAGCTGGACAATGTGACCAATCAGATCGTGGTGGTGAATGAGGTGAAGGCGGACAAAAGGTGTGTGTGACCCCTGGGGGTAAACACCCCCATTTTTGCAGTGCTCCTCTGCAGAAGAATACACAGAAAAACATACCTGAAATAGGTCATTTTCGTAGTCCCCAAGTTATGATGCCTAAAAATAGTGCAATCCGAAGCTTTTTTTGTAAATGCTTGATCAATTGAACATTGAACCTTTTGTTTTTTTTTTGGGGGGTACTGTACAATCAGATATGATGAGATATCAAGTAGTCCCCTATCCCTGCCGAGCCGACCGCAGATGGCTAGATGGCTTAAGGGATTGGGAGTATATATTTCGTACCATTCGTTTCCCGTAGATTTCTGGATGCATGGAACTTCATCGAAGTCGGGAAAATCAAAGATATCTGAGATATCTTTCGGGAATCAACTCCCAGGTCCCATGTTTTGACCATACTTGGGGGTGCAGTTGGGGGCCCATTGATGGTAAGTTCACCTCCATAAGTTGGGATGCCCCAAAAAAACTATGTGTTTTTTTTATTCACTTAAAAAAGTGGAACTGCAACCCCAAGTACCCAATATCTCATAATTATGCCATAATATACCCTATGGTCATTCCATAGTTTGCTATGGAGAATCACACATTTTTCTGTTTCATTGGTTACCCATTCTATCCCCATTTGAGACGTTTCAAATGACCATTTCTCATGTGGGTTTGTTTGAAAATAGTGCACCCTGACATCCAATCCAATAGTTTGTCACCATTTCCCCTCTTTTCACCAAGATACCAAGCATGTTGGGTATATAAGCTATCTGTCAGACCCAAACGATTGTTTAATATCACATATCCCATTTTTTTCAATTACCCTCTGGCTGTTGAACATAGCTATGGAATATGGTCCATTTATAGAGGATTTATGATGATTTACCTATCCAAAATGGTGATTTTCCATAGCTACGTTAAATAACCCAACGGTAATTCCAATTCAATCTTCAACCATAAACATACCAAAAACGATGGAAAATCACCTTTTTGGATAGGAAAATCCACCATTGCTATGGCCAATCTTCAACCATAAACTGGTGCTCCCAAGCGAAGTTCACGGCGAGGTCGGCCCTTCAGGCCCTTCAGGCCATGCGGCTTGGGCGCACCTGGCAGACCGACTGAATGAACCTTGGCTTTCGCATTTCGGGGGGGAACATGGTCATTTCCACCGGAAAATCATAGGAAAACCATAGGAAAACCATAGGAAAATGATGATTTGACCAAGAAAGATAGGATTGATAGCTGATTGATGATAAGTTGACGCTTAAATCACTTGGTTGAGCCATTCCCTTCCATTCTTGAGCAGATAAAACGCTTCAATTCTCGACAATTCATAGATTCATAGATACAATCACAGACATTGAACCATGAACAAGTAATGAACCCAGTTAATTAACAATTCTATACCAGCACATGTATATATATATATTATATGATTATATATAATTGATATATATATATATAATTACATATGTATATATATATATACATATTTGTATATACAGTATAATAATATATGTATATATATA
>Ga0126342_10004347_pt1 | contig 24090 bp, 30 predicted proteins | sample Cyp1metagenome_FD_92528 | JGI IMG/M metagenome (GOLD analysis project Ga0126342, IMG submission 92528) | Coral microbial communities from Lord Howe Island, Old Settlement Bay, Australia - Cyphastrea 1 metagenome | ecosystem: Host-associated > Invertebrates > Cnidaria > Coral ...
GGTAGATAGGTGGATAGATAGATAAATAGGTAGGTAGGTAGGTAAGTAGATGGATGCATAGATTCTGGATTGATAGAAAGATAGATAGGTACATAGATCGATCGATGGATAGATGGGTGGATGGATAGATAGATAGATAGATAGATAGAATTTTCCCTTGAATGGTGGTTTCTAAATTAATGGTGGTTCCAAGCCCTTTTCTTGACCCTGGGATATTCATAGCTAAATTGATAGGTAGGTCCATAGATAAATCGACAGATAGATGAATAAAACCAGTAAGATAAAATAGATAAATCAAAGGTTCAAAACAGATAGTGACACAGATTGATAGATACATATGATCGAAGGTTGAGATATTTGGGGGTGATCTCCAAATTGACTTTCACAGATCATCCATTTTGGGGCTATAAAGGTCTAGCTCATTCTTTGGCACTTCCCTGATCAACAGTTCCTCTCTTTGGAACAATATCAGACATCAAATGGTTCTAGATGAATCTAGGGCCTAGCAGCTTCACCGGATAAGCCTGAGAACTTTTCAAAGCAGTGCCACCCGTGACTCTGGCCTTTCCGCTGCCATCCTGGTAGTGCCTCACCATGTTCGGGTTCGATGGTCGAAGAGAACGATCGGCAAACTCATTGAACTCCGTGGCACGGGTATCACCTAAGATGCACTGGATATGGCTCACTAAAATCTATCATTCCTCCCGTAGATACATTTTACCCAACAATTAAATCCCTTTCAAACCCACTGATTTTTTTTATTGGGGCACTGCAAAACTAGATCTGTCTTTCTGTTAGGAGAGTTGCTGCTGTAGATCCACACTGGTTTCAAGGAGTCTGCCCCAAAATGCCCAAGGCTGCAGCATGTCCGGTACACATTCACATGCCGCATGGCAAGGACTTTTTGGAACAAAATATGTCCCTCAAGAAGTGATCCTTTGGGCTGCTCCAAGCACCACCAAATCTGCTTTGCTACAGCTATGCAAAGTATCACACAAACACGGGCCACCATGATGTTGTGCTGAAGGGTGAGGCCAGTATTGAACCCCATAGGCTTACTGGCACTTCGACCTGTGCTGCCGCGACTCCTTACTTGTTTTTCAAAACAACGTGTAAGATTTCCCGCTTAGAAACAAACGTGTAAGTCAAAACCATTACCAGCAAAAACATAAATAACTACTTGTTTTAGCCAATGCGCAGGTACACCCACGTTGAACACACTGGCGCTGCCCATAGGGCTCCGGCCGGTTTGGTGTTGAGAATCTGGAAGACTGTGTTGGCAAATCCGGCATCAGTCATGATATCATTGGAAGGGCCAAAGTTGATATCCATGGCCAAAGCTTCACGCCTCTCCTGCATGGGAGATTTGCAAGACTTGCCACAGTCAGACACAAACTGTCACACAGGATTGATCAGAGAAGTGCCAAAATATTGAATACTTGATCCCTGGACATCTACTTGTAATTCTCTCCCAACTTTTCCCCAACCCAGTCCCGGAACTCTCCGCTGCTGATAGAACACTCACCAGCAAAGAGCTCCAAGCTGTCAATTGGACGGTTCCACTGCAAGCCGGGGCATGAAAGCACCGCACTGCAAAGTGCCAATATGACCTCAAAGTCGCTCAATGATACAGGGGATCTTCCACTAAGTTCTGCATATTGTTTTTCAGTTACACAAAGATGGATCTGGTTGTCATTTTCCTGTTGATATGCCACCACCATCATGGTGAGTTAAACAAATCAGAATGCTCTTCCCTTCATGTCATCTAAGCACGTTTCATCAAGTGGGTCTTCAATCTTGGGCCCCCCAAAAATGTATATACATGTTTGAAGGGTCCAGGCTTGGTATGTTATCGGTTTTGTGGATCGAAAGCCAACAAGATAATTGCTATGCTCTTGGTATCTCTTGATACTTTCATGTTGTGGTACCGGATCAACATCATTTGTTCTTAGAAACATCCATGATTTTTTGAAAGAATGGGTCAAGAACTCCCTTTTGGTTTCAAAAACCTGATATTGGAATCCAGCATTTTGTAAACCCATGTCTCGTTCAACGGTGGGAGCTGAGGATTGGGACAGCCGGGCCACCCATGGAGCACCAAGCTTTCTCAGGCCGGCCATTGTGTAGCTCCGCTGCTTCATCTTCCACGAAGTAGGAACTTTCTCTCCCCTGCTGCTTGCACTGTATGGCATCCGGCTACGGGATTTCCTGGCAAACTCTGACCCCTTACCCATGCTCCACAAACCAATGGTGGGAAAAAAGCGATCTACCCCTGTATGATTGAGGTATAACGGCTGACATTGCATGCAATTAGAAGTCATGTGACAACACATTGTGCTCACACTGGGCACAACACAAACCATTTAGCTTTTGTGAGTTTTTGCAAGAAGGCCGAAAGTAGTGTACCCTTTCTAGAGTTTCCAATGTGTTCGGTTCTGCATTGGAAAAAGTTTGTTTGAAACCACTATGAAAATTACTGTCAGTATGAGTGCAATCTCTCAGGTTGATTGACCACATTCCTGTCCGAACTTGACTGATGTCGGTGCCCCTCACCATCTTTATGCAAAACTGAACTTAAAAATCATGGAAAACATCAATTTTGGTAAACTTGGTGGGGCCCACAACTTACCAAATGTCCATTTCTTTTTGGGACCTTAAAATGGTTTTAATACAGCGTTGTCTGATTACAGTCTCCGGTTTGCAAACCACGGCAGCTAGCTGCTGGGGAGGCATGGCGGTTGGAAGTGCACCTCTATGCTCTTGGCGACAATGCGATGGCCTTGCAGCAATGGCTTGCAAGTCTCTGGTACAAACATTGGTGACATGGGGAGTGATGGACTTCAAAAGGGTATTGCATGTAGGCATCCGTTTTGGGACCAAATCATATGCCTAAACTGTTGCAACCACTGTCCATTACAAAAACGTTCCCAAGACGAATATGGAAAGCTTGATAAACCATCACTTGAATGTTTGGGGAAACTGATGAACTCTCAAAGGGCATTGCATGTGGGCATCCGTTTTGGTACCTGTTGCAAACAATATCGTTCACAAAAATGTTCCCAAGACACATGTGGAAAGTATTAAATTGCTAAATTCCCAGGTGAATTTGTCCTCCCAAAAAAGGCCCCTTCAAGTCCTCAAAAAATGTGGGGAAAATGATTTGCTTCGATGACTTGTGGGTGGCTTTTTTTGGTAACTAACTTAAGTGGAAATTTACCAGTGGGAAGCTTGCTTGATGACCCATCACTTGATTTTTTTGGGAAGAGTTGATTTTAGGATTGGTGGTCAAAATATAAACAATTTTCCCTTGAATGGGGGTTTCAAAATTGACCATGGGGTTTAAAAAACAAACAGAGTCAGGAAAATATTGTTTTAAGCAAGGTTTGGAACCCCCATTGATTTTGAAACCCCCATTCAAGGGAAATTTTGGTTATATCCAACTGAATCCATACCACTCGGCTGCCTGGACGAAATCCGGCACGCTGCAAAAGACAGGGTCCTTGCAGAAGTGAGCCATAGGTGACCCACAAGAGTAGTCCACGAAAATTATTTGTCAGAAAAGTGAAATGCTGGACTTCCCATATGGATTTGGGTCAGTATTACCCGGTTCTCGTTTTTGACATCAACAGTTTCAGCCATACCCAAAGTGAATATAACACCAGTTTCATCCTGCTATACTTTTTGGCGGCCTCACCATGCGATGAACTTTTTGCATTTGTAAACCCCTAGTAGCACCCAACCTGAAAATTTCTTGATGGTTTTTCCGGCCCAATACAACCAGTGTCCTCTCGGCTTCGGCTTGTGGTCACCAGAGCCTATGGTCAGGTAAGCATGGTGGTGTCATGGGAATATACACACATATATATATACATAAATACAGTCAGACAGAGATACATACATACGTAACTGCACACACATACATGTATGCAAAGACCCGTGGGTTAGATTGGATTGAAGTGGGTTATTGGATAAGATTGGATTAGATTATTTTCGAATAGGTTACATTGGGATTGATTAGATAGATTAGGTATGATAGAGAAGATACTGAAGATACAAAGGTTAGCATGATCGGTTTGATGGCTGATCAATAAGTAATTTGAAAGAGAATGTGCAGATTAAAAATCATAATTCGATTGGGAGAAGCTCCAATCATTTCTGATTCTGAAAGGGAAATAGGTTCAAACAAGTAAATGTCACAACATAAGTTAATGCACCAACATCGACTGTCAATCTAGCCTCTCCAGCGTAGTGGAAAAGTAGAACTCCACATAGGTCACCTGCGGTGGGCTAATCCCTTGTGACTGTTCCCCGGGCTTATTTCCCTCGATCTCAGGATTATGGATGGGACGATCGGCAAACTGGCAACTACTGGGCACTGGCGACTTGCAGTGGTTTCCTTTGCTGTCAGGACTCTTTTTTGCATCTGGTTCGGTCAAAGTCGTTCAATCCCTACATGATCACAAGCTTCCATGAAAACCATCCTATGTTGGAACTTCCACCAGGCAGCGGCTGAAATAGTTTCAAGATGGCAACAGTGGAGATTAGGATTGCATCATTTTATGCCAATGTTGATTGTTGACCGCTTCCTAACCTGGAGGGTCCCAGCACCGATGAGCAATGCACTTCCATTTCAAAGAAGTGTTCAACCCGACCACTCCAGCATGACTGGATGCAGAGTATCTACTTCGCTAAGATCATATGCTTCAACCTACTTCCAAGATGCACCTGCTTTTAAAGCCTCCCACGCTTTGGTAACGTTGCCATACTTTGACCAGCTATATTGGCCTTTCCCCTTGCTGCATTGAACTCCCGCTGCACAGCGCTTGACAACAAAAGCCTTGCTCTTGAGGAGGCATTCGATCGCCTCAGATGCCGTTGCAGGACCGCGCTAAAGGGGGCTGCAGAATGAACAGTGGGGCTATTCTCAATATAAGCCGATAAACTGTATTTGGAGTGCTTGACCCCGTGTATTGTAATACAAACCCATAAACTGTATTGGGGGGGCTCGGACCAGTAGATTGCATGCATGTTAACTTCATGACTACAAGTGACTGCCCCATTGGCCGCAGTCAATGTGTAGCCATGCTTGCCCTTGTTCTCCTTTTGTTGGGGCCATGCCTCTTTGGGAACTTGAAGCAAATCATAACCCTTGAACTGATTCTTGTTGGACCCAGGAGTAGACGACTCTGGTGGCAAATCTCCTCCCTTCAATTGTTTTTTGGGGTTGCCCGAGCCATCATCAGCGAGTGCTGCACGCTTGCGCTTCATCCCATTAGCCTTGGCAAATGGAGCCACCCTCAAACCATTCTTAAGGGTCTTGAAATTAGTCAAAATCCTTCCAAAAACGATGCAAGTTTCTTGATCAACATTCGTGACACACCCCACAAAACAAAAAAAAACACTGACAAAGTGCGCTAGAGCTGACAAAGAACCGTTTGGATCCCAACAGGGGGAGGGGTTGAGCCATCTTCCAAACATCGTTCCAGGGACTTCATACCAACCGGTGGTGTTTCAAGAACAGGGGTCCTGCAGCTAGCCTCACCAGTGTAACCAGCCTTCTGGTCCTCTTTGCAGAAAGCATTCTTGCGCAAAAGGTTCTTCAAGGGCGAATCCGGCTTCACCTTTCACCAGCCGAAACTATATGTAGATAAATGTATATAGAGGTGGATGTTTATATATATATATAATATATATATATGTACATATACACACACATTTATATACATCTATTTGTAAAAGATTCTCATTTTGCATTTCTTTTACATGTGAATACAAGACCTGCATGGATTCAGATGTTTCGATGGATTTAGATGTTCGGACGTGCGTGAGTATACAGATAGATAGCTAGCTAGCTAGATAGATAGATAGATAGATATCTATGTATAGATGCGCATATTTTTGAATATTTGGTTCATGATTTTCAAACAAAACAATACACGGTTTCAACCCTGACAGCATCACAGCTGCACAAGATATGTAACCTTAAGAGACCTTTTGGGCACAGCCTTGAGCTCCAACCCGCTGAATAATGAAAACATGCTGAGATGTTTGATTTGCTGAAAACAACCATTTTGACCCTGTTCATTTTTAAAAAACATGGCCTGCTGTTCAATAATCTTCTGTTTGGCAGCACGGGCGGCAGGGCAACTCTCTTCAACCATCAAGTTGTCCCTGGGGCTGAGTACCTGTAGCAATGGGGCAATGTAGCCAAGGGGCAATGTAGCACTGGGGCAATGTAGCAATGGGGCTTTCGCTAAGTAACAACAGGGTAACCCTTTAAACCCATGAAACATATATCAAATATAGGTGGAACAACCCCCACTGGTTTTCCCCACCTTGTTACCAAGAACTCTGCAGCGTTCCTCCCACACTTGGAAATATTCCTGTGTGCCCAGCCAACCGCTAGCTTTCAACCCGAAGCGAGCGAATGACCACTCGCAATGCTCCATGTAGTGAGTAATCCCGTCGTTCCTTGGAAGGAACATGATGGAACCACACTTGTAGCTCACAGAACAAACCAAAAAAAGGAAAACCGTTTCCAAAACCACATGGATAAGCACAAGATGAGTATCGCAGCAATCTCTGGGTGGAACTCCCCAAAATGTTCTAACAAACCGACACACATCTCTTGAAGCTCGTCATAGGGGGCTGGGGCGCGTCCCATCATGGGAGACTGGAACAACTCCTCACGCCATGGATACTCAGGTTTCTCAGGTGTGCATAGGTTTTCCACATCCGGGGAATCAGGCTGTGTATCACGATCAGAAGCATCGCTACCATCATGGTTCACCGGATCCTGGTCCAGCGATCCAAGCACGAGCGTTTCTGCACCTGAGCCATCATCATCGCGACATACAACCTTTTGATTCACATCCTCATCCCCAGAGGTCTCATCATCATCATCATGGCCACACTGCGAACACATCTCGCCAGCATCAGAAGCATCATCAGGGCTTCCCAAGTGCGCATCATCATCACTAGGCTCATCTTGGGCTGGGGATTCCTCCTCTCCCTCACTCTTCTCCTCCCTGTCCTCCTCCTGATCACCATCACTGGAGTCTTCCTTTGCTTGTTCGGGGGAAGATTCATCACCTGCCTCACCCTGCTCCTCCTCTTTGCTTCGCGCCTGCACATGTTCGCATAGGTTTCATGGGTTTCATGATGCCCCGCACACAGACACTGATGACCCAGAAACCCGGGCCCTGTAGCAGTTCTATGTATGCATTGTGTTCCACATACTTGTGGCGTTGGGGAATGGATGGAAAGGATTACTATTTGCAATGTGGCCCCAAAATTACAAGGGTTTTTTTGAACAACACCCCTGAAACTCCGACAAAAAAAGCCTTGGAACGCGTTGGGGAAGGGAGCAGCCAGCTTTTCATCTCAGTGATTTTGGGATGGCTGCCAGCCTCCTTACCTTGGTCAAAACTGCAAATGCGCAGGAAACACAACATGAAAAATTTAGGACACGTGGTTCAAAAATGGTAGGGGAGAAACCCGTGGGATATCATTTTGAAAAATTGAAATAACCTACATGTTAGACCATGCCCCATTTTTCAGATGACCCCAGTAAACACTAAAAGCTGATTGAAATTACTAAAGTACTGCTTCTCCACAGCGCACGCAAAGCGCCCATGAGCAACTTGACCTTTTTGGCTTCATTGACCGCTAGGCTAATTTTGGAGGCCCCTTCCTCAACTGGAATGAGCAACTTGTCATTGTAGGTTTTGTCCAAATAGACAAAGCAGTCTGTAATGAAGAACTGGCTTGGGATTCGGTCCCTGAACTGCTTGACAAACGGAAGGACCCAAGGAAAGTTAAGCACAAGGTCTTCAGCCTTTGGAGTAGTCACTGTATCCTCCAGCTGCACCAGGTCCCCACCTTTCCACTCTGGAGATGCTAGAACCTGAGCAACTGACAAAGGCAACCCCATCCTCACATCCATTGACAGCCTTCTGATGTCCTGGAAAGACCAAGCCACTTTGCCAGGTCCTTGGGCTGTGAAGGAAAAACTTCCGTGCCCCTGGAAACTTGCAGTAAAGTGAAACTTCCGTGCCCCTGGAAACTTGCAGTAAAGTGAAACTTCCGTGTTCCGGGAAACTTGCAGTAAAGTGAAACTTCCGTGTTCCGGGAAACTTGCAGTAAAGTGAAACTTCCGTGTTCTGGGAAACTTGCAGTAAAGTGAAACTTCCGTGCAGTAAAGTGAAACTTCCGTGTTCTGGGAAACTTGCAGTAAAGTGAAACTTCCGTGTTCCGTGAAATTTGTAATTTGCAAAAAAGTGTGACTTAAAAAGGTGAAGTTGATCATGAGCACAACCTATGGAGAAGCAAGCAGTTCTAATCTTTAAAACTATTTACTAGCATGTTGTTCATGTAGTCATACTCCTTTCAGCCTAGCGACGCGTGCTCTTCCAACTCCCCATCGCGACTGCCAGAGGTTCACTCATGGTACGTAGCAAGGTTCGAGGTGGCTGGCTTGTCTTTGCTAAATAGCTGTGGGAGTGGTATGCACAATGATCAAACATCACGAGAACCTAAAATGAAATCCATATTTGATATGTTTTTTCTTGAGGAAATCCATGCGAACACACCATCGCAAACCCGGACCAAGATCGGGCGCCCAAAGATTATATACACTTTTTTTTATGCAGTGATGCCGCTGCAAGTGGCAAGGGGGGTCGCACCTACTCGTCCAGGAGCCCCTTCGCTTGAAACAGCCAGAAGCGGTCATGGGGCCGCGGTCGAAAAAAAGCTCTGATGAGCACGAGCAGGGATGCGGTTGGGACATTTCAGAATTTAAATGACCCCTTGGTGAACCTTTGGGGTTGATCTTCGGGACGCTTCAGCGAAATAAGTAAGTAGATGGGTGAATAGTTCGGCATCTCTGAAACACAACCATGGTGGATCATAGCAAAGTTTGGAACAATGATACATCTAAGAAAAATTGTTTTCTTGGAAACCTATGGGATATAGAGGTGGTCCTGGGAAAAGTGCAGCCAAAATGGCTTCCAATCGTTTTTCCTCACGAGTTCGTGGTTGACCACTACCCGTCTTTATATATATATATATAAGTAGATCTATAAACATATAGTATCATATATTGATTTAGATATGTGTATACAAGTCTTGGAAGAGGCCTACTCCCAAAACAAAAGCACGGCGCCAAAATCCGAAAATATCCGCTGGGAGGGCCGGCGCGCAAACTTGACTAAGCAATGACACGTTCCGAATCAATGCATCACAAGTGCCTGTTGGCAAACCCAAGTTCGAGCTTGCTCTGTGCAAGTTCTGACCTGCTGCGTAGATATGTGTGTATATATATATCTTATTGATTCATTTATATATATATATATATGTGTGTGTGTATAGAATATGTGGTGTGTGTGTATTTTATATACCGGCGTTTCCTTTCATTATATATACACATATATCCCCCCTATATATCTACACATATCTACATATAAGCAGGAAACGCCGTTTTTATCTTTTTTTTGGTTCCATGGCGCAGTGAGTAAAATTTGAGAGCTGCACTTTTGGCAAGCTTTGGCAGTGTGTCGTGGTAGCTCACGCCCCGCCGTATGCTTCTGGTGGTGCTTTGTGTCCTGCGCCGGGCACATCCCACAGTGGCACACTTGGGCGCCCTGATGGGGTGACACTTGAAGGACTGCACTTTGGCAGTCCTAGTTGGCGATGCTTTGCGGTGCTTTGATGCGCCGGGGACATCCCACAGTGGCACACTTGGGCGCCCTGGTAGGGTGACACTTGAAGGACTGCACTTTGGCAGTCCTTGGCGATGCTTTGCGGTGCTTTGATGCGCCGGGGACATCCCACAGTGGCACACTTGGGCTGTCTTGGCAGGTCATCGGAACATGCCCTGGGGTGAAACATGGATGACTGCGCTTTGGCAGTCAATGTGTTTTGTTCACACTCATGCTTCGCCATATGCTTCCGGCGGTGCATGTAATAATGGGCACAAACGTGTCAAGACTGGCCACAGCACAATGCAAAGCCCACATCTGAGATGTGGATTTCTTCGGATACAAACCACAAGGTTTTGCTGCAGGAGACATGTGGCGTTGTTAAAACACAAAACGATGCTCAAAGGACAACAGTGGATGGTCTGAGTGCTTGATTGTTTGCATTTCCTTTGGTCAGACACAACATCGACCTCGTGCTTGCTTGTTTGCACGCCTGCAATCTTCTCAGCTCCAAAAGATCCTGTACTCTTGACGTCACACATCTGTAGACATCCCAAAGTTTTTGAAAGCACTGAGACACCAACACTGTGATTCAAAAGCAAAACCTTACCCTACAGATCCTACAGTTACTGGTCCACCAGTGTCTACTTGACATGGCACGGGGCTAAGCCAAGGACCCCACAGTTTCGAATGCGCTTTGCTTGGTTGTTGTTTTTGGTGGATGCGTCTCGCATAGGCTTGGCACGCACTGCACATTGCGAATTCATTGCGCTTCACCCATTGTTGCATATCTTTGCTTCCGTATTGCCGCAGCCGTCTGTGATTCGCAGCCATTCTGTCGCCCTCGCCGCCTTGCTTGTCGCTGATTCGTGCCCATGGACTTCACTGAGCTGCCGTTTTCCGTCCTCCTCCTCCAGCTTCTGGAGTTCTTGCCGCTGGGATTCGCGCCTTGCATTGCTGCTGCTGCTGCTGCTCACTTTCCAGATGTTCCCGCGAAAAGCTTCTGTGAGTATGTTTCGACCATCAAGCGGGCGTGTTTGCAAAAGCTGCGGCCATTACTTGAGCTTGGCTTTAATGCGCCATGCTTGAGTTTTCGCCATCAACCTGCGCTTCTCTGGGATCCTTGGCTGCGGCCTTCTGAGTGTCCCTGGCATCCCATTGGTCGCGACCGTGATTTTGCACAGCGAGACGGCGACGTGGAAGCGAGTGTCTGTCGGCTTGCGGCGTCTTACCTTGGCCTCCCCGCGCTGGGTCCTGCTGCTGGCGCCTTCCAACGCTTTCTGGCCCAGGACGGTTTTGTGCGCTGCACACTGTTGCACCGTGTTGTGGCTGCGCCACTGCAATGTCAGGTTGCCCGCTTTTTGTCTGTGTTTGTTCTGCTTGCTTTTCAGATTTCATTCCTTTTCCTTGTCCCGCACAGCACAGGCGAATGACGACGCACTGGCTTGGTTGCCTCTGTGGAATCATGACTTGGGAGGCTCCGAGGAGTACGATGAAGCTGTCCTCTGGCTCCACCGATCTTTGGTCCAGACGGTGTGGTACCCTCACATTGCGCATACTGACGTCCCAGCCCCTGTCCGGGCAGCATGTCCACGGCTCCCTGCCCCAGGTGAATCTGGGTCATTCCTGCTACTGTACATACAACACTTCAACCTTGGCATGCTGTTGGTGTGTTGGGAGGTTGAGAACGCAGCGGGTTGGCCTCGCATCGGGGGAACAGTCTGGCGTAACAGTGCGCCTGTCTAGTGTTGCTCTTCTGGGCTGCCGCATTGCATCGCCGACCTGTACAGTGCTGCGTGCATGTGAATATTCCTTGGTATGGCCGGGTCGGACACAATGTCGACTGGTTGCCGTAGCCACTATGCGCGTGCTCTGCTATGATAATGGGCCGGTCTTGATCCGATCAGTCACAAGGGCGATTGGACAGGGACTGCCGCGCTGCGGTGACAAGCAGCTGCGCCAAAAAAACTCGACTTCACTTGTGTGCATTCGAGGTGTCCTTGTCGCTTCTTGCATGCACGCCATGTATTCTCACCCAATCGATAGCGCAAGTGGCCTGTGTCGATCGAGGCTGTCCTTTGCCGACATGATATATAGCGCCATCACATGGAAGCATTGGTGGTTTGTTGCCAGCTGGGCTCAATAAATGCATCTCCTGTAGCATCCAAGCCTTTGCCGTCATGATCGTCAGACCACGCTGGGCAGACGTCGTGGATTCCGATGAGGATGCTGCGACCTTGCCGCGACCACGACCTCCGGGGCAACTACCATTCTACCTGATCTTGGATGTCTACTTGCGCGGCTTGTTTCGGCGAGATGTTTCGCGCGGAGCCTTGACGCGCTTGCAGCGGCTGCTTCGCACAGATCCTCGGGCGGCATCGCTGCCCCTGGGCGTTCGTGATGTTGTCTGCTGCCTTTGTTTCCGTCCGCCGGAAATTCGTCGTCAGGTGCGCAGCTTTGTTGCGGCGGTCATCAACATGCAGTGCTCCCCGGCCACTGCGCGCGTGTGGCAAGCATGGCTCCAGCTGCAAACTTTCTACGACCCACCGACGTGGGATTCTCTTGCGTACTACTTGGTGATTATGCACAGGTTTTGACCAGCAGCCCGTGTGCTTGAGGCTAGCGGCTCGACTCTTCACAATGTTGAGTCTGATTGTCATGGAAACGGCTTGTCTGGATGTTCTCTCGCACTTTGGTACGCTCAACCATGCTGCTCTAAGTCATTGTTGCCTCAGCACGCAGTATATAGAGAGCTTCGAAAATCAATCTAGTTGCCCTCGACACAAGAAAAGTGAGCGCGTCTTGAGCCGCCCTTCCTGCTCTAACCATACCAGGCTTTCCAGTCAGGGTCCATTGCTTTCGTGTCGTGTACAGAGAGTAGTACATATAGCATTTACTCTTCACGTAGATCGTGCATGCTTTCCCTGTTGACCGTGCACTGTCAGCGAGGTTGCATTCATGCATCTCCACTCAGTGCCTCAAGCGCAGAACCGCGTATCTGCATTCTGGCGTACCGTCGCTGCGCGCCATGCTTGGCCTGCCCCGTGAGTGCGTCTCCTTTCTTCTTTCGCTGCTGGGCGTTGCGGGCGCCCCTGCATTGATCCTTACTACCCCGGCGAGTGTCACCCCACAGGACGTGGAAGCTGTGCGTGCAGCGTATGTTGCAGCTGCGCGCACGTTTGCCCTCCCGTGGCAAATCCGGGCATTGGTGCGAGCGGCAAATGCAACTGCGTGCCTGCCTGCGGCCTATTTACGGCTTTGCCGAGCAGTGTTCATGGTCGTTCGCTTGTGCTTTCGCCCCGTGCGCGCTCCTGGTGTGCGCCTGGCCTATCCGTGCTTCGGCGAGGCAGCACCAGGTTGCTTGCAGCTGGCGAGCCCTCGCAGCAGCCGAAGCGCTTTTGCGGTCCTCTTTGAGGCTTTGGGCTTCCGTCCCCCCCCGCCGGAAGACGGCCACGACCTCAACTACGACTTGCTCCTTGCTGGGCTCCCTGCCGACCCTCGTGTCGCCTGGCTGCGGCTCAATCGCGGGTCCTTCACGGTGCGTCGTATTCTGGCGCTCTTGCGTCTGGGCACCCACGCCATACACTTTTATCATCGTGCCCCGGAGGTGGATCGGCCACCGGCCTTTGTCATCACATTTGGTGTCCTCGGTGTTTCCGGGTGTTTTGTCGCCCTGGAGCCAGATGCTGACGTCGCTACCTTCTTCTTACCGTGATGTACAGTGCGCGCTTCCAATCGTAGGGTCTTTTTGAAACTCGTGCAGCCTCGCCACGCTGTGCGAGTCATACGTGGTCAGACACAATGTCGACCCTGTATGACGGTCTTCTTCACAGTCATCCTTTTCGCTTCGTGCACCAGAAAAGAGAGACTTGCTGCACATGCTCGTCAAGTCATTGCTGACCGTCATGTACACCTCTGGTCCCGCTATTCGACAGGAACGTAGATGTTGATGCAGTTTTCGTTTGCAAGCTGTGTGCCGCAGCCATTTCATTTCAATTGCTGGTCGCTTCCATCCGTTGTCGACCCAGCTGTGCTGTGCCATGGCGTCTGACCTGCCGAGCCTGGATGCGCTGCTGTCGCCCCTTCGGCCGGCGCACCTTGGTCTGCTGACGCGGTGCTACCTGCTGTCACCTCCGCCCGTGCGATGCGAGGAAGCTCAATCCTTGCTGCGTGCGTCGTTTGGGCTGGAGGTGGCACTCAATGACATCGCCACGGTGTATACCAACTTGGAACGTGAGTGCCCGGACTTTCTCGGCGGAGCCCGGCCTGCATCGCACACTCTTGTTGGCGAACTTCCTTTCATTGAGGCTGCGGTGAGCAGATGCGACAACTGCGAGGTCGCACTGGTTCCAGGGAAGCACGGTGAAGCAAAGGCTTTTCTCCTGGACCGGGGGTGGACCTCTGTGAAGTGGCGCCCGGCCCGATGTCCCACCTGCAACCTAATCTTTTCCAATGTTTGGAAAACACGGCCTGATGCGAGATCACGCTGCTGCGCTGTTGCGGCTCCAGAGGATGTCGCTTTCTTCCAAATCGTCGCCTGCCCCCGGAAGAACAGCAAGGCGTTCATTGAAACGCGAGTCCTTTGGTTGCTTCGTGCGGCAGTGCTACGCAGCAAAGCTGCCTTCAGCGGCTTCATCCAGATGCTGGCTGATCTGCATGGCACTGCCGCTGATCGAGAGAATGACTGTGCTACAGGTTCGAGCACCATTGGCTGCTGCTGGAGGTTTTGACCGTGCTCTGGGCACAGTCACCCAGTGTTGTGCAGACAACGTGGTGGCCGCTTGATACTAAGCATGCTTCTTGGCTGCGATAGTGGTCTTCATGCAGTGCTGTGTTTGGCTGTCGGATGCTGCTGTTTCATGCCCCATTGCCAGGAGTCTGCCGAGTTCCAAGCCGTTCTGGTGCACATTCTCCCTCACCTTCGCCAAGCCGTCCATGCACAGCACTATGTGGAGCACAAGTGCGAGCTTTGCGAGGTTCCTGTGGTCACCCTGGATGCGAAGTACGGGCTGACCTGTGCTTTATGCAACCACCGAGAGGGGGGGGTGGTTGAATTTCCGCAGGTGGAATGTTCCGTGATGTTTGGCTGCCAGAGGCCGCCGCTGCAGTTGGGCCTCTACTGCTGTGACCACCACCCTTCGTCCTCTTCCGCTCCGGCACCTGCTGACGCCCGCCGCATTCTGCGCCACCGCGATGACAACGGGGTTCGCCGCTACAAGGTCGATGCCTCTCCTCACTGGTTCTCTTCTTCTGAGCTCTCTATCCGTGCAATTCAGGAATATGAGGGGCTGCTTGCTGAGAAAAAGGCGCGAAGAAAACGTCGCAGAGGCCAACCGCTGGAGGACCCCAACGACAACGGCCCCCCCCCCAGAAGATGCGCCGTACTTTGACGCTGTGGAGCCAATTATGAATCCCCAGCCGGACGATGTGAACCCGTGCGGCATTGACAAGGCTGCAACTCTCCCTCGCCGCAAATACGGCGGACTGTTGGTGGCGACTTTGCCGTGCGGGCGTATCTGTGCAGTAACATGGTTGCAGCGCTTTGAGACCAAGCATCATTGTAGCATTGCATTCCAACTTGTTGTTCGCTTCCACTCCTGCACTGTTGTCCCATATGTTGCTCCGCTGTGTCCGCCCAGGTTCATCCGCTGGCCCACGCGGAATCGCTCACTCCCTGGGGAGCCATTTGGATTCGAAAAACAAGGCCGGAGGCCGTTTGAGTCATTTGGCCTTAAAAAAGGGATTTGGCCTCGAAAATGGATTTGGCCCCGTGAAAACGTGAAAACACGAAATTCCACACCAAGGACGTGAAAATCACGAAAAACGTGTAATTTCTCACCTTGGAGCGTGAAAATGCGAAAAAACATGAAAATTCACATCTGCAAGCGTGAAAATCACCAAAATCCACATCAGCGATCGTGAATGCGTGAAAATTCGCACTGGGAAGCACGAAAATCACAAAAAAGCGTGAACATTCACATCTTGGACCGTGAAAATCGTGAAAAACGTGAAAAACGTGAAAATCACATCTTGTAGTGTGAAAATCATGAAAAGCCGCACAGTGAATGCGAAAACACGAAATTCACACCCGGAAGCGTGAAAATCATGAAACACGTGAAAATTGACACCTGCCTTGGAAATCGTGTGAAAATGAAAAAAATCAACATTGTTCTTCGCTGGGCCAACTTACCCTGTACAATAGGTAGCGTCAGTGGCCCAATATGATCCAGTGCTCTGATTCAACAAGTCCCTGTACGCATTTTGCCCACAGCTTCTCCAGATCGAGGCCCGAAACCGCGGAAACACAGATCCTAACTGCCTCCATGGTTTCACCCGCAAATTCACACGCTCCCAGACTATTACTCCGTCTCTTTCGGGAAAAAAGAGAATAGCGTAAAGATAGATAAAGAAAGGGATAGGAATATAAGGGCGAAGATTTAGATAGACAACAGATAGGTAGATATTGAGGTAGGTGTCTATAAGACATAGACGTAGGTGTTTATATTTGCCTACTTATCTATGCATCTATCTCTCTACATATATGTGCATAAATATACAAATACATATACACATACACATACATAAATAAATAAAAGTTGATATGTATATATACACATATTTATTTATTTGTGTTTAGTTCATCTTTTGCTGCAACAATTTTCTGACTCCGGCTGACAAATCAGCTATCATGGGTCGGTCAACCCATGATTTTTGTTCTGCAACCTTTACGAAAAGGTCCTAAAAAACCACGCATGTGGCGGAATGTTTTTCCTGCACGCGCTGAAATTCGCGCATGCCGCCCGCAGCGTTCTGGGCACAATGAAGCATGCAGCTGAAACCATCAGTAAGAACCATGGATTTCACTTTTTCCCCAGAACCCAGTGTGCCAAGAAATGGCCAAAATCGGGTACCAATCCAGTTTGCTCTTTGATTTTCACCGTGCGGTTCCTCCATGCATGCCATGACCCTTTGATGATCCATGCTGAAGGCAAAACTGATCGGGACCAGTGACCCATGGAATTTGATGAAAGGAAAAATGGAATCAGATGTGTTGTTTTTCATATCTGTTCACAGGTGGGTATGGATATAAAATGATGTATGTGCCTGTCATCTGGCCCCTGACATCGGTGCTTGGTCACGTCGCGTGAAACTGCAGGCGGTCGAACTGGTCCTGGCTTCTACTATCATTTGCAGTATGGTGCCTTGGGCCTGTTCGATGAAAAGGTGTTACAAGGATGTCTGTCATCCGCAAAGAATCACCACATGGTGTCACACCTATATGTCCCCAAGCCATTTTCCTGAATGGGACGTACCATACTGTGCTGGTAGATGTTTTCTTTGGTTGAAGATATCCCTATACATTACCTTGGGACACGGTTGAAATTCCTCGCTTGCCAGGCTCAATTCCCACACATCAGAGGTGCCTCCCACCCGCCTGAGCGGATCCGTGGCAGTGTGGGTCTGGGTCGATGGTGCACATATGTGTAATTTAAAGCTTCATCAAAGCATCTTTAAATGTCTTAATGCAGGCATTTAAGGGCTTCAGTTCGGCTGCATTCAGCCACCAGCAGTCGATTTTCACGATGTCTGATGGAAGCGATGATGAAGGAACTGAGCCCACGGATGTGCGAATGTTCATCCAAGCTTTTCATGACGAACCGCGCATGAAATCGGTTCCTGACAATTCGTTTCAACGGAATCCTTTTTTTTGGAGGATTGGTGTGTGGCAACCGGTAACCCACCAAACTTAGCGCATTGACCTGCCAACCCTTGCGCTCCCAGGTTGGCATGACGGTGCTCATTGACCAAAGTGGTCACTTGTTCGGCAAAAAGAAGTGCAGCATCAAAGATCTCATTGTCAACAAAGAGGCTGGGCTCGCAAACATTCTTATGGAATCTTATGGGCCCCATATGTGTTAAAGTGAGGTAGCGTTGCCTCTGCATAAATTCGGTTTTCGCTTTGACGGATATATCGATCTACAATATATGTTTTTTTTTACGGCGATCGATCTAAAGGTCCTCGTAAAGAGTTTTAATTGCGAAGACCGTTCATGTTATTGGGAGCCCTCGCGAAAGTTTTTTTCGAGTTCGCGAAAGTAACATTTTTTTCGCGAGAGTTTCGCGAAAGTTGGGTATTATAATCATTATGTCGTTACGTAAAGGGCTGCCACCCACTGCCGCCTGGGGTCCGGCAGGAGAAGGGCACCGGAGAATTTCGGCTTGGTTCTGGTTTAATTTCTTGTGTGGATTTGTGTGGTGATGCTTTTGGACAATCGATCATAAGTAGCAGCCGAGCTTCCAAAGGTGAGGCTTTGGGACAGCCAAACACCATGGTCCTGAAGCACATCCTTGCACCTGCCGCTGTCACTGCCTAATGATGATTTTTGAAGTCTCAAGAAACAAGCTCCAAATGCAGCAGCCAAGTTTCGTCCAAGAGTGAGGCTTTGCGAGAGCCAAGCACCAAGGCTCCTGGTGTTCGCTTTTCCTTCGATGCGCCCCCTGCTGATGGCCGGGGTCTGTGACTAGGGATTTGTTCGCGAAATTTCCGCGAAAGTTCTGCGAAGGAGCGGGCAAAAGTCAAAGTGCATGTTGAAGGGGGTGGGTCAGTAAACCTTGCAAAAAAAAAACTAGTCAGCAACAATCTGTCCTGAGAAGGGGTTCCATGATCCTAGTTGCATGTTGAAAAAGGCTATGAAGAAGTGATCCGTGATTCTCTGGCATAACTTGGCAGGTGGTGAACGAATCTTCATAAGAGGTATTGTTGCCCAACATGGGCCCCACGAAAGATAAACATGGAGTTCGCGAAAGCTTCGCGAAAGTAGCATTTTTATTCACGAAGAATTGCCGTTTGCGGAAACAGGAATTTTGATCAACCATCATATATACTTACATTTCGCGTATGTACATATAAATATATATAGAGAGAGACATAACAAAACATTGATTTTTATTTGCAATGGTTCAGAGATCCACCTTTGGAGGTGCTCCTAGCGGTGGTAAAGGCATTGGGAGACCGTCCAAGAGTATCCGCTTATACTCTGCAAGATGCATTGCTGGGCTTTTATACAGAAGCAAAGCTATACCCCTCGGGTGTGTTTTCGGAGATTCCTGCTGTCCAAGATTGGGCATTGAAACAAGCTATTGGCATCAAGAAGTTGGTTACTTGTCCAAACTTAATCGATGTGAAATCCACATTTATTGCAACAACTTTGATGGCTGAAGAAGAGTTTCCCCGCCAGATTTATCTTTGCCTTAAATGCTCCAACTCCCAGGTTTCGAGATTGCGTCGGTTGATGAAGCGCTCAAGCACTTCAAAGCACAGAAAGCTTACAGAGGTCAAAGCCATTGCCCGGCGCAGTGGTTGGTGTAAGGTCACGAAAGCGAAGACGGCAAGTTCTGATGATGATGATGATTCATGGTGTAAAATTCAATTTTGGGACCATTCATCGTGACCAAATCTTTTGGTGGATGGAAAACGTAATCTGGACCCCGTACTTCAAGTTTCTGTGACGAACCAACTCCACAGTGGACATATTCCCTTAATTTTGTTTACTAGCATTTTCCAAACCTGCACCGGTGCCCAGGAGAGCGATGAGCGGGCGAGTCTGGGTGATCCGGACGATCTCGAGGAGCTGGCATCTTCGTCCACAACGACACCTGGCTCGTCGGAAGTGTCTTTGGCATCGGGATCAACGGGTTTGGCTGGTTCCAAATTGGAACGTGTCATCCAGCAGCTAAAGGATATCAAACTTCGCTGGGAAACCCCGGCGCCAGTGATGGCACCACCTGATCAAACTCCAGGAAAAATGACAGCCATGAATTGTGTGACTGTGGACTCCTCTGATGAGGAGGGCCTTGTAAGTCATGAACATGGGGATCCACCAGCACCAGCGTCGTCAGTTGACTCCAAGAACTCAACCCTTTCTCCATCCCAGCGTGTTGCCCAGTTTTTGTTGGCGAAGAAAAATGCCAGGCTAGTTGCTGCAAAAGCGGCAGTGGGTAATCCCGAGAAAACACCAGACCCCGGCAGTGATACAAACCCGTATGTGCTGCGCGATCACGTCTCAAGGTTGTGCATAGTGCATCTTTTAATTTTCCTGATTTCCGAATTGTGTATATACCTTGTTTCCCTAGCTATAGTTCATGCCCATCACAAATGGCGACATAAAACTGAGGTTTTGCAAACCATGGGGAAGATTTCATCTCCCCCTACGGCTTTTTCTTTGAAGTCACAATATGTCCAAGAGGTTTCAAAGGCTAGGGCTGCCAGTGGTGTCGAGCCTTCGGAGGATGAGGAAGTTCAGGCAGCAGCAGCGCCTGGCAGTGTGGGTGTCCCTCGATCCGCAAAGAGGAAGCGCAAGGACACCAAACAGGACGTGAAGGAAAAGGACACAGTGAAGGGTGATGACACAAACTTATGGAATTATAACGCGGTCCGTAGTGCTTACATAAAAGAGATAAGGGAACGTGATGGACTTTCATTTGCCGAAGCAAAGACTTCATGGGACAATTCTGACCAGAAATGTGAATATTTGGGGTCCGTTTCTGTTTCAGAATTGAAGCGTCGCAAGTTTATTGCGAAAGGTGTTTCGGAGAATCCATGGGCGAAAGGCAAGTTCAGCAAATAGCTGAGCTATCCATGGATGTCGCATCTCAAGAGCACGGGCTAGGGGTCAGCCGGTGATCATTGGCATCAAAAAATGTCAAAAGTGTCTTGCTTTGTTTTTGTGGGTGTGAATGTGGGCCTTTCTCACAGCTTAGGGTCTAGTCTGACGGCTGCTTCTCAAGTGGATCCAAAACTGCCGTGTGGAAACTATTTGCCTGAGTCTCAAAAGTGGGGAATAGCTTCCCAGCTCTTGCCACGATGGTAGTCCTAGAACTTCTTCGATGGCGTGCGCCGCCTATCTTCATCTTGATTGCCTGCATGATTCAATGGAATCAGCAGCTTCCACACACGGTTGATGCTTTGTTGCAGATCTGGATTCTGGTAATGGGATATGGTGGAAGTTGAGATCTTGAGTTCTTCATTTGTCTTTCGAGTTGGAAGTGCCCAGGCTTTCAAATGTTTCTTCGTGTCGGTCATTCATATGTCATGTGCATTTACGCTTTGCACATTGGTTCGTCACAGGTGCGTCTCGATTGAATGCATGGATGATACATGAAAATGCTGAGTAGAGTGCCTTTAAAGGGATGTATGTTTGTATGTCATTGTATGTAATGCATGCATATATGTGAATGCGTGCATGCGTGCATGTATGTATGTCTGTCTGCCTGTCTGTGTCTGTATGCATAGTTTATGTATGTGTGCGTGTATGTGTGCATGCATGTGTGCACATATGTATATATGTATGTATGAGTCTATGCGTGTACATATGCATGTATGTGTTTCTATGTTGTTTTGAGTTTTGCGCGCGTACTACAAATATAGGGTAACAGGTTCTTTTACTTGCCTCTGATACAAGCACCATTTTCCTGATTCCTAGGACCGAGACTTTTGTGAAATCTTTTCGGGACAAGGAGAAGTTAGTCGAGCCTTCAGATCTGTGCTTCGTCTTTCATAGTTTTGTGCAATCCATGCGTTTGCTGAAGGAAGGTGTGAATATTGAATTCTTATGGGATGCCACCGACATGAAATTTGAATCATCGAGCCAATAGTGACAAGGAATTTCCCGGTTCCTCATCAATTCCCAGTCCTCGCCTGGTGACAAAAGAGCATCCCAGGCTAACATGCTTGGCGCCTCAATCGACGTGCTGCTGGATGGCCGCTGCTTTGATCTCACTAAACCGGCAGGGTTCTTGTTTCTGGTCTGCAAAATTCAGGCAGATATGCGCGTCTAGACTCGTTTGTTGTGTGCACATGCTTATGCACAAATATTTGTTTGCTTTACGCAACCCTCTTATATTTACTGTTTTTGGGTTCATACATGTTTGTTTAAGTTTACGCCCCGTGAGCATGGGTTCTCTATCTATCTATAAATAATTTTTTTTAAAAAAAATATATATATATAAAAAGATAGAATGATAGATAGATAAATAGATAGATATTTAGGTAGAGATATATATATATATATATATATATGAAGCAGTTGGTGTCCTTGTGCCGGTATCATAATAGCTAAAGCGGTTGTCATTTTTAAGTAGCTTTTTGAATATATCAACTCACAGTGGTGTCGTTTGGCAGCCGCACCAGTATATGTACCTTTTTCCTATATGAATTTCGTTGCATCTCTATGTATGATGGGAATTTCAGGGCTTCTGTCTGGTGGAACTCAATCTTTTGATGGGTACATCCAGGGTCTCCAATTTTGAATAAGTCTTTCACCCGCAAGCGCACCATTCAGGCTGACTTGCAACGAGATTATGCGCTGCAAACCGGGTTCTCCCGTCGTTGTAGCGCCAGACTGTCGCTCACTGTCCCTGATGTTTCTTGGTGCTTCAACCATCTATGATAACCACCTGGTTCCCGTAAACCACGGAGATGTGTCCGTAAACCACGATTATTTCAGATGTGGGTGTGGTACAACTCATCCAGCCACCAAGAGTAAGGAGTGGGAGTGCTGGACATCCAACCCCCGCGGCTTCTGAGGTCTCGCCACACCAGTGGAAGGACTGCCCTGCAGCCGTACGGCAATGTGGGGTACGATTTCGTGAAGGTTGGAAATATCCTTTCCTCGCGTGCAGTTTTATTCTGCTTACTGGCTTCCATGTGTGGCTGCAGATGGTTATTGGAACAACCACGTCAAAGCTTCTTGCCAGATCTTCCGCGTTACCAATGGTTCTGGGGGTGCGTCAAGGCCAGGATGTTGGGTTCGTACTATACCCCCGATGTAATATATTTAGGGTGTGGAGGATAAGTCAAAGCCTGGTTGGGCCTACCACCATAAACGCCTTTCCTGGCGTCTTGTTTGGTATGTTAAATTTATGTTTTCTGATAAATGCAATGGGGACAAGTAACAGCATGAAAATTCTGGATGGCCCTGTTTAGGCATTTTCGGGATCTATGTATATGGGACTATTTGGTGGTGGCAGCCCTAAGATGCACAAGTTGTTTTCGAACGATGGTGGCTGGCTTGAAGCCATTTGCAGCAAAGCCAACTATATGAGCAGGGCAGACCAAGCCAAATGCGAAGTCAAAACCACAAGGCAATATCAAGACGGCAATGGGCAGAAGCGTTGCGTTGGGGTGAAAAAGGCTTTGAAAGAGTCTGCGTACCCCAGCTTAATTAATTTCTGATGTTTCCTACGTCGCTTTCTTATTACTCAATGTTTGCTTGTCAACTGTGTGCATCAAAGCTTGTACCGGTAGTATCTCAGGTACTATCCTCCAGCCTTTGGAGACTATGTGATGCAAACTGCCCGAAACCGGAAATCCGTGCCATGCTAGAATTCATGGCAATGCCGCATGCCTTTTCCATAAATGCATATGTATAAAAATACAACTTTTCGATATATACATATATATATAATTATATATATATACAAACATGCATACACACACACCATACATACATACATATATATATATATAATTATATATATATATTTATATATATATATATATATATATATTAAATGTGGTTCTACATATACAGATATAGACATTTGTCCGGACCGCATCTCAGGACCCACTCCCAGGGCCGCTACCTTCTGACCCAGAGTTTCCGACGGATCTCACGGACCTGGAATTGTTCAGAAAGTTCTGCTTACCGTTAGGCGATCTTTGGGATGAAGCTGCTTGGTTTCGAGCACTGGGGAAATCATCGTGTCTTTCCATGTGCAGGTTTTTAACACGATTGTGGGTGTAGCTTCTTGCAATTCTAATGTGAAAACAGAATGAATGTGATCCCGTCCCTTTCATGAGGCTGATTTGTGGTCTGTGGCAGTCTACTTGGCCCGTTCAAAGTACATGGTCATACCTGAAGGATGGGAAACTTGTCATTACTTTTCACGGTTTTGTTTTCCTCCAAGTTTGTAGATAGCTGCCTTCTAAAGCTCCATCTTGTTCCAACCCCATATTTTGCTTCTTCTTGTGAAACCATGCAAATCCTGCCGAGGAAGATGTATTGAAAGAAGTGAAGCTCCGCTAGATCCACTTTTCACCTGACCCATGCGATGCGCATGGCGCTTTCATACCTTTACTAGTTTCATATGGGGTGTCGAACCTGAACTCATGGGCTTGATTGAGACAAACTTGCGAAAATGGGTGCCCGTTAATTTCGCACATGTTCTGTTTTCTTCGGAATTTGTATCGTTTTGTACTGATCGCCAAGCGACCAAAAAAATGATAGCGTGAAAATCCGTGCGATTGGCCGTGCGAAAACGCCGAATGACCGTGAAAACCGCGTGAAAAACGTGAAAATGAAAAATGACCAAAACTGCCCGAAAAAATCAC
>Ga0126342_10004348_pt1 | contig 24089 bp, 19 predicted proteins | sample Cyp1metagenome_FD_92528 | JGI IMG/M metagenome (GOLD analysis project Ga0126342, IMG submission 92528) | Coral microbial communities from Lord Howe Island, Old Settlement Bay, Australia - Cyphastrea 1 metagenome | ecosystem: Host-associated > Invertebrates > Cnidaria > Coral ...
AAGTTCTGAAACGGACTTTAGCTCTCCATAATTCAACAAATGAATAGCTGCAAATATAGTGGATCAATTCGAGGGACACTACTTTGCGCGTAGCCAACAAAGTTGGCTATGCGTGGGGGGTGCGAATAGAGTGTATGCTACGGACCAATGTACATTATCACATAATTCACTCTAAGACTCGAAGCCAAAGGGTTGTGACAATCGCCCTTTTGGCTCAAGACCCACTGCAGCAACAGAGAGAAGGAACGCCATGCGGAAGCCGTCGTCTTTGTGAAGTCATCACTGGAACAACAAACATCAACATCAATTACTGGAATATAATCGGGAAGGCAATCCCCGATTCGCAATACATACATGCATACATACATGCATGGATGATCATGGATGCATGCAAGCATTGTGCCATGCATGCACATATACACAGGGACGCATACACAGACATATGTACATAGAGCATGCGTGTCAGCATGGCCTGGATGGAATCGCGGGACGCCTGAATGGGACTGATGTTTCCCCCATTGCTGATAGTTTTGTGAGTACAAGGAGGCGAACCATCGAATTGACATGTTGACCTCAAAGGCCATTCTTATGGTTCTGGACCTGGTTCTGGTCAGAATTCGTGGTCAGAAGACCATTCTTATGTCTCTGCAGGCGTTCTAGACCTCAAAGTGATGTGAAACGCCTAAAAGGTGTCATTCTCTCGTGTCTAATGTAATCCACCATGCTGGTCCCCTAAACCCACCCCGTGTCCCAGCCCCGTGTCCCCAAGTCAAACCATAAAGGTCTCATTCTCTGGTGCTCTAATGTAGTCAATCCACCATGCTGGTCCCCTAAACCCACCCCGTGTCCCAGCTGTCCCCAAGTCAAACCCTAAAGGTCTCATTCTCTGGTGCTCTAATGCAATCCACCATGCTGGTCTCCTAAACCCACCCCATGTCCCAGCCCCGTGTCCCCAAGTCAAACCCTATCTCATTCCACCACGCTGGTCCCCTCAACCCACCTCATGTCCCAGCCCCGTGTCCCCAAGTCAAACCATAAAGGTCTCATTCTCTGGTGCTCTAAGTGATCCAGTTTTTTGGTGCTCTAAGTGATCCCATGGTGTTCTAAGTGATCCGGTGCTCGAAGAGATCCCTTAACGATGTACAGCAGGGTACTTTGTTGGAAACAGCCAAGGCTTGCTTTTTAGGCTGTTATTTTTTTATGGTTTAGTTTCGCCCCATGAACACCGCAGTTGCCATAGTTATATCTCCCTTACAGGAAACCCACCAGAATTCACGGCGCACTCAACTTGAAAGTGTTTACCACCAAGTTTTGGTTCTATTTATGGATTGGGGGGCCAGTCATTGGAGAGGATGGGATTATTTTGGTGTGATGGCAGGATCTGTTTCAGGATCGGCTGGGCATTAAGTGCTTGGTCGGGGGTTGATAAGGTTCAAACCTCACGCAGCCAGGGGTTTGGAGTGCGGCCAAGATTGAAGACCACCAAAGGAAAGCAAAGTGACTAGTACTTTCAACTATGTTATTTTCTATTCTTGCCTCGCATGAGGATCCTAGGGGATAACCACTGAGAAGCTTGTGCCGATATACAAAAGTTATAGCTTCTGGGCTACCTTTGGAGGGGCTGTCTGTGGATCCAGGGTGAGTATCACCAGTACTACTAACTCATGGTATCTATGGTATCTGTCTGCGTTTCGCCACATCGCCCGTTCTTGCAATAAACCATGTTTTTGGTCCTGGATGATTTGCGAACGTGCCTTGTAGGCATACAAATCACAAGCAAATACTAGGCAGAACAAGTGGATTGACCCAGAGGAACCAGGAGTTGATGTCGGGTTATGCAATATGTTTCCAATATTGTCACCAAACTTCTGGTAAATCAACTATTGAAAGGCAGTCTTATTTATTTTTCCAGTTCAATGTGGATTTATAGCCAGCTAGAAGGATATGTTTTGCAGGAAGGTTTTAGGTGATGCTTCGGACATGTGTTTCCTTGTCCTATTCGTCTCAGCAGGAAACCCGGGGTGATCTTGTTTGTCTTTGTGCTTGTGCGTGCTGTGAACATGTGCATATTATGTTGCGATAACATGTCTTGATAGCTTGATATTACATGCTATCATGTTATTGAATGATATACATGTTATGTGTTTGGTTCATGTACATGTGTACGTATCTAGATGCATGCTCTGTACACATACATGCATGCATGCATACATGCATAAAACCATACATACATAAAAACATGCATACATAAGAACATACATACATAAGAACATACATAAGAACATACATAAGAACATACATAAGAACATACATAAGAACATACATAAGAACATACATAAGAACATACATACATACATACATACATACATACATACATACATACATACATACATACATACATACACACTTACATACATACTTACATACATACATACTTACTTACATACATACATACATACATACATACCTACAGTCATACAGTCATACAGTCATACAGTCATACAGTCATACGTTACAATACATTGCATTGTATTACATTAAATTACATTACATTACATACCATACATACATGTGGTTCCCAGAAGCGAATATTCATGAAACAATGTTCTCTACTCATTCTATACTCATAGCCATTCACATGCCATTCATGCAGGACACACGTAATATGTACGAATCTATCCACCCTCCGTGCGCCCCCACTCTGCTCTTGGATGGTCCCAGGCCTCTGGAAACGGCCGGCTGGAAAGTTTTGGAACCTGTGAGGCAGATTTGGACCTGCTATGAAGAAGTTCACCAAACGATAAGAAAAAAACAAGCCATTTGTATATCATTTATCGGGAGGCCATGAGTTTCCATGTCGATGATCAGGCTGTTGAGGTGATTCAGATTCTACCCAACAAAAGGACCAACAGAACTATGAGAATAAGAACAACAGGAGAAGTGGTGAGTCAAGTGCTGATGGAAGTCCTCAAGTTCCTAGCGTTCTCCATTCACTATCAAAAGGACCCTGCCATCACTGGGGTATAAAACCAAGCATGCGGGGGACATATATATATATATATATATTATACATGTATATTAAATTATATATTATATTTTATATTTTATTTTATATAATATATTTTATATATTATATATTATATATAAATTATTATATATTATGTATTATATATAATGTTTTATATATTATATAATAATTATATAATATATATTATATACATATATTATATTATATATTATATATTATGTATCATAGTTTATGTATTTTATATTATATATAATATATTACTATTATTATTGTTATTATTAATAATATACATATATATATATATATATATATATATTATATATATATATATCTTGGCTCGGAATGAAATTGTTGCTTTGTGGTTCACAGGGTTATGCTCAACATTTTTCAACTGTGATGATGATCCCCAGTGACTTTCGCAGTTGTTTTTTTTTGTGAAGGGAACATTCCTGAGATGATGACGGGATCAGACGGGATCATGTCATGGGAAATGTGTCAAGAGTTTCGACATGTTTCGAGAAATTCAATGTCTTTGCAGGGTGTTTGACTAAAGACGTGCTTATTATTTTGTATGACACTGTTACTGTTCATGGTAACCATTCCATTTGTCACTTTCCATCCAGTAAACATCATAGTTATGGAAAATCATAATCATGTTTAATAGGTAACAGGTTTACACACTACACATGGGCTATTTTCCATAGCTATGTTGGTTTACCAGAGGGTATCCTCCACTAATCAAACCTGTCCAGAGGGTAATCAGCCTATGGTCATCCTGTCTGCTGATGTACAACGTCAAAGCGCCGATTTATCTTGTCCATTGTTTTCCTGCGTGGGCTTAATAGCTATTAAAAAGACGTCATAACCATGATTAAGCGTTATTATGCAATTAATAATTAATAAAGCCATTCATAGCCATGACAAGCTGTACTTCAACTTTGTTTTTCAAATGTGTTTGATATATTATGCAGTCTGCAATGGCGAGACTGCGCTTAGAGACTTCACCAAGAACACTTCAGAATTTAGCGGTGACGGGAAGGAAATTCTGAATTGGAATCGTCTGTAATTTGGTCAGAATGACTAGAATGACTAAGAATGACTAAAATTTGGTCAGAAGTTTGGTCAGAATTCGATAACCCGAAATTGGTTGAACCGTGAAGAATGACCCATTGCGTCTCAAGTAGTCGGGAAGAAGAACATTTTTTTCTGGCCATGTAAGGATGTCATCAATCTATGTAGCATATGAATGTTCTTAAACATGTCGGGGAAAATCCAACCATATGATACTGTATACATCTATATTAACCATCCTCTAAACTAAGAGTTCGATGTGGAAAACCCATCATTTGTACATATTTGTACATCATTTTCCCAGGGAAAGCATGGGAAAATCCATGGTTTGTCCAACTCTTTTTGTACCAGGTCCGAGTTCCATGGATCTCCTAGCGCAGTACAGTGATAGCGAGGGAGAGGTGGGGATGGGGCTGGTTGGGCGCAGAAAAAATTGGCAAATGTGTTTTTTTTCAAGACATATACTGGTTGGTGGTGACTGGAACCATGGAATTTTGACTGACTTTCCGGAAACAGTTGGGAATGGAATAATCATCCCAACTGACGAAGTGATATTTTTCAGAGGGGTGGCGAAAAACAACCAACCAGAATATCATATAATTACTACAGTCTCTGTTAAAAAAAGGCACCATCTGGTAAATCTTCCGACCCTAGTCTTCCAACCCCTAGCAGCTTCTATATTAATTTACTGGGTAATTGTTGAGTTTATGGTAGATTATATATCACATACCCTCTGGTAATTTAACATAACTATGGAAAATCACAGCGTTTAATGGGAACATTCACTATAAATGGTGATTTTCCATGTTATGTTAAATTACCAGAGGGTATCTATACTGCTATACAGTACTTGTATAATGGGGTGTAAAAACATTTTTTTCACTTGGGAGGCACCATATAGTACCAACTGCTTCCAATTACGTCATAGGGATCCCTTTTTGTAGGTGAGAAACATAAGGTATGAGGAGGGACGATGTTGTAGCTGAGGTGTCTTTCCTCTTAACTCCCAGCCCTACAATCTGCAAAATCGTGATTTTCCATAGTTATGTGTAGCAGTATAGATACCCTCTGGTAATTTAACATAACTATGGAAAATCACCATTTATAGTGAATGTTCCCATTAAAAATCGTGACATATCGTGACTGTTCATTCAGCATCACAGCTTACAGGAAAAGCCCAAGGCAAAGACAAGTTTGTGCGATGCTCAGTGACTGGTGCATAGGCTCCCCTTTAGGGGAACCAAAAAGAGAAGTTGACAACAAAAATCGTGGATTTGCAATGTCAAATTTCAGATTAAGACTCGCTTTGGTTTATTTTCCAAAAAATGTGAATCAACTTTGGTTTATGAAGTTTATTAGGATAGCAACCAGGTAGTTTGCTTCTCAAATCCTACCCGGCATTGGGATGATGGAAAATTGGAACAGTTGCTGTGCCACGACACGGAATCGCTCGCAAGGGTTGGTGCGTTTATAACTCCAATTTCACTATGGTTTATGGTAGATATATATGGTTTATATGGTAGATAACTCCGACATATCTATACTTACTATGTTTTTTTTTCAACCAACAAACATAACTCGGGGGGCACCACCTTGTAGGTATCTAAAATGGAGGCGCTTTGTCAGAGAATATGTTGGATATAATATTGTTTTGCATAACCCGTAAACATAGACCTTGCAATAAGTATCTCCAATTTAGATTCCTGAGACACCCCTTGATTCCCTTGATAGTATCTTAACTGCTTATTGAAATGAACAGACACATTGTGATAGGCTTGAATATAGAGATTTTGAATATGTATGTATGTATGTATGTATATATATATATAATATGTTTTGATACGTGCCCATTGACAGCCATATGCGGCAAATTTATGCAAGGAATCCCATCACCCGGATCATGTCCATTCACCGTACTGTAACCGATATCATCAGCAGCTCAATTTATGGAACAATTTATGTCAGTTAGCGCATATTAACCAATACAATAGCCGTCATTTATGTCAGTTGATATTTATGCCATCATTTTCTCCCCCTGACTTTCTGGGAGTCCGTGTTTGATCCAGAACTGATGGCAAGATTGGTTGAGACAATTCACAGAAGCCGAAGATTCCAGACGGATTGATGGTTCCAAGAATTGGTTGAAGCAATCCTCCACATGTGATACAAGGTGAGGCCTCCCAACGATAGCTAAGTTGGTTGATAACTAGGTTAACTATGGTTTATGGTGGACATATCCAACTAGTTTGTGGGTATATGAACCAATAAACATAACTTGGGGGCCTCACCTTCAGTAGCCCATATATCACTGGATTATACGATAGTGAAATCACTTTAAATCCCTTTCAAATCCACATTTAAATCCCACTAAATCCCATTATGCAAATCCCATTAAATTCTCATTAAATCTCATGAAATCCCAGTAAATCTCATTAAATCTGAATAAATCCCAGTAAATCTCATCAAATCTGAATAAAATCCAGTAAACACATGGCTAAGACCATTGTTTTCACGGCACAAAACACACGCCTGGCGCGGGGCCTCAAAAATTGTCGCCTCGAGGCCCACTGGCGCAGCACCCAAGGCCGTGAATCGCAAACCCATCGTGGGCGTAGGGGGGCCAGGTTGGGGGGCGGGGTTCCCACAATGACCATGTGCTCCCACATAACGTTCGATATATCTACCATCAGTCCAAACGAAAAATTAGAGTTACAGTTTTTTAGCCAACTTCACTCAGTAAAATTCGTCAGCAATCTTAACTGACTGGTTAGGAGTTTGCAATTGGGAGTTATAATATATATATATATATATGATTGGTGGTTTGGAACATGAATTTTATTTTTCCATATTGGGAATGTCATCATCCCAACTGACGAAGTCCATGATTTTTCAGAGGGGTAGGTATACCACCAACCAGATAGATCGTCGCCGACTGGATAGGTAGGACATAATCCTGTCCTTTTTTGCGACAAAACATGGAACATAACTGGTTGGTTTCAGTCTCAATGGTTTGGCTTCCACAAAAAACATGGTTTCTCAGTAACAAAATCTCAGTATGATGTTGTTGTCTCTTGTTTTTGTGTTTCATTGAAACCACATTTTAATCAGCAGCTAGCGGCTATTTCAGCGGCTGGTTTCATCCCACCGGTTGGACCAAAATCCAACATATGAATCATATGAGATATTAGAAGTGCCCCTTCACTACGGTAAGCATACACCAATGTCATTTAATGTCACTGTATGCAGAATAGCAGACAAATGAGATGGGTTTTACAACTTATCGTTACAATAGCAGTTAAATGAGGGGACAGCTCCACAGCTAGTAACAGCTAGTAGGCGCCCCTTCATAATTCGCGTTGCATCAGGGGTGCTAGCTGATTTCATGCCTGACTCCGTCAGTGGATTCTTTCGAAGTGCAGGATTAAGATCCTAGGAATCATGCTACAGTTCTTATGGGTCAAACTTGGATGGATGAGTTTAGTACCAATCCTGTTTATCCAGTTGTGACTGGGGTGAAATTACCCACTCACGAACTCTGTACTCTTAAAAAATCCTCTGGTTATGACTAACATAGCCATGGAAAATGGCCCATAGAAATAGATGATTTTCCCAGCTATAAACCTCCATTTATGGTTGGGTTTTTCCATGGCTATGTTAGTCATCACCAGATGGTAATATATAATTTCCATTAATTTCCCATGAGCCTCTCTAAATGTAGTAACTTAGCTCTGGAAAATCATCCTTTTTAATGGGCAAATCATTAGTTCTATCATCTATGTGGGTAAAACATACTATAATCTATTTCTATGTGTCATGGCTTCCAGTTCGTAAACTGTTATGTATTTTTTTCAAAAACGATGATATCCCATTCATCTGGGTAAATTATAACGACCTCACGTCGCGACCTCAGCCTGGAAATCATGGTTAGTAAGGGAAATCATCCCCAAATGGCCTAACTATTCAGGTTAGTGAAACATTATAATTTGCCAGATTCATACCCCATTATCATGTAGTGTTATCCCAGAAGATCCCGTACTACGTATTGTTTTGCTTTGTCTGAGATTTTAGGCTATCCCAAAATCCCGGCCGGTGCATCATCATTTTCCCATCATGTTCCCATCATTTTTTCCATCATTGTCCCATCATTTTCCCATGGTGTGTCCATAAAAAAATCCCATAATTTTCCCATCATGGGTCCCATCATTTTCCCATTTTAGAGGCCTCTTAACTGGAAAGTCAATCCCCCATTTTCGACGACACGGAAATTTCATCGAGGTGGATGACGTGGCCTTAATGCCAGTGGTGGATGCCGCGCCGAACGTCGAAACCATGGGAATGAGCATGGCTGGGAAGCCTTTAAGGGATCATTCCATGGTGATTTTGGGATTGGTTTACCCTCTGGAAAATTTTCACATAGACCCTGAAAATAGCCTAATTTTAATGGAAACTAATCTTCCAACCCCGATGACTGCCAGGGTCTATGTTAATTTACCAGAGGGTAAGGGAAAATTGAATCCAGAAAGGAAAGCCCCATATGTCATGGGAAAATCTATGGTTTCCGGTTAAGATTTGCCCTCAAACCAACCCATTGAATGGTTATTTTTTTTTCGCATCTTGACATTGGGGAGATGCAAACATCATAGGGTTATCAATCATGCTAGGGATTTATCGTGGGAATATAATGAATATATAGGTTGATGATTTTGATTTCCAGGTATAGAGGGAGGTAATAACCTATTTGCATATATCTGGAGAAAACTATAACGACCTCGCTGCGATGTCACTGGAAGTGATGGTTACATTGGGAATAATCTCCAAATTGCCTCATTTCAGCTTCATGAGTTATCATAATTCATCTATAGATCCCTATAATATAACATGCATACACACTACATATGATCATGAATTATGAATGTATATCACAAACTGGATGAGAACTTCCATGTAAACTTTTTTTTAGTGTACATGCATGGGGACATGATTTTGTATTTGAGTGGCTTTGGTAAAAAAAAATGAGATACCTACCTGGACCCACAATACTGGTCAATGTCAATATTGGACAATCCCACTTTTTTTGGGGAAAAATAGTGTTCCTGAGCCATTGCCATGTCCGAAAATTGAGAAAAATGGCCATTGTTCATGGGGAATATGAATCCTTGGGCCCTTGGGTTGAGAAGGTAGACCACAATTTTTGATAAACCATCCTTTTGACAAACCAAAAGGATGCCCAACAGAATTGGTTATCCTTTCGCATTTTTGTTTAAAGGGTGACTGGTTTTTCAGCTGTTTACTGAATGATCGAACATGGAGAAGATGTAGAATCAAACACACCAAAGCCAGGCGACTTCAACTGCGAGCATTTGGATTTTTCGAGACAATAGATTTGCACTCTCCACATCACACAGCAGGTAGGACCGATTTCTGCCACCAAAAAAAAAGGAAACACGTGTTCCAAGTGGCGAATTTTCAGGTGGCGAAGTGGGCCTACAATACCGCGGACAAGCGGATCTTGACCAACCCCACGATTGAGGCGAGACCGGACGTCCAGGTCACCCAGATTCCGTATGGACAGACTGTGGCTGACTAATGATGCAGGGTCCCTGCAGGTCCCATGGATCATAAGTGGTTATCATTATAGCTATGGAAAATCATCACATTAAGAGGTCATGTTCAATAGCATTCAATAGCGTTAAATTACCAGCGGGTAACCTTGCCGTTGGTTGACCCATGGGAGAATTTCCATGATTTCTCAGTGGTCCAGTTTGCAACTTCGAGGATCATCCAAGTGGTTAGTGACGCTTAGTTCACCCATTTATCTGGGTAAATTTCATCACGACCTCACGTCGCGACCGAAGCCTGGAATCATGGTTTTTATAGGGAAGTCATCCCCAAATGGCCTAACTATTCAGCCGGTTCATGTCTGCTCGCGGGGCATGGGCCGGGGAAACGGAAGAGGAGTGGCCTAACTATTCAGGTTAGTGAAATATTATAATTTACCCAGATTTATAAATGGAATGAGCCACTGAATGGTGACTTACGAACTCACCAGGCTTACGAACCAGAAAAACGGTTCGTGGGATGATCCTCCTAGTAATGATTTGGAGAGATGATTATGAATGGCTACGTGCGGTGGTGCCCCAGTTCGGAATCGCTAACTTGGTGCAAATAAGTCCAATTTCACTAGGGTTTATTGGGGGTTATATCTATAGTATTCATGGGGATTATAAACCAACAAACATCACTAGGGGGTACCACCTTGTATGTTTTTTCACATGTTTTTCCATTTCAATGGGCCAATGGCTGATTTTTAATCACCGGCTTTGGTGATGGACCGACAGGCGCTGAGCAAACCTTTGCAAGGACCCATTCCAGAGGGCAAGTGAAGGCCTCAGGACATCAGACGGGGATGGATTCGGATGGATTCGGATGGATCAACTGACTCGGCCTGGCCTTGGGGATCTTCATGATACCCTCTGGTAATTTAACATAACTATGATTAACTATGGAAAATCACAATTTTTGATGGGTAAATCCACTATAAATGGCCATTTTCAATAGCTATGTTAGTTTACCAGAGGGTAGCCATATCACCCATGGGATATATCACTGGTTGGTGGTGACTGGAAATTTCCATGGAATTTTGACTGACTTTCCAGAAACAGTTGGGAATGGAATGTCATAATCCCAACTGACGAACTTACTCCATCATTTTTCAGAGGGGTAGGGCTCAACCACCAACCAGATTATGATTAACCATCATTAAGCATATAATATCATATAATATCATATAATATCATATAATATCATATAATATCATATAATATCATATGATACCATATAATACCCATTAACATTAACCATTATTAACAGTATATTAACCACAATATAAGTATACCACCAAGCAGATCATCATCAAAGCCTATGAACAAAATACGGGAATCTTCATAGGGATCATATGGGACAATGGGAGATTTTCCGCCAAGCATTTTTTTCCATACTCAAAACCTGGATGAAGCCCCCATTAAAGCCAACTACCCTCTGGTAAACGAACATACCTATGGAAAATCGCCATTTTTAATGGGAAAATCCACTATTTCTATGGCCATTTTCAATAGCTTCGTTAAATTACCAGACGGTAAATTTTGATGTGAAATAACCAGGGTACCAATGGCTGGGTACCAGGCTTTTGATCCCGGATCCTGATGCGTAACCGTCGGACAATTTTGTGATGCTAAGACTTCAGACATTGAAAACTGAATAAAGGGTCCTTGACATACCCTAGAAATTCATGAAAATGAACAGAGTCTCAGAGATGTTCTCTTCACAACATTTCACAACCCACCTTTTTGCATGCGATTTCTCGCAACGTTGTGTGTCCGACTGTGTGTTTGTGTGTGCAGTTCAATTCTTGGGCCCTGGCATTTCACATCAGATTTTCGGTACATGTTCGCCAGTGGCGCCCTCTCCGCTCAAAAAAGAACATGGTTTGCAAGAAGTTTGATGTTCAAGCCTGTTTGCAACAATGATCCGTAACTTGGGGTTGCTCCAAGCTTTCTCCAAGCTTCTGGTTATAGGTAAGGTAAATTACAACCACCATCGGAGTGCTGGGAGCAACCGCAAGGTTCACTAAGAATATCCCTTCCTCCGTAGATTTTTTGTGCATCCAAAAAACACCAAAGAACTATTCACTCAATGGGGGTCACCGATTGGAATTGAATATTACAAGGTGGTACCCCCCAGTTATAAGTTGGTTTATAATCCCCATGAATACTATAGATATAACCCCCATAAACCCTAGTGAAATTGCACCAAGTTAGCTAACTATGGGGCACCACCTTGTAGGGGAATGTGAATAGAAATAGATCGCCTCAAGGTTGGTGTTTACACCCCCAGATGTCATCACTTTTTTGTTTCCCTGACAATTTCACCTACACCTCCAACGTTGTCGGGCCAAGATCCCTTCACTCCAAGGCCTTACTTAATAGGTATCAACAAAAATGTCATTTCAAATTCCGAGATTCTTGAGGATACGAATAGTTGATATACTTAGATTAAGTCAATTCTGTATATGAATATGTTGATATAGTTCGATGACCCTTCCTCTCTTATAGTTTGTCTAGCAGACAATGTGTGCGAGTCATGTACAACCACCAGCCAAATATCATAAAGTGAGTGGCTAGGCTCCAATCAAACGGTTAACCGTTTTAAAATTCCCCACAGTGCCCTTAAGAGTCATAACTGGCTAGATGACATGATTGACACTCTGGTAAATTTTCACATAGACCCTGAAAATGTTAGCAATTTTTAGTGGAAACCAGTCTTCCAACCCCGATGACTGCCAGGGTCTATGTTAGTTTAGTGGAAGGTAAGTGTTTTTTTCACCTCAGTTGCAAGAGTTGCAATCCCACTGTGTTTTGTGTTAAGGGCCATGGATTCCATGGATAGGTAGTTGAATCCTTCAGATATTTGCTACAAATTATAAATTCAACATAACGACAGCCGACAGCCAGCAAAAAAAAAATGGACGACCAAAGATCGACCATGGGGCGTACGCCCACCGTGGCAAGGTTGACCTTAGAGGAGAGCTTCAACAACCACAAGATGGGTCGAGTAGAGAAGGCAGCCATGAGTCCCTCGGCACGTCCGACAAGCGCTCCGCTGGTGGCACCAGTCGGCAAGGGGTTTCTGGAAAGCACCCAGACTAGTATACAGATAAATTACTGTGGTTGCGAAATCCTGCACCAGTTGATACTTGCTTTATCTTGCTTTATACCATTATTTAATATTATTTATAGGGTATCAATCGGTATCAACATATCAACTATCCTTTTGGTGCAGGATTTCGCTGGATCCACAGATATTGACCGAAGGATTAGCACCACCTTTGGAGGGCGCGAGGCCCAGGTATCAAAGGTATCAAATACCTATATTGACATGTCATATATGGTTAATATATGGTTAATATACTGTATGGTAATATGATTAACCATATAATAACCATATTAAGCCATATTATTAAATGTATAGTTGCAGTATGATTTGAATTTGATTCGGTATGTTTAAATGGCCGGGCCAACTAAAACCTTCCCAGAGGTAGTCATCAGTAGTCTAAAATACCTGTTCATATATTTCAAAATCGGTATATTGAAATGTAGTTACCGTAGTGGGGTCTTATCCCCGGTTTCATGGCACATGTTTGACCAAAAAAAAATCTGGAAAAAATGATGCATGTGATAAATAGTGGTGGAAGTGCCACATGTTTTACCAAAAGACATGTGTTTATCATTGGAAAGTGGTTGGTATTTATTTATATTCATTCATATATGAATGCACATAATTAAGTCAATAAGAATCTGAAGTTTGGCCCAGCTGGTGATAACATCACAAACTCTTCACAAATAGGATCAAACAAGTCGAATCTGCCATGGACCTTAGTCTTTGAAACAGGGAAATCACGTGAAACCGGCTGTAGAACGGCACGCAGTTACCCAGTTCGCTGAGGTAAGTTTGCCTTCGATGAGCAGTCTGAAAGCCCAGTTGCCGCAGATCAACCCTTTAACCGGCTTGGTGTAGGAGTTTGCCCCACTTCCCTCCGAGAATCTTGGTACCATTTCACCGTGAAATGGTTCGCGTTTTCATATTTAAAGAGCACTACAGAGAAATCTAGAATTATATCATATAAATACATATATATATATATACATACATAATATGTATATATTATAATTATATATAAATCATACCTAGGAACTTATTCGGGCTCATACCTAGGCTGCGTGAGGATGCAGGTATAAATACATATATAAATCATATAAATAGTCATCTATTACATATAAATACATAAATACTATATATATATCACATAAATTATATCATATATACAAATACAATAAATAAATCAAACTCAACATGACAGCAGTTCTTATTATCCTGTTCGCTTGTGACGTCAGCTGTGGACTTGTGGATCCAGAAATCTGTCTGTGTCGGGTCGAAGAGCTGGAAGAATTGGTGGACCCCATTCCACCCCCCCATATATCTGGTTGATAGTGATGGTTAATAGTGGTTAAACATAGGCTACCAACAACAATGGGAATATGATGGTTATACCGTTATACCCCCAAAAAAACTGGTTGGTTTATAAATGGATGGTTTATTTCACGGAAAATCCCAATCTAAAATGGATGATAACTGGGGGTACCCTCCAAAATGGTGATTTTCCATATATCTGGTTAATAGTGGTTAAAAACAGGGTATAAACCAACAACAATGGGAATATGATGGTTATATACTGGTTGGTGGTTTGGAACATGAATTGTGTTTTTCCATATTAATTGGAATTTCATCATCCCAACTGACGAACTCCATGATTTTTCAGAGGGGTAGGCAAAAAACCACCAACCAAACAAAAATGGATCAAGTTGCTCTTGGTTAGTAAGTCCAAGTTCCCAAAGTGGATATATCATGATATATCATGATATATCAATGTGTTTTATCCCATGAATGGGTGACATGGGTGAACTAATCCAGCGACCACGTAAAACCACGTAGTCTACGTATGGGGTGATCCTCTAAGTTCTGGTGACTTCCTGCCACGACTGCGAATACAGGAAGCTTTTGGAGGGCTTCCCGGATGGTGAAATCCCCCTGTGAAAATCACGAGGAATTTTCTCCATTGTGAACTCAATCCCTAGAAATGTCCCTAAATATAGAAACAAACACATCTCCCGTGTTGAAGACGCTGATTTCAGCATGGTTCAGCCCGGTTGGTCGACCAAAACTGTAATTTTCTGGATGAATCTGGTGGACCACATCGGTACGTTTCAGCGCAACGCTCCGGAAGGTGCCCCCTTTTGGTTATGTTGGTTTAGATGTTGGTTTATATTTATTCTATTAGCATCCATTAACTAGTCTGATATATCATAGACTGTATATATATAGATATATCTATACCAGGCTACCATAAACATCCATAAACCCTATCCTATGTGAAATAAACCAACTTTGCGAACTGTTCCTGCGTGCATTGCAGGTACCTGACCTTTCACAACTTTGGCTATGCGGCCAATCCTTGCCGACAGATTCCGGAGGGTGAAGAAATCTTGGTGCTCCCGACCCTTTGGATGGCTTGGGTTGTGCCTATTCAATGTTTGGGATATGGGGCTTTCCATAAATGGGGGTACCCCAAAATGGATGGTTTGTAAGGGATTTGTAAGGGAAAATCCTACTAACATAGATGATTTGGAGGTACCCCTATTTCAGGAACCCCCCATATGTTGGAATAATAGGAGTGATGCCAATAGGATTGAGGGGCCTTCAAGTCGGAAAGCTTGGAAGGCTTTGAAAAGTGCAAACAACAACGGTAATTCTTTGAATTGCCTCCCCAAACCTCTACAGCCGAGACTAGAGTCCGACAACGTGTGACAGTATGAAATACAACGAGCCAGGACCATTTTCTGAACCGTTTTGGTGAAACGTGACTGCACGTTTCGGCTCAAGATCACCCAGATTTGTTACTGAACCTTTTTTCGGATCCGCGACATCAATCGCAGATCTGTCCATTGTTTCAATGATCCGAAGGTGTTTGGTGCTGCTGGCACTGGGCGTTTCTTCGCAAGAGCTGGATGAAACTTGCGATTTGCGACTTGCTGAAAAATCCAGCTGAAGCAGTAGGATCAATCCACCAGGTCATGTGCAGATATGTACATATCATTAAATTATATACACACAGAATATGTGTATATATATATATACATATATATATATATATAAACATGCACATACATAAATGTATATGAAGTCTATCTATTTAATCCAATGCAGTCCAATCCACTATTATTTGATCTTGTCTAATTCAATCGGATCTAATCGAATACAATCGAATCTATCTATGTGATATGTATGTGATATGTGCGTGGTCCCCTGCACGCATCTGAGGCAGTTGCTGCAAGTGAGTCAAACCTTGGAGACCAGCAGAACATGGATGGTAGCTTGGCTTCAATTATATACAGCTTCTTGATAGGTCATATATATATAGCTTATAAACCACAAATCCTAACTGGGATGCACATCCAAGTAGAGATTTCAAGTTGTATCATCAACTCTATTACGACAAATCCTGAAACCATTGTAGACACTAGTAGAAACTTGAGATTTAACTAGCAAACCTTGCTCAAACAATGGGTAAGACACATTGTGTTGGCTCACAGTTATTGTGTGCTCGCGACGCTGGTTGTGTGCGAATGACCAACTCATGAATGGACACAGAGCAGGATGGGTGAGCTAACTGTGAATCAGCACCTGAACATGTCTTTTTATGAACGGCTCATAAAAGAGTCGTGATATGTTGTATGTATATACATCTGCGTATAGTTTCAAACAGTTTGATATCTAGTGGTAACATGCGGTAACTAGGAGTTACGGGTATATAGATCGAGTTGGTCTGCACTAGATTCACCAGCTCCATGTTGGGGAAATACATGTTTTGCAAGTCCTGAAAGGGATAGACACAGAAACCAATCGTTTCCAGGCTAATACCCCAAGCTAGTGAAAATCCTATTGGTACCCCGTGGGATCTGACCAAATCCACCCTATTGGTTGATAGGTTTCGCTATCCCAAATGCGAAGCATGGTGTCTAATCTGCACAGCAACATTTACCAGAAATGATCACCCCATGATCAGTCATGATCAGTTTGCATATACCAGCACCATTTTCTTCGCATATGGCTATGGGTCATAAACACGTCCGGTGCTTCAACTCCCAAGCTGTGGCGTCTTCCTGAGGCAAGCTTCATGAATGTCCGCCTCCCAGATCCCCGGAATTTTCGAGTGAAGATCTTCTCGTAATGACTAGTTCGTAGCAGCGAACTCGAAAACCACCATGTGAAAAATAGGTAAATCATGGTAAATCCATGTGAAACATGTGGGGAGTTTCCAAACAGAAACACAGGTTATATGAAGCCGGCCTCCCAGCACGACATCCCGACAACAGAAACACAGCCCTTTTTCTTGGTGGGATATGATATTGGTGCAACCCACAAAAAGATTCAGAGATAAAGTACAAAGCTGCAAAACTAGTGATACATTGTATACTGTTGTCTCTTTGTTGGGTGTTACTATGCAAATGAAAAAAGCCATGATCAGAGTGGCTCGCAGAGTGGCTCATATTGACACAACTGGCCACGGTATTTAATCTATATAGTGAACAACATAACAAGCTGTCCACTGCTTCATATGCCATAATTATATAATATGTTTGGAAATTGGGGCAGACAGATTCTACTGGTTGATGATCATTTATCCGAGTAATAGTGCATTGTTTGATTACCCATTAGTATTTTTATCATCCATTCCTATTATTATCTAATATGTTTAGCATTATCAACCATTTCAAATCGCGTTCTCCATCATTATCCATGACTATCACAAGGGGGTGATTCCGTGATTCCCCCAGTTATAAGTTGGTTTATAACCTACCCTCTGGTAAACTAACATAACTATGGAAAATCACCATGCTATCAATGGGTAGATCCACTATTTCTATGGCCATTTTCAATAGCTACGTTAAATTACCAGAGGGTACTTTAAGTATCGAATCGACTGTAAGCCTAAGTTCTTTGACAAACCAACAGGCTATCGACTGGGCACCACCTTGCAGTTCCGTAAACCAGTATTGTCATTATGTTACTAACCAGCATAAATTATATATATAGTATTATTATGTACTAATATAATCATTAAACTATTGTCATTATATAATGTTACTAATTATATATAGTATTATTATGTACTGATCTTGTGAACCGTATTTACGTACTGTTTTAATCTAATGATCTTTTTTTTATATCTTTATAGCATTATTATGTACTGTGTAATATTGCCATGTTTTAAACAGTCCAAACAACATTATCCATCATTGTCTCATGATAATTCATGTATCAGCTCATTATTATCCATGATTATCAATTCCATTATCCATTGTTCACCACTATCACTTACCATTCTATATATAATCATATAGTCTATTTATAGACAAGGATCGGTTATTTAATTTTCTATCAATATATTACTCTCAGTATCCATATTTATCCATTTTGATTTGTGCATATGTGTGCATTATTGTCCGTCAGTATCCACGATTATCAAGTCCACTCATATTTATATATTAATTATGAATAATGATTACTCATTACTATCCATTACTATCCATTGCTATTTATTACTATCCATTATTACTATTATTATCCAGTATTATCATTATTAACAGACAATGGTAGTGTATATAACATAACTGTATTAGTATCATTATTGAACCATTTCAAATACTTTTGAATTATCCATTATAAAGTCTGTGTAACTACTATTACCCATTCCTAAGGATAGACTAGCCATAGTTATATTCACTATTTATCATGATTAATCGTCCATCATTATCCATAAGGGCATCAATATTAGTAATGATAATAACAACCATAATCCAAATCTTATGGTTGTTTGTGATACTGATAATGACAAACCATAATAATGACAATGATGATGATTAAAGATTAATCATATGACTATGTATAGATTGCATCATAATAATCTATGATTGTCAGCTATCTACCATAATCGAATCATTAGAATACATTAGAATACTAATTAGTACCACTATTGATCCATGTTCAATTTCATTGTCAATCATAATTAATGATTATTATTATCGACAATTACTAACCATAGTTGTAATGACTATTTATCATGATGAATCATTAATTAAGCATGGTATCACCTCATGATCCAAATCATGATCAATCATTATCCATCATGATATTTCTTTGATTTTCAATATTAATAATTATGACAACCTCATGATCTTATAGATAGTATTATCTATCATTAACGATTACAAATGATAGATTAGTATTCTATCCATTATCAATTAATATTATAGTGACCATAGTATCCATTAATCAATCATTACTAACCACTAATCAACCATTCAATTCATTATAATGTACCCTTATTAACCATTAGTAACCATTACTATAGTCTCATTATCACTATTAATAATCCATTATTCGCCATACTATCCATGGTATTGATAGTAATTATTCACCATAATAATCCATTATTCATCTTTATCATAGTACAGTTAACGTTAATCAATAATCCATTAATAATCCATTCATAATCCATTAATCATTACTATAGGTATATTCAGAGTATACATGTTCCATTAATCACCATTATTCATTATAATCCATTATTCATCATTAATATAGTACCATTTATTCCTATAGTATCCATTAACCATTATTAGCCATTATAATCCATTATAGTACCAATAACCATTACTACCGGTACACCCAGAGTATACATTTTCCATTCATAGCAATTATTACTATTATTATTATCATTATTCATTGTCCATTAATCAGTATCCATTAATTATTATTATTATCCATTGATTTTATTATTTCCATTAACAACTATTATTAATCATTATTATTATCCATTAATTATTATTAACGTTCATAACAATTATTATTATTAGTATTTTTATTATTTATTATCCATTATTTTTTAATTATTATTATTACAAGGTGGTACCCCCCAGTTATAAGTTGGTTTATAATCCCCATTAACTATAGATATAACCCCCTAATCAACCCTAGTGAAATTGGACTTATAAACCAACTTAGCTAACTATGGGGCACCACCTTGTATCCATTGATTTTTTATTATTTCCATTGACAACTATTATTAATCATTATTATTATTATCCATTAATTATTCATAACAATTATTGTTATTATTATTATTACTATCCCGTATTCATCAGTATCCGTTAATTATTATTAATATCGATTGGCTTTATTATTTCCAATGACAACTATATCATTATTATTATGCATTGTCCATGAATCATCATCCATCTGGGTAAATTTCATCACGACCTCACGTCGCGACCTAAGCCTGGAAATCATGGTTAGTAACGGAAATCATCCCCAAATGGCCTAACTATTCAGGTTAGTGAAATGTTATAATTTACCCAGATGAATAAACCTGGCAATGAAACATGGTAATGGAAAATCGCCCGTTTGCAGATGGCCAATATAGCTGCAAGGGAAAGATTCTATAGATGGACATTCAGATTCACTGCATCTTCGCAAAATATTATAATTTACCCAGATCCATGATCCAAGTCTTCCAAGTCTTCCAAGTCTTCCAAGGTCTTGGGCCAGGCCCAAACGGACCGCATCTTGACGCCCGCCGTCACCGGCAGCGCGGCGCTGGTGGAGATCGCGGACCTAGCGGTGGCGCAGCAGGGAACCAAGGCGGATGGGAAGAAACTGGGGATTTTCCTGGGAAAATTGGAGAAAAACATAGAAAAACCAAGGAGTTTCCGGGGAAAATTGGAGAGAAACTCAAGATTTTCCTGTAAAAATCGGGAGAAACTAAGGATTTTTCTGGAAAAATAGGGAGAAACGGGATGATTTTCTGTGATGTTCATTATTTTTCATGGATTTAGGGCTCAGAAAATCACAATGGAAAATCTGGGAGAACATATTATTGTGGAAATTCTGTGAAAATTTGGGTGCAGTTTGGAAGAACATGCAGCATCTCATCAACAACAAAGAGGACATTTCTATGAACATGTTGGAGACATTTTTTTGGTTTAAACATCATTACTGTAAGTATTTTGAACTAGGAAAATGATGCCAAACATATCCGATCATTGGGATTTAAAACATATTAAACCCAAAAGGTCGGGGAATTTCATCAGCGAAGCGCGTCAGCTCTCGGAACGCATTTCTGGTTCCGAAAGCATCGACTATGAAAGCATTTGATCAATCATGACTAAGAAAGAATTTGGATATATATGATTCAGATAGATGATGATATATGGATATATATGGTACTGTTTGCTTTTTCCTATTCCTGGTCAACCATTTTCCCAGATGATGACAAACATTTCATGTCTATTTAATGTCATCCCACAAGGGTGTTAAGTATCACCGATGACCATGTCTTTGGACCCTAACATAGATAGATCCAAAACATTCTACCTCGGGTTTACTGGCTATTGTATATTTAAGGGAAGAAATTTCCCTGCAGTAAACTAGCATGAATACAGCCATCCGTTAGATATTGGCAGATCACAAAATTGTAGGAAACGGATTTGAAATGATTTGAATATTTGCTCTTGGTTGTCTTAAAAATTGTAACCACAAATTCCCACAGTTTATCACAATTTTCCCCGTTGAACATGTGCCATAGAAAAATGAGACAAATCCGTGTTGTATCGTTGGTCATATATCCTATGATATCCCCTAAATATCCCCATGAATTGTATTCCAATTTCATCGCCATAAAATGGTTGGTAACCCTCCATTTTGAGACAATCCATGTGAGATTACACGACCACCCAAAGACAATCAAAGAAAGGATATATATAATTATATATATATTGTTATATAATACTCTGAAAAGACTCAGAAAAGCAAGATCAAATCTTTAACTTGAGTGTAACATGTATTATTTTCTTTCCTAACAGTAGCATTTACCACTCAATTTTGGATTTGGACCCCACTTTCTGACTCTTTTCGGGGCTATCCAGAAGGGTTCCGCTCCGGCAGGCGACTGAACTGTCTGCAGCTACGATCTGCGTGATCGTTGCGGCGGCCCCTCGGAACACGTTTCTGAAGTTGATTTGGAGGTTTCCATAGTCATGAGGGTACCCCAAAGTAAGAACAAAATAGATGTTTTATAATGGAACATCTCTATATAAATGGATGATTGAGGGGAACCCCCATGACTTCGGACAGCACCATTTTTGGAATCATAGAATCATAGGGTTATTTTAGAAATTTAGAATATTATATTCCCAGTCTTAAGGGCTATACCCAATCATAAATCCTTTTTTGGGATGGTTTATTGATCACTGTATCGAATTTCTTGGGATACAGCTTGAATCAAGAATACCATGTGGCTTTAACGGCCGTGAATGACTAATGGCAATACAATGGCCGTAGAATAGGATGATGGGATGTAACCAACTGTTAGGAAGTGGACAATGGGGATATAACCAACAATAACCAACAGTTTGAAACTGGTTGGGTAAAGAAAATAGTTTCAATATTTTGGGATATTTTGGGATATTTTGGGATATTTATGGTTTAACCAAGCATTTTCAACAGTTTAACCAACAATAACCAACAGTTTCAAACCGTTTATGGTGGCTGAAAAGACCAAACATTCCTGGATATGTTGGGATAATTCTTGGGATATGAGCGCTATATTTCATGGTATATAATGGGAGTTGCGTAATCAACAGTTCAACAAAATAATCCGTACATATGTATGTACATATATATATATCCCAGAGGATCCATGGTGCTGGAATATTTACCTACATTGACCCCTAAAGTATTTTAAAATAATCCCAATGTAGGTAAATATTCCATACATGGATCCTGTGGGTATATATCATTATATCATATGTGATTTCTCGAAATAGTGGATGTCTTCAAGCAAAATTGAATTTAATCCAAGGTATCTATGGGTATTTTATCTTCCGACAAAGCCAGATGGTTGTCATGGAGATGAACTCTAGTTGGGTCATAGCCTCTAGCCTGCAGTAACTCCAAAGGTTTTCAGAAGGAACTTGTTACCACAATGGGCTTATGTAAAACATATATATATATTATTAAATTATGTATATGTACATACTTACAGGACCCGAATATGTGCCTACGTGTGGATATAAAACAAAAGTTAGAACACATCCCATTTTCCACCATGGTAACCATGCTCATGATCACACACACGGATGTCTCCCCTTTGCAAGGTCTGTTTGGCGGTCCTGGTTTGCTTAATCTTCAGTTGCTTCAAACCCTCGACCAGTTACGACTCGGAGTTGAAGCCCCTCGACAGATTTGGTACCAATGGCCGCCTGGGTGGTCAAACCAAGCATTTATGGGGACATGATGCGGACATCATGGGAGATATACTTAAGCAGTAATACGACCTTGGGTTTGTCCAAACATACGGAATTGATTGAAGTTTGCTTTAACGTATTGCCATTTCTTCACGGAGGAAATTATGATCAAACGTCGGATGTTGGGAAAGAGAACACGATGTTCAGCCCCATATGCAAGACATTCCCAACACAGAAAATGCATTGGTGAACAGATGTTTTATATTGATTTTATATTGATTTGTTCTATTTTGGGCTGAGAAAGCCAGGACTTTGACTCCACACCTAGACTTTGAAGGCCATTTAAAGGCTGAACGGCTGAACTTGGTCATCAATTTCTGGCAGCCGTCCCTGACTTTCCGAGTCCTCCAGATGCCAGATTCCGAACGCATGATGAAGCCACTGATAGTTACAAGGTGGTACCCCCCAGTTATAATCCCCATGAACTATAGATATAACCCCCTAATCAACCCTAGTGAAATTGGACTTATTTGCACCAACTTAGCTAACTATGGGGCACCACCTTGTAGGAGATTCCCCAAAGATCTAGGAGCTCTTTGAACCAGTCATGGCTTGTGCTGAGATGAATCAATGAATAAACCTGGCGCCATGAAACCTGGTAATGGAAAATCGCCCGTTTGCAGATGGCCTATTTCTAGCTGTAAGGGAAAAATTCTATAGATGGACATTCAGATTCACTGCATCTTCGCAAAGAAAACAACATCGGCATGTGTCCACATGTGTTTCCCATAAGTGCCCACAGCATGGGATGACCAGGACACCCAGAAAAATCACACAATTAATGAGATTCTTGCCTTATATCCCAATTATGTTTTATTATATATATATATACATATTCATGTATCTGTATACTTATATATATATAAATTATATATATATATATGATTGAGAGACCTTTAGGTACCATTTTGTTCCGGTTAATTCTGATAATTTTGAGAGCCTTTTGGATAATTGAGAGGATTTGAAGAATTAAATGATTTAATCCTTTTAATCCTTTTAATCCTCCAGAG
>Ga0126342_10004349_pt1 | contig 24087 bp, 18 predicted proteins | sample Cyp1metagenome_FD_92528 | JGI IMG/M metagenome (GOLD analysis project Ga0126342, IMG submission 92528) | Coral microbial communities from Lord Howe Island, Old Settlement Bay, Australia - Cyphastrea 1 metagenome | ecosystem: Host-associated > Invertebrates > Cnidaria > Coral ...
GATATGGATATAATATGGATATAATATGGATATAATATGGATATAATATGGATATGATATGGATATAATATGGATATAATATGGATATAATATGGATATGATATGGATATAATATGGATATAACATGGATACAATATGGATATAATATGGATATAATATGGATATGATATGGATATGATATGGATATAATATGGATATAATATAGATACAATATGGATATAACATGGATATGATCTATTCTAATCTAATCATGGGTCTTGTTTTTTCTCTTTGATGCTTCTTCAATGTTCTTCTTTAAATCTAACCAACATCATTTGATGCTTCGTTTTCGAAGCACTGCGAAAAAAAAACATGATAGTGACACATCCACCAATGCAAAAAAACTCTAGGGTCTAGAGTTCACCAGTTCACCAGCATCGACCATCAAACATTTTCGGGAATTTGGTCGACGACCTGCAATCCGAGACACCATTGGATCAGGTCATTTTCGGCACATCTCCTAGAGGTCACATAGCCGTTCTCCTGCGAGAACGATCGATGCAGATCCCAAGTCAAGATCTGAGTGTCCTTGAGGTACCCTCTGGTAAACTAACATAACTATAGAAAACCACCATTTTTAATGGGAAGACTCACTATAAATGGCCATTTTCAATAGTTTTTTGTATGTTTACCAGAGGGTATCCCCCATGACTTGGGAAACCTCCAAAAAACCAGAGAATCTGCATATATTTCCCATGTCTCCATCAGTACTTTCAGCCATAATTCATCCATGATTTCACTAAGAAACTATTTCACTATGGTTTCCCGATGACATAGTGACATAGTTTCATAGTTTCCCATAGATTTCATATAGTTTCCCTATACTAAATCAATGGAAATTATAGTTATTATTAGTTATTATAGATTATCAACAACTAATAATAACTATCATCAATAATATATTTAGTCATCAATTTATCATCAATAATTTAACTATATATAATGTTATTAATCATCAATAATGAATAATAGCATAATCATCAATATTAATCAATATTATATAATCCGTATGTTTTCCCAAAGATTTCATCTGGTTGGTGGTATACCTACCCCTCTGAAAAATGATGGACTTCGTCAGTTGGGAAAATATATTCCCAATATATGGAAAGTCATAAAATTCCATGGTTCCAAACCACCAGCCAGTCATATTTTCCCATAGATTTCCCATAGATTTTCCATATTTTCCCATATGTTAGTCATCAACTGATCAACCTCCATCTCTCCCATTTCTCCCCGGACGGAGTCCTTGATCCGCCTCCGCCAACTCATGCAGTCCGACCAGCTGCGCCACCTCACCGAACGCACGTCGTTTCGATCTTTATGGGAAAATATGGAAAATCTATGGGAAATCTATGGGAAAACATGACAAATAACTATAGCTATCTTGATCCACCTTTGGGGAAATCTATGGGAAACTATGGGAAATCCATATATCTCTATGGGGGTTAGTATACAGTAACTATCCACCAAAAAAGAGATGTATAGATATGTATAGTTACTGTAAAGGTCATAGCTAGTATAAAGATAGAAGAAACAACTCTATATAGATATGTAGTCATAATCTTTAATTTTTTTTGATGTATAGTCTGTATAGTCAGTCAAGATAGAAGAAAGGTTAACGGTTAACATGTGTTAAAATCCTACTAGCATGGAAGACAACTGTTGGTTTTAAGGGTTACTAACTAGATGTCTAGTCTAGCCCCAACAAAGATGCAGAAAAAGTTGGGTAAACACATGGGAAAAAAGTAGAACTCATTATAACTTAGGATTTGATGTTACTTTTCTGCATCTTTTTTGGGTTGTTATCTATCATTATCGTTATCCAATCGTAGCTTGAGGTATCATTGATTTGACACAGAGATGTCATATGTGTATAAATCAATTGGGGATGGAGACGTAGATATTTCAAACAGCACCAGCTAGACGTCACGATACACAAGTTGTTGCACTTGCTGCGTGCTTTACGACTGCCATCATGGACAACGATATTTTCAACCCACGCTTTGCTGGCTGCATTTTATTGTGTGAATCATACAAAATTTACAAGCATCCAAAATCATTGCACAATCATAGAACATTCTGAATCATTGCAAACCTTGGTGAATATTACAATAATTCAAAATCATACAAGATCACCTTGCTGAATCTTGCTTTACCAAGTCTAGTTGATGGTTGCGCCACCAACTGGACAAAGACCTATCAATTGGGCATCAGTGATAATCATCCCGCCGGGTGGGTAATTGAACGTGGCGGCGTTGCCCTTTTGATGTTTGTGGATCCAGTGTCGTTTGGCGTTTTGCAATGGATTTCATGTCTTTTTGTCAAGTTTGCGTCACAATTCCATTGGTTTTATTGTTTTTCTGTGCGCTGGCCATCAAATATGGACATTTCATCCCCAGAAAAGTACTCAATTTTTGGTGGGTCATTTCACAAAGTGACAGTGGGGCCATGGTTTTGGCACATGAAAGTGGTCTTTTTTTCTGCGCCAAGGTTTGGTCACATCTGTGCCAAAGTTTTGCCAGTCACAAACATCAGAAACGTAGTTGGAAGTTGATAGAAGAGATAGCACCGTAGTTGCACGAAGTCAGACCAGAGATGATAACGTAGTTGGAAGTTGATAGAGAAGGTAACAACGTACTTGGAAGATATCTTACAAGGGATCCTAACGTAGTTGGAAGTTGATAGAGAGAAGATAACAACGTACGTCTTACAACGGATGCTGACGTTGGAAGTTTATAGAGAAGATAACAACGTAGTTGGATGCTAACGTAGTTGGAAGTCAATAACGTAGTTGAAAGTTCTTACTACAAAGGAGGTTAATACCCCACCCCACCCCACCCCACCCCATGCAAGATGTTAGAGAAGTCAATAACGTAGTTGAAAGTTCTTACTACAAAGGACGTTAATACCCCACCCCACCCCAAGATGTTAGACAATTCAAAATAGTGACAACTACACGTTCGGTTGTCCACCCGTAGGTATAATCATCGTCCAATTTTGTGGATGGAAGCTAAAAATATTTGACAGAAAAAATGCTACATCCAACAGGAACAGCATCTTGCATCTTCCGACATCAGGACCAGGACAAGAAAAAAACAAAAGATAATAAACAACTTTGGGATGGATATAATGTGTTTGGTAAGTTTTTGAGATGTAAACCAAACCACATAGAATTAGAAATCAAGATGCATGTTCCAACATATATATATATATATACATACATAGTATAATATAGAATAATAGAGAATAATATAATGTAATGTAATGTAACATAATATAACATAATATAATATAATCAAGATACACGTTCCAACATATAACTATGTATATATACATACATTATACTATATGTACATATATATGTGTATAAGTAATATCATATCTATATATATAATTATGTATAAACTATATTAAACAATAGTAAACTTGCTTTGGAACACTTCAAATGCCGTATCTCCGCCTGAGAAGCAGCACTTGCAGGTCACCTTTGTCTGACCTGGTGATTCTTCATGGGATGAAGAATGGGGAGATTTCACCACGGATGGGGGTTTAACCTGGGTTTTTAGAGGTTTTAAAAGGTGTTTATGGGTTTTTACATGTGTTTTTTATAGGTTTTTATGTGTTTATAAGATTTATATACATATATGTATATATATATATATATAACCAAAGTGTGATTTAATAGGATTTAATGGGGATCTAATGGGGATTGAATGGCGATTTAACCAATCTAGATTGCAAAGTTCACGCGCATTTGCCTTGGTTAATTGTTGGGTTGACTAGGAGGATATAACTATAGTCGTCATGGGTTTTTACACCAAACATAACTGGGGAGCCTCGCCTTGTAAAGCATCAGATGAACGGTTTTCTTTACCAATTGAAACAGTTTTTTCACTCGAAAATGGATCTGTTTTCACTCGAAAATGGATCTGTTGCCATCTGTTGCCCCAATTTCGGGAAACTTTAAACTCCATTCCTTCAAATATGTTGACAACGATTGAATAAAAGAATGATATTTTGCGTTCTCCCAGGTTTCCAACTGTTCTATCTATTTCGGGTTGCGTCTAGTTTGAGTTGCTGTAGACCCTCATTATTTCCATACAATGGGATGCAACCCGAAGAATCTGGCGCTGGTGGCTTGTTGATCCAGCACAGGTTATAACTTTCACCGGGACAAACGGTAAATTCATCCAACCCCCAAAGCAATTCAAACATGGAGATCTACATGGGTTTGTCTGAAAATAGGGTATATTCCCAATTATAGCCATTTAATAGGGATAATGATCATTAACCATTGGGTTTAGGGGTACACTATTTTCAGACACACCCACATGGCTATTGGCTATACTCCATTTGGTCTTGCACCATGGATGATGTGTTCCAATCGCCCAAGCCAGCGACTCTTCCAACAATCGCTCCAGCGCGTTTAGCATGCGGTCACGCACGTGCAACTGCACCTGAATCAAGTTGTCAAGGGGATGCAGCCAAGCACAGCCATGGGGAACTGAGAGTGGCTATCTAGAACAACCGAACAACCCCATATCACTTTCTTACTTGGAGGCTTTTGACGCTGCAATCACATGTGTTCTATAGTGAAATCATCCATTTCGCAGGGCCCCAGGGCTGTTTTGGTTGCCGAACGAAGCCCGTCCCCATCCCATCAGTTCCCAGCACCTCACAGGTATTCTGACAGCTGGCTGCCACGCGCTGCTGGCTACGCCGCTCCGAGGCTTCCTGGCGCCAGACGTCCCATAGGCAGCGCTGAAGCGACTGCTGCTGCTGTCGGCTCAACCTTGGGATGGGAAAGGCCGGAAGGCCGGAGAGGGATTGGATGGGGGAAATCTATGGGGAAATGGGATTTCACTGGGGAAAATATGGAGAGATCATGGGAATGTAATGATATATATATATATATATATATATGTATGTATGTATGTATGCATGCATGTATGTATGTATGTATACATATATATATAATATGGAGGTTTCCTAAGATGGGGGGTACCTCTGCTCACCATGGTTGTTTCAATACGAAGTCATGGTCATCGACTTGGATGATTTGGGGTAGCCCTATTTCAGGAAACCCCCCCATATGGGGGGGAAATGGGATTGCACTATATTTCACCAACAACGGTGATTTATCTATCAATGGACGCGTTTAAAGGAAAATTGTAAGCGGAAACTATTTGTTTACCCACCGTTTTAGGATTTCCATGGGTTTCCTGCCATTTTCCCCAAGTTCCAATTCAAGAGGTATGACACCACGGTGATATTGTAGGCTTTTTTGAGATCTCTGGGTATGGTATTCTGGGTATTCCGTCTATTCTTACCCTGATTCACCCATGGCAAGCTGAAAAAATCCTCTTTTTCAGTGGCTTTCCAGCCAGCCAAGTTTGTATACTCAGGAAGTCCAAGTTTTGCTTCTTATACTCCCATTCCATCTTGCTAAAAAACTGCCCATACTAAAATGTGATGCAACCCTTCTTATTGGCTAAACACCAATTCAGCTCGTTAAATCCATGTTTTCTTGGGTGCCCACTTTGCTGAAGTCCCCCTCCTATCAGCTCCCTCATTATTCTCCTTCAGTACTAGCGTCCACAGCGCCACGCGTTCGCGGGAGTCCTTCCAACGTCGGAGCAGCGACAGGCGAATGCACAGCTGATGCCAGTGCTGCAGGGCGTGGGAAGTCACCGCACGGTCCTCCACCTAGGTCACTGAAAGTGGCGACTTTTTTCCTGGAGGAATGGATCATCCAAGTACCAATGATGTATAGATAAATTTATATTTATATATACATGTGTGTGGCAATTTTGAAGCTGAAGATGAAAAACATGGAGACTTGACTTGACGATGATTTAACATGTTTTAAACAGTAGCAATCGAAAATTAAGCACTAAGAAACTTGGAATCTATCAACCAAAATGATGATTGAAGGCAACAATGGGGAGTGTATGCAAACAAAGGGGTGCAAGCAAACAATTTTTATTTTCCAGTAGCAATCGTGATTTCTCTCACAAAACTGCCAATATAACCAGCACCAAATGGGATTTGATTCATCTAGCCAACTAAAATGAGGTTTTTGCGCTCTGATAACCAAGCACAATCAAACAGGGCTTTCTGGAATATCCCCGTCTTGAAAAAAAAACAATCTATAGAAATAGTATGGAAAAATGGAAGCAACACGTTTGTTCTCTCCGGTAAACTAACAGTTTGCTATGGAAATCACCATTTGTTTATAGGTAAATCATCTTTTCTATGGGATCTATAGCATAGCTATCTTAGTTTACTGGTGGCCACAGTGTGAAATGATGACCTGTTCAACTCATGGAAATTCTTGCCCCATCAAGACCGTGTTTTCAGTTGAAGTTGAAGTATTTCAGAGTCTTTCCCATATCATGCATACCCAGAATCAAACATTATATTATATCATTTAGAATGTATTAAAACTATACCCGGAATCAAACATTATATTCAACCACACAGTTGACCCAGAAGATCTTAGTGATCAGTAAAGCATCATCCCAGTTCTTCATATGCATTAGTCAAATCAATCATCCCATTTACAAAGATCTGTGTTTTATGAAGACAAACCTGGTTGGTGGTGTACCTACCCCTCTGAAAAATATGAAAGTCAGTTGGGATGATGAAATTCCCAATATATGGAAAAATAAAAAATGTTCCAGACCACCAATCAGAAACCAAACATTCAAACAACCACATATCATCAATTCATGACTTGAAAACTGAAAACCAAACATCTTTTTTCAGGGTAGTCATGATGCCATCAGCATCTGGTGGAGGCATCCTTGGCCCATCATTCTTGGATCATTGCACTTGGTAAGTATACCAAGTGATGTGTATGGAATATCGGATGATCCTAGCCCAGTATGAATCATCCTGCCATATCTACCCCAGTTCATGGCCCATCCTGTCATATTCATGGCATACAGGAGCGATGTTAGGACTCTCGCTGATGGCCCTACCGGCCCCGGTACATCATTGTGTATCAAGCCAAGCCCATGATGGGACAGCTGAACACTTTATCTCTGCTGGGAAATGGAATATGTTATAATATGTTATCATGAACAAGGTCATATTGCGGGATACTGTATAGTCATATTATGTTGATAGAGCATTTACTATCCCAGTTTTACCAAAATATGAACATATCCCGTTTGTAGTCCTAGTATAGTTCAATTCTGGTGATATAACATCAAAACAATTCCAGCTATAGCCCAGTTATAGTCCCAGTCTGGTTATGTTAAATTATTTGATTATGATCATATAATATCATTATCAATTATCAATCAAACTAATTATCATATTAGCTATTATCACTACTATGATGAGATAATATAATATGGTCGCAGTAATAGTGATATTAATTATTAGGTATAACTGGGGGTATCAATATCACATATGGTAATTATGGTATTCTAATAATGGTGATAATTATGATTAAATACACACTATTAGTCATGATCATATATGACCATCTACTTTTAATCTATTACCATCCATAACCACTATGATGATATAATATGCTGGTTTTTATGATATAAACATGTTGTTAACATGTATATGTATATATTAACATAGATGAACTACCCCAGTTATAGTCCCAGCATGGTTGTATTATGATATTGTGATCATATAAGATCATAGTTAACACTTATCATATTAGTTGCTATAATGACATTATGATGATATAAACTTATATGATATATCACTACTATCTACTATAAGATTGTTATCAATATCACTATTATGGTGATAAGGTACTATCATATAAGATTATTATTATACAGTATATATTAGCTCTATCAAAACACTATTCTGATCATATGATATTATTGTCACTATCAATATTAGCTAATAGGCACCATCAAATTATCAATATTAACACTATGATTATACTATTATCATTATCATACAATATTACGATCAATATTACTATCATTATCATATTAACACTATGATTATACTACAATGTGGAGCCCCTTGGTTATAAGTTGGTTTATAAGCCCCAATAACTATGGTTATAAGTACCATAAACCATAGTTATTGGAGTTATTAACCAACTTAGCTATCTAGGGGGCCCCGCTTTGTGTTATATCATAATATTCCTGACACCTTAAGGGACCCGAGGTTCCACAGGGTTCCACGGTTGCACCAGGTCACTGGCAGCAGCGATTCCTCGCAGATCCGCCGTGCACCACGGCGCACGAGGCGCCGCTGATGCCGCAGGAACTGCTCGCGGAGGACCTGGGGAAACGCGGAGCAGTTTTTCAAATGGATAGCCGGGGCGCAGCACCAGGGTTGGCTGGTTATATAGGATATATTTATATATATATATACATACATATATATATATATACATACATATATATATATACATATATATATACTGTATATATATATATATGTATGGAATATGTATGAGATAGATCGGGATAGATATGGGATATAATACCTGATATATTAACCATAGTAACTACAGAATCTATAGATATATAGATATATATCTACCATAAACCATCGTGAAATTGGAGTTGGCACCACCTTTGTCGAACCAAGGCACTTCTTGTCGCCACAGCTCCAGCAACTGCGCCTGCCGAAGTGTTCACCGATATTTTTTGATGATGGTATAATGGGATATTAAATCGTGATTCATTAGATATCAATGGTTAATGATGGTTATTGTATGGTTAATTAATCTATTAGTATATGGTTAATATTAATGGTTATTACATGGTTAATGATGGTTAATAATGATCTGGTTGGTGGTTGACCTATCCCTCTGAAAAATGATGGAGTGAAAGTCAGTTGGGATGATGACATTCCCAATATATGGAAAAATGAAAAATGTTCCAAACCACCAACCAGTCATATATATATATATACACATAACGTGGTTGATTATGATTAATTAATTATACATAATTATATGTGTATATATATATATATGTATGATTCATGAAGTAATACCCTGGTTAGTCTAGAACATGTTTAGCTGCTCTGTCGATCTTCCCTTCAAATTCTATGGCCAGACATTTAAAAAACAAGAAAGTTGTATCTACAAACCGGCTATCAAGGTAAGTGAACTATACTACGTTCGACTTTGGGATATCAAGTGGCAAACCAGTCTGACGTACTTCACCAAGGTTTACTCACGCCAGCAGAGCTGGAGCAGCCAGTCAAAAATCATTGATCTGGGTAAATTATAATAATTCATTAACCTCAAATGAGGCTATCTTGGGCATGTTTCCCCTTACCATAATTATAGTGAGGTCGCAGTGAGGTCGTTATAATGTACCCAGAATCGAAGGTGCTAATAGCAACTATGTTTCACTCTGTTTCGATTTATCATAGACTTTACTCCCATCAATTAATCACAGTTTTAAGAATATGACTCATAGACAAAATCTGGTGAAGACAAAATCTTGCGGATCCGTCTTCACCTGCGCTAGTTTGGTAACCATTGGCAATATTATCCAAAACTGCAAACCATGCCATGTTGCCATGTCAATTTTTTCCCAACGACTGGGCCGCAACCGTCCAATGCAGCGCAGCGGCCTGGAAGGATCGGGCCTCAACGGAGGTCAAGCCCTGCACTTGTCGCAAGTGCCAAATGTCCAGCATCTGCCAGGGCGACCCCCAGGATCTGGAGCTATGTCCCGCTGAAAAAAGCTTCAAATTGCTGGTAGAATCGGTAAACGTTAACCGTTTGCAGACTGGAAATCACCATCTTTATATGGGTAAATCAACTATTTCTATGGCAATTTTCACTATGTTAAATTACCAGAGGCTAATGTTCAAATGTCGTAAGATGTTGTATGCCCTGAAGATTTGAGATCAACAAATTTACCATGGATCCAGTAAGGATCAAAAGTATTTGTGGAGAAGTGATGGGTAAAAGAACCCCCTTTTTTACAGGACCCTGGTGAAGCGACATCAAAATGGTTTGTATTCTCCAAAAAAAACATTTCCAACTGTGTCACGCAGAGGTTCCAAATGCGTTCCACATGAATTTGGTGACCTTGAACGTCTATGACGCGTTTTGCGTGTCTCCTGCATGTTGCAGGGTGATCCCCCACTTCGCTGGCTAACTTGGTTTATAACTCCAATAACTAGGGTTTATGGTAGATTCTGGTAGATACCGTGGATGGAAGAAATCCTGCACCACCATGGATGGTTGAAACCCTATAAATAATGGGATAAACCATCTATCAACTGGTGCAGGATTTCTTCCATCCACTGTATCTCTACAGGCTGATGGGGGTTCCAACCATAACTGAGAGGCACCACCTTGTGCTTCTGGACCCGCCCATGGTGGTGCAGGGGATCATGGTAATAGTCGTAGAATTGGGGATAGCATGTCTGGTTGGTGGTTTCAACCCCTCTCAAAAATATTTGTCAATGGGAAGGATTATCCCATATACTACGGAAAATAAAAAAATGAAACCACCAACCAGCTGTATAGTATCTTTTTGTTCGCGAACGATCATAGGTATTACTAGTTTCCCAATGTTTACTGTCGTTCTTAACAAAATCGTATGGATTGATATGTTATAATCTGTACTAACATACTTATATGATATTTAGTAAACTATAGAAGCACTTAATCTCTTATACTTACATCCAGAAAATGTCAAAAATGTCTATATATTTTAGTAGATCTACCACATATATCATATATTTAATAAAAGATCATCTGCTACTTGGTGGCTCATCCCACTTACTAAGTAGATTATATCCCTGGTTATAAGTGGGATAAGTAGGTTTAATCCACTTATAGCTGGGGTTATAACCTACTTAGTAAGTGGGATGAACCACCAAATACTCAAACATCAAAAAAAATTGACTCCGCACCTGCTCACCGATCCTGGCGCAGGCGCTCCGCCGCTTCCGCCGCAGGGACTGCTTCGTGACGTGCAGTTGCCAGGCCCAAAAGCTCTGGAAGGTCAGGAACCTGCGCCGCTGGGTTGTTTGTGGGGAAAATCATGGGAAAAATGGCCTAAATTCATGGTAAAAATATGGAAAACATGGGAAAACCATGGAAAAAATGGAAAAAACCCATGGGACATGACCCAAGAAAGTTGGGTCGTTTTTTCATGGGATCTTCCCTAAGAGGGGACTTTTTTCAACAGCATCGGATCATCCCGAAGTCTGTTAAGTCTGTCGGACAGTTCGCCTCTGGTAATGACTAACATAGCCATAGAATATCCATGGATTATGGTGTTGATAACCAACTCTATGGTTGATTTATGGTGTTGATAACCAACTCTATGGTTGATTTATGGTGTTGATCACCAACTCTATGGTTGATTTATGGTGTTGATAACCAACTCTATGGTTGATTTATGGTGTTAATAACCAACTCTATGGTTGATCTATGGTGTTAATAACCAATTCTATGGTTGATTTATGGTGTTAATTTACGCAATTTTAAGGTTGATTGGGGGAATACCTTCTGGTAATGACCAGCAGTTTGCCATTGAAAATGACCATAGAAAGTTCGTTGATTTATATCATGGTGATGTTCCATAATTTTTGTATGTTTACCAGACCAGAGGGTAACCAGATAGTATGAGAAAATCAAGTGAAGAATATATATATATAGATATATCATCAAGACATCATCGAATAATTTCAACATCTTTCAACTATGAAATGATGCCATGAGAACCGAAGGGTAACCAACCACCAATGGTGCCATAGAATCAAGCCATGGTGATGGGGATCAAGCCATAATAGGTGGGGGATTCACCAAAACTTAGGAAAAACGGGCCGTTGGTTTGAACGGCCCAAAGGATCAGTCCCAATAGAAGCTACGGCTTAGGGTTTGCTCAAGGAATGGTGAATTAGGGTTTATAGCAAACCAAAAAACTGAGCATCTTTGAAAAAAAATGTCAGGAATATCAAAAAATATCCTCACAAACAGAAAACATCCCATCATCTACCCTCTGGTAATTCAACATAGCTATAGAAAATCACCATGTTTTAATGGGGAAATCACCTATAAATGGCCATGTTCAATAGTCTTTTTGTATGTTTACCAGAGGGTAACCACTCAGAAACACTCCTGTTTTTCCGGGTGCTCCTGGGCTTGCCTGAAAATATACCCCAAATCTCAGGCTTTACCATTATGTTCCCCCATCAAAGTCAATTTTTGGTGCTAATTCTTCGAAGTAAATTCGACATTTTAAAACACACTTAAATAATTAAGTGGTATACCCTCTGGTAAACTAACATAACTATGGAAAATCACCATTTTTAATGGGTATATCTATAAATGGCAATTTTCCATAGCTATGTTAAATACCCAGAGGGTAAGTCATACCATCATGTGCCCATCATATTGCCATAGAATCGGCTGAACACTAATTCACTAACCTGAAAAATAGCTGAAACAAAAGTAGCTAACCGTTCGGATGATTCTCCACTAAGCATCATTCCAGTGACGTCACGATGTGAGGTCACTATAATTTATGCAGATTATTAGTGATTATTAGTAAGATTTTGTTATTACCCAACAATCATATTCCCATCATATCCCTATCATATTCCCATTGTTGGTGAAATCCCTTTCCCCATATACTTCCCCATATTCCCCATATATTTCCCCATATGATTACCCTCCAGTAAATTGAAATAGACCCTGCTAGATAGGGCTTGGAAGATGAGTTTCCACTCAAAAATTGTCAGATTTTCAGGCTTCTAAAAACTATCCAATGATCATATTCCCGTATTCCCATTGATATTGTCATAGAATCTGGGTAAGTTATAATATCTCACTAACCTGAATTATGGCCATTTGGGGATGATTTCCCTTATTAACTATGATTCCAGTGAGGTCGCAGTGAGGTCGTTAAAAAAATTACCCAGATAGAATGCTTGGTCCTAACCTCCCCCCCCCCGTGCGTTCTCGCCGTGGCACCTCTCACCCTCATGGCTCATTGCCGCGGCGGCGCTCGAGTGGCTCTTGCCGTGCCGTGCCACGCTGTGCCAACCAAGGAAGCTGGAGACCAGCAGCGCCTGGAACGGCGATTTCTACGGGATTCCTTGGGGATTTGGTGGGAATCTATGGTGACTTTTATGTCATGGGGATATAACATGATAAAGCCAACAGTAGTGGTTTATAAGTCATATCAGCTGTTAAGTAATATTTGCTACATCAACGATTCACTATTAAATAAAATTGTGTAAGTATCAAATAGTGGTGGCAGAATCAGATTTCATGGGATTTAATGGTGATTTAATGAGTATTTGAATTTTAAGGTGATTTTATAAGATTTATTGTCAATAACTGTTAACTATTAAATTGCACTAGTGAACTATTTGTAAGTGTCGCAATTAAGTATATTAGCTATTACTATTGATCAAAAGTAATATTAACTGTAGTGATGAATAGTAATATCAACTATGAACTATTAATAGTGTAGCTATACTATCAAGTAATACTGTCTGTTAATGATATGTTATGGCGATTTTAGGGGTATAAAATTGGATATAATCAACAATCTTGGGACATAAAGGGATATAATGATGATTCAAATAGTGAATAGGTCAATAGATACAAATAGTTAATACATGTTAATACTTAATTCCTACAGTTAGTATGTATATAGAATAGAATTGGTAGTATTGGTTACCCTCAAACGTGTCCTCAAACGTGGCGATTGGAAATCTTCGAACTCCATGAAATAGAGGTTTTTATGGGAAAATCATCGAACTAAATGGTGGATTGGTGCAGAAAATGATGCTAACATAATTGGAACATGATGCTAACATAATTTTCTCAACATGGTTTATGTCCCATTGATCCAATCATCCCTGTTTCTGATGGTATGTGAAGGCGCCAATGCCGGAGAATGTGGATTTTGGCCGGAGCCCCAACGTTACTGGAAATGGGATTGGATCCCTAGGTATTATGGCCATTTCACCTTCGAAGTGCGAAAAATGGCGGTATCAAAATCAAGAAATGGGGATGTCGCCCAATGGAGATTCTCCATGCTTAAAATGCTGGGATAGCCAATGGAAAGCTGATATTAGGAGGTTTCTTAAAATGGTGATACAGTACCTCCAAATCAAAGTCATGGATGACCATTTTAGTATTGAAACAACCAAGGTTTGGGGGATTCTTCATTTTAAGAAACACCCATATAGCTAGCCAACTTAAAATGGCAATCCATTAAGCAACTAGAAAAAGGATATCACCACACAACCTTGGTAGTTTCAGCTACAGAACATGCAGAAGTTCGCGACAAATTGGGTGATAAAAACCTATTCCGAACAATGGACAAACTGCATCTTTCAGACTCTTTGAATAATCTCTGTTGGACCTACTGTAGTGAGCTGAGGGTTCAATGGCCAACCAGAGCATTTATCCAATTTTGTCGACCCACATCTCTAGGCTGTCTCAATATTTGGAGCCCACAATTCTAAGGCTTATCATCACTTTTCCCTAACTTGCAATTGATCAATATGTATATACATATATGCCGCATGTTGAGTCTTGAAGCAAACCCATGTCTCATATTGTCGGTGAAATATCCCCATTATGTATATCATTATATATATATGGGTAAATTATAACGACCTCACTGTTCTCCCTCACTATAGTCATGGTAAGGGGAATCATCCCCAAGATAGCCCAACATTTCAGGTTAGGTGAATTATAATTTACCCAGATACACATACACCATCATACACCAATAAATATCTGCGGGATTCAACCCCCTGCCTCGCTGGAGCTTCTGAAGGCTTCCCTGAAGGATGTTGGCTTGTGCCATCACATGCGTGGATAGAACGGATAGAGTATATCAAATATGTATAGATAGTGTCTAGATACCAAACTCTGGATTTGCATTTAAAAGGCAAGAAACATGTTTGATATGTTTGATCACGGTTCTATTCATCAATGGGTTTTTTAAAACAGAAATAGGGGTACCCCATTTCATCATCCATTTATAGATTGTGATTGTCCATGAAATAAACCATCCAGCGATAAAAGGGTACCCATCCCTCGGAACCAAAAGACGGCAGCTTCACATAGATTATTGAGATGAAAACCACAGTTCATCACAGACAAAATCACATCCAATCCCATGATAATCCATTCTTTATCACTATTGACTATTGATATTAAAAATTAACATTAATATTGACCTGTTTAACATACATTAACATATATTAGCATATATTAACATATGTTAAAACATATTAACATATATTAAAATATATTTACATATGTTATCACATATTAACACATATTAACACATATTAACATATATTAATATTTATTCACACATATTAACATATAATTATTAACATATATTAATATGTATTAACATATATTAGCATATATTAGCATATATTAACATATATTAACATATATTAACATATATTAACATCTATTAACATCTATTAACATTTATTAACATATATTAACACATATTAATACATATTAACCACCATTTCTTCACGCATCTTCGCTCTTCGACGACCACTTCGGAAAACTTCCCGGTCACCGTGCGCCGCGCCCACCTCATGACCTGCAAGCGCTTCTCGTAGTCCTCCTTTCTCCTCTCCTCGGCCTAGCAACGCCCAGGGTGGTGTACCGTTGCCCAAACGTTCGGTTAACGTTGGTCCAATAAAACAACGAAAACTATAGCTGTAACGTTGGTTTATACAAGTAAAAAAAACTCTGACTATAGTTGGATAGTTGTAAAGGTGGTTTATAAAGTCTTTATTAAAATAACCAACTAAATAAATAAATAAACAGTAATAATGTAATTCCTGACTACAGTTGTAATCACCATCCACCGAACAGTTAACAACGTAAAAATCTTGCATTCAATGGATCCACAAATTGTCAGTTGGCCACGTCTCGAAGGACAGAAACCAAGTGATCGTTGTTTTATGGCATCGGGTGAATCCCACATTCTTAGATACGGTGCTACTCAATTTTCATGGGAGTCTCAAAGGGCTTATGAATTGATATATTTAGTTGTCATAGTTTGTTTCTAGGGGTACTAACAATTTGTCTTCAAGGAAGTTGCCTACCACTCAAGTGTTGTGAAATGGCCCAGGGCAGCGATTGCTTCAATCCGAAAGTGCTTTTGCCAGCAACCCTTAGAGGATGTGACAAAAAAAATACCTACGGAATGATAGAACAGTAGACATGTATAAACATGTACTTGAATGTACTTAGTACTTGAGGAGTAAATCTTTGTAGTATAAGCATACTACCAAAACCACGCTCACATCTGGCTCGGGATCTAAAAAAACTGGGTAAACCGCAAACTCCAGGTATATCAAAAGCCTGTTAAGCCTTCAGTCAGCCTCCAACCGTAAATTACTATCTACATCCCTCATTAATGGGTGGTCAAAATTGAAGGCACCCAATTCACCCAATGGTTTTTTCATCTGACTAGTATCTGGGTACCACAAAAACCCAATGTTTTACAGATGGTTAATGGTTAAAACCTGAATTTTGGTGAATTACTGGTAGTAAATTACCAGATTTAATATGTTTTACTTAAACCATCTGGTTATAGTAATGATTAATTTATACCCAATATTAAATCTGACTAGTCAATCTGGTGTCCTCTGGGCTTGAAGTGACCCCCTCGCCTCCTGCGCCTGTGCCTGGTGCAGAGCATCCTGCTGTCATAGGGGGATTGGGGGAAGATCAAGAGTTGATAAACTATGCCAAAATGACGCGAAAGAAAAATGAGCTATATAAATCCGTATACGTTCAGCACTTTAAGGCACAGTACGGTTTTCAAAGCAACCCAAACGAAATGTGGCGGCCAAAATGATTGAGAAGATGGTTTGATCTGGATGGTTGGATCTCATGGAAGTATCAAACATCTGGGTAAAGGCCATAATATTTCACTAGCCTGAATCTTGCGGCCATTTTGGGATGATTCCCAGCAATCTAACTATGATTATAGTGAGAGAGAACAGTGAGGTCGTTATAATTTACCCAGATTCTTGATGATTGGTGGAAAGCATTGATGGAAACCCTTGATGAAAAGTGAGGAGAAAAATCATCTGGGTCCCAGTGTGAGATCCAACAACGCAGCCAGAAATCTGGGTCCAAGTTCACCCAGCCAAAAACCGTACGTACGCAGTCGCGTGGGCTCCTGGCGTGCAGCATGTAAGGCATCGCGCCACTGGTAGAAGCTCCGAGACCTGGCGTGGGCCGTTGTGATGCCTGGGACTCTTGGAAAAGATCATGTTGTGTTCCGGAAAAGATCTGATTTCATTACCAAAAGTCATGTTGTTTTAAAGTGAAAGCAGAAAGTCCCTATTATAATGTTAGTGACTATAGATTATGAACTAAATCTAGTCACTAACATTAAATATTATGTTATAGGGACTCAAATAGTGACGACATATTATGTAATATCACTCATGGTCACCAGATTATTACACTCACTTGATCCGAGTTAGCCCAAAAATGACAAACTTAAAGGTGGTATCTGGTAATACGGCAGATTGTAGAAAATAAGTCACCAAAAAACATCTCAAAACTGTGATGTTTTCTGATTGTTATCTACACTTTAAGTCACTGGATGATTCGCCAAAAATGGGAGTTGATGCCATGGTCAAATCTTGGTAGGTCAGCGGTCATGGGAGTCCAGGTGCCCCGGAAAGACCGGCACCGTAACATCTCGTCATCCAGCATCAGCTGCCCAAAGGTCCGGGCCATGGCCTTTTCCTGCGCATACCGGAATTCAAGCTGTGGTTCATACCGATCAACCGCATAAAATTTGAATTCCAACAAAAAACTATAGTAATCAGGCAAGAAATCCTGGAATCAATACAGGATGGGGCCCCCAAGATAGCGTTCAGTTGCCTTAGAAGTGGCTGAATTCTATGGTTTATGGTAGATATAACGAACGAGTTCATGGATGTTGGGTTTATAAAGCAACAAACATCACTGGGGAGGAACCATCCTGCAACAAGCATCTGCCCATAAGCAACTTCCTCGGAGCTCTGAGCCATATGTCTATAATTGTCAACCCTGCACCAATAAACCCCAAACGGCTGTGTTCATTGGGTCAGTACCATTTAAGTATCAGATTATGAATGATTATGACGATTGGGGAAGTACCCCTCCTAATTAGTTTAGTGAGTTTAGTTAGATATATTAATAAACCATAGTTGTTTGTCATAAACCCCTTCCTATTTTTAAAAAACTATGGTTTATTAATCCGGGCTTGACATGAAAATCCGGTCGTCCGATGTCCAGGGTCCTTCTCCACCTTGGCAATTTTAACGTTCAGAAGATGCTGGTGCCAAGCCTTCGGAGTGGAACATGGTGATCTCATGGTTTGCCATGGAAAATATAGTGGGGTTCCCCTTGCCATCGGGGTACCCAAATGGATGAATTATTTCATGGAAAATCCCAATCCAAAATGGATGATGAAATGGGGTACCCCTATAACTTTGGAAACCTCCATATTGGAAAATGACCCATGAAAGTCATTGGTTGTAGATGCTTTGCCCATGCTTTCAGTTGGCATGTTTTCCATGGTAAACTGTTGCATTGCCAGAGGGTCTCTTGTTTTTTGGGACGAATGGGTCAGGCAATGCAAGGCACCACTGGCCCCAAATCTTGTCAGGCCAAATGCCTGCCTACCCTGCGGCTTTGTGCTGCATGATCAAACCAAAGTTTTGGAGGCCAAAAGGATGATTTCCACACAACAGAAACGCCATTCGCTGGCAAAAATCCCTGGTACCTAGGTCTTCACATCACACACGAAAACATGATGTAAACCCATGTTCCTCAACACATGTTATTTACATCACCATTTAATGACGTTAATAGATGGATATCCCGAATTTCTGGGATGTTGGTAAACTAACATAGCTATTGAAAATTGCCATTGAAATAGTTGATTTACCCATTAAAAATGGTGATTTTCCATAGTTATGTAAACGTTTACGAGAGGGTAAGTCCCCAGCCGTGTTTCATGACGGAGTCCCGCCCGGTTTCGACGTATCCACCAGGCGACCGAAAAGTGCAGCTGCTCAAGGGCGTCGTCCTCGGATTCTTGCCGGCGCCTGAGATCCGATGTGGAGATGCCGACAAAAGTCACGAGCTAAAGTCGCGATTGTTTATAAAGAAGTGCTGTGGACTATATCTGAGATACATCCCAGATATATTCAGAGATTGATGACACAAAGATCATAAAGATTTATAAAGTATATATCCCTGGAGGCCCAAAGTCCCAAAAGGGACTTAACCATTGCTGGTTTCAACCGCGGGAACAAATTGAGCTATGGTTTTGGGCGTTTGTTGGTTTTTAAATCGTGTTTTTTTTTGGCGGACTTGACTATAGTCACCCTCCTATTCATCTTGGTTAAACCCGCATGTTCGATAGCTAAAGCCTCATTTCTCATGCGAAAAAAAAAACATTTTTCTCAGCATTCCCTTGGCTTCCTGGGACAAATCCTCCGCTTCGGATGGTGACATCCCCATGGATCCAAGAAACCTTGATCCTTATAGACTCAAAATGCTGAAAAATCCCAAGGAAATTCCCAGCAAACATCCCCCAATGACCATGGCTCATCCCCCATTTGTAGAGGGAATTTTCCATGGTTGGAACCATGGAATCATCGAGGTTTGCTGGAGGATTTTCCCACCTCAGCACGTTGAGGCTCTTGAGATGCATCTCTTGCTGCGCTTCCCGCAACGCCTTGCTGCTGGGTGACCTTCTGCAAATTGGTAGTGGCTGGAGTTTTTGAAAAAGACAACAAATCTGTCAAACTTTCACCAAAACGCTGTAAAACCATGTGAGCCATGGTCAATACTCACTATATGTTTTTCATGGTCATCCCATCCATAATAAGGATCCTTATAATCCAAAAATAATGGTTATGATAAATCCCGGATTGAACCATTGGATGACTAGCCCCGTTTTTAATGGTTATTAACCATGAGTATTGGCCATAGCTCATGTAAAACCCCGGAGCTGCTCCCAACTTCGCCCTGCGCCTGCGCTTTGGCACGTTGCGAGCCGTGCTGCTCCGCCGCCTCGTGCCAGAAACGGAGGCCTGGGAGCACAAAAAAAGGCGCCAAAAAACAGCGAGAACGTGGGGAGATTTCATGGAATTCATCGATCTCATGACGGTTGAGCATGATTTATATAGATAATACCCTAACTGGTGGTTGAGCCACCTAATAATCATCATTAATGGTTAATATTAATGGTTATTATATGGTTAATGATGGTTAATAATAATCTGGTTGGTGGTATAACATATACCCTCCAGTAAATGAACATAGACCCTGGCAGACAGGGATTGGAAGATTAGTTTCCACTAAAGATTGGTGATTTTCAGGGTCAACAAGTTAATTTACCAGAAGGTAATATGTTTTGATGTCTTGATCAACAAAACGCTTGGGAGTGAAATTGGGTTGATGGGAATGTTCCACTGCTGAGATGAACATGTGAGAACGGGCGATTCAGCTGTGACCTCAGTATTACAGTTCAAAGGTATATAGCCATTACCTATATTCACTAATTAGTAAACTGGTTGGTGGTGTTAACCATCTTGAAAAATATGAAAGTCAATGGGAAGGATGACATCCCATATATGAAATGTATGAAATGGAAAATAAAAAATGTTTGAAACCACCAACCAGTAAACCAATCTTATCAAAAGGCTTGAGGTAAAATGGGTTGCTATTCACCTCCAGCGAAAGTCAGAGTGGTTTTCCACCCAAAATGAAGATACAACCAATTGGATCCAATTCGTATCTTGCCCAACCGCAATCAACAAATCCAGTTATTATATGTTTGATTCATAAATCTGATACACCTAGAGTTAGTTTATGATTAACTGCCAGAGAAACTTTAATCATGATTAACTGCGATGAAGGTTAATCGTGGATTCTTTCCCTTTAAGAGTGTGTTTAACTGCCAGAGGGTAACCGATCCCACCCGATTCCAGACTTTGGCACCCAACAAGCGGCAAGGATCGTTTCCTAGCGGTGGGACTTCAACATAGCGTCCCCCGTTTCCAGCTGGTGTACCCTCTGGTAAACTAACATAACTATGGAAAATCACCATTTTTAATGGAAAAACTCACTATAAATGGCCATTTTCAATAGTTTTTGTACGTTTACCAGAGGGTATCTTCATTCGTAACGCAGTGACTGCTATGACCCCAGGTCGACCTCGCTAAATCACCTTACTTACCCCATGGACCAAGTCAGGTGACATATCAGGTGTATCGCCGAAAAACGGGTAGGGATTAGAACCACCTGGTATGACTCAAACTGCGCAAACTCATAGACTCGGTGGCATTCCCCACCTTTGGGATAGCTAAGAGCTCTGGAACTCAAAAACCGTGCCGCAGGTGCCACCAGAACAACCCTGGGGATCCATCCTGCTTTTCTGCAGGCAACAAATCTATTCACAGGTGGATTCACCCATATGTTCAGCATGTACTATCAATACATATATTTATATAGTTATATATACACATATATGATTATATAATATCAACTTCAGATAGTCATACAGATAGTGATGGTGATAGTAATGAATATCACCCTCGATATTCGTTTGATAGCCATCTGGGAACATGACCATATTTCACCACATTTCCCAAGCCAGATGAGTTCAAGTTATGGTTCTGAAAACCCGTGTCCGTCCCTTGCATGTTTCGGATGGCCGGAGCATATAAGTCCCCAATCCAATTCCCACAATCAATATTCTTCTTTGAGGAATAATTAAATCAGGGACTGTTTGGTATTGAAATGATACCCTCTGGTAAACGTTTACAAAAAAAAAAAACTATGGAAAGATCCACCATTTTCTAGCTGGGCAAATCCACTATTTCAATGGGCCATTGTCAATAGCGAACTGTGACAAATTACCAGTGGGTACCAATCAGATTCACCACCTTGGTCACCAGTGGAGTCCTACTATCATCCATCAACCATCTATCATTTATTAGTGATATCCCAGTATCTTCATAGTATATTCTGTCATATTATCCCAGCAATATATACATATATATATATGTATATGCCAGTAGTATACATATGTATGTGAATATATATATATATAGTTATATATATATCATATATCAGCAATATCCCATTGGAAGCCAGTGGAACTTGCAGAAAACCCCACCTGCAGATGAGCCTCCTTTGAGGCCACCCACTTCACTGAGCTCCTTCGCTGCGCTTCACCTAAGGGGCAAGATCTGAGAAAATGTGGTTAAATGTATGGTAAACGTATGGTAAATATATAGCAATAGTAGAGTATTGTAATAAACACCATGGTAAATACTATATGGTAAAATAACAATAACATCATATGATAATATAATAATAGTAGTATATTATTCCAATACTAGTAGTATACAATAACATCATATGATTCTTTTCGGAGGAATATGGCAAAATCGCAGAGATGAACCATCAATTTTGGCGGAAAAATGGCTGGCGGAAAACTGATGTTACATCATGGGAGTTTGGGCCGCACGAAAATCAAGAGATTAACAAACAAAGTAATGTGTGATTCCTTCCACAAATCAAACTTAAGTGGTTTCTAATCAAATCAAACAAACAGATTAGCATCAAAGAAGTGGTTTCCAAAGGGTGGTTTCTTTCCCACGACTTGAAGAACTTTAGGACACCCCCAAGTTAAGTCAACCCCAAATATCCTTGCGAGGTGAGGCCCAGTGAAAGTTAGACCCTAGTGTTGACCCGTTGTGTTGTGTGCGTCAACTTAGCTATCATAAATCAGCTATATATACTATAAATCGCATGAAATCCCCATTTTTGTAAGTTTATCATGGTTTATAAACCCATTAACTATAGTCATATGTGTATGTATCCCCCAAGAAATCCCATGAAATCCCCATTCTTGTTGGTTTATAAAGCCATTAAGTATAGTCATATCTACATTTTCTGTATCCAAAAAAACGCCGCATCTCCCATTTTACTTCCCAGCCCTTCCTAGTGGAATTCCGCCAAGATGCGGGTCTTTCTTTGGACCACCAGGAGGCGCCACTCACAAAGCAAACGGCAATGAAAGGACCTCCAGTGGTAATTGAAACTAATATCATTATCCAGTGGTGGGCAGAAACATCCTGTGTGGATTGGCAAATCTCATTTGAAAATATGACTGTGATCACTGTATAATTATACAATCACACACATATATATATATATCCATATAAGTGATCATATATGATCATTGGCATATATATATATATATATGTGTGTGTCATATGAATGTATGTGATCACTAATGGGAACTCATCTAACTATATGATCACGACATATATATATATATATATGTATGTGTGTGTGTCCATAGAATTATGACAAATATGTGCAATTTTTTACATTGATTGATATGTATATGTTTGTATTCTATGATCAATTGTTATCAGATTTATCTATGTATACATATTTGGTATCTTTACTCCCTATTTCTGATGCCTCTTTCATACACGAGAAAACGCACTGGGCGACTGACCCCGGTTCTTGACATCTCTGTAGCCTGGGGCCAGTCGCATCAGCCATTGTGTTTTCAATGGCACGAAAAATGGGATTCCCTCGGAAAAATATGGGAAAAATCTGAATTTAAGCAACAAACATAGGGATTTCATGGCATTTCTAGCTGATTTATGATTTGAATGGGATATGGGGATATTTTACATGATATAACCATGAGGAATGGGGATATAACCATCAAAAATGGAGGTTTAAGCAACCTAGAGAGCTAGTTAAGTTGACACACATGTGCCTTGGTGAATTCTCTGGTTTATGGAGGATATAACTGTGACTATAATTGATATGGGCTTATAAACTATTGGGGCTTCGGTTTTATTGCGACAGCACCACGCGCAGCTGCGCAACACCACACCTCGTGCACAACATCCGCAACACCATCTCTTCCACAACAGCACACAAACAAGTCAAGGTCTATGAGCGCCTCTTGGCTTCCCACTCGAGGTGGTACTGAGCTTTTCTGCCACGGCAAGGCGGGCGCTATGCAGAGAAGA
>Ga0126342_10004350_pt1 | contig 24082 bp, 15 predicted proteins | sample Cyp1metagenome_FD_92528 | JGI IMG/M metagenome (GOLD analysis project Ga0126342, IMG submission 92528) | Coral microbial communities from Lord Howe Island, Old Settlement Bay, Australia - Cyphastrea 1 metagenome | ecosystem: Host-associated > Invertebrates > Cnidaria > Coral ...
AATTCCAACATGCATAATCGTATACCTACCCCCCTCAAAAATTATTCCTTGAAAATTATTCAAAAAGAAATTATTCCATAACCTAGTTGATACCCTGGAATAATTTCTTAAGGCATGGGTCATAATATGATAATGACAATCATTGTGGTTTGTGGGTTGCAACTCCCCCTGGACAATTTTAATCAGCTTTCCACTTTGTTGAAAATTATCCAGTTGGATTAGTTACTACCCTCAATAGAGGGTGGTTAAATCTCCTATGATTCCCTATTATTTGCTGGTTTAGACCCTCTAGATCAGATCTATTACATGGAGCTACCCATCTCAAGTTGGTGCATGAATAGTCATACATGTGGGTGAAAACAAGAATAAACCATTCCCCAGCCATCACCATTTTTATAGGTGGTATGTTTACCATTCCCAGTCATGGGTGGTTTATGGCATTGTTTTACCCACATTACATATATCCAAATCCCATTGAAATCAGCATTTTTCTTGGTTAAATCCCATGGAAAACCACCATTTTTCATAGTTAAATCCCATGAAATCACCAGGTTAATATACATTCCCCTAGTATTAAACCTTCCCTTTGAACATGGTCCCACATGGTCCCATTCTCATGTGATTCCATCCTCCTGGCCATAGCGTTTCCATGGGGTGTTGAAGATATTGCTGGTGATATCCCCATGATATTCATGTTGATGAATGGTTGTTGATGTGAATATCAACATGAAGTGGGAATGAATATCCATTCATGTTATTATTCATGATATCCATTAGTGGATGTGAATGAAATGGGCTGGTGTTATTAATCAAAACAAATCACCATCTAATCCAAACTGGTTATATATAAAAATCGTTATTATACTATTCCCATGAAAATCCCATCAATAACCATTAATCAATGTTCATTGCTCTCGTTTTAGATATTGGTAATATTCCCAAAAAAAAAATATGCATGTTGATTATGTTATAATATTTTATAATGGTTGTTGATGTGATTTCCATTGCTATTTCCCATTGATCAAATTAATCAACATGAATTGACCAGGATTTCCATTGATCCCATTACCATCTGGTAAACTAAGAGTCTGCGAACTGGAACATCACCATGCTATTAATGGGTAAAGCACCATCAGTCAGCGGGAAAATCTGATTTCCATTGGATATTTATGTTGATCCCATTAATTCCCATTAATTACCCTCTGGTAATTTAACATAGCTATGGAAAATCACCATTTTCTAGCTGGGAAAATCCACTATAAATGGCCATTTTCCATAGCTATGTTAGTTTACCAGATGGTAATTCCCATTGATTATCATTACCAGCGGGAAAATCCCATTGTTGATCAACATGAATCACCATCAGTTCAATGGCCACGCAACAGGAACCGATTTATTGGAGGTACCTAGCACAGAAAAATGCCTATTTTTTAGGCCTAAATTTCACGCAAAAATGGTAACGTACCTCCATTTTAGGATCCTGAAATTCCCATTGATCAGTCAGCTGTTGAAGCAAATCCATCCCTGGCAGCCTGCGGCGAATGCGGCGAAGGTGAGTGGCTTTGTGGCATAAGGGCCTCAGGGGCAACGAAAAATCACTGGGAATGTGCGGTGGGAAGCGTTGGAGCCAGCTTTTCGAACATGACATGTGAGGATTCGGAGCTCTAAATTCTCCCCTTCAAGTCTATATGAACTGGGGAATTGAACAGGATTCGAGGGAATATGTCGATCCTTTTCAGCCCCAAACAATCAATCATTTGGCATGACACAATACAAGACAAAGAACGTCCCGAAAAAAGACTCGCACGCATTTCGGGTTGCCGACCCACATCATCTGGGATTGGTTGCTTCAGTTGCGGTATGACCACTGTCAGTTGACCCTTTTTGCTGGGTGGGCGACGCTGCTTGGGCTGGAAATTTGGCGAAGTGCCTCCATCAGAAAGGGGTTTGGTGAATTGCGTGCAAATAGAACATTTACCGTAATAGATTTATTAATTTAGATTCTTGATTTTCTGTGTTTGGGTATATGGTATATTGTATAACAAATCTTTACGTTGATCTCCTTCAATCAGTGATTTTTCTTTCACACACACTAAGCAGTCACAGTCAGCTTGACATTGTGTCATTACCCACAAAGTTACGCGATCTGTATGATTCTAAATGTCGATCTGCATGATAAATTCGGATCATGTAGTAATGGTTTATCACATTACAACATGAAAATGCTGTTATTTTCTGCGGATATTTTATCTGAACAGTACTGAACATTAAGAGGTAATAACACCAACTATACAATGATGATGATGATGATGATGATGATGACGATGATGATGATGATGATGATGATGTTTGTTGCTTCAATCCCATTAAACCACCATTTTTCATAGTTAAATCCCATGGTGGCAAGAAAATTTCCCATGGCAATAGCTTGGTGATTCTTTGAGGACATGGTACTGTAATTTTCGCCCAGTGCTGATGTACAAGATGCCTAGCTACGTTAAAAGAGGCAATTTTGGCTGGGAAAACCAAAGGAAAATGGAGATTTTATGGGAATATAACTTCTGATATATATATATATATGATAGATATTTATGGGATCTTATATGATTTAATTATATGATTTATCAAATACCATTTGGTTATGACCAACAGTTTGCCATGGAAAATCCCTTAATTATAAATGGAATTAAATGGAGGTTTCGTTCGCTGGGAAAATCATCTATTTCTATGGGCCATTTTCCTACCATGGCGAACTGTAACAAATAACCAGAGGGTAGATCCCGACTTTTGCTGCTGATATAAATCCCCCCAGATTTCCTGAATTCAAGAATTCAACAATTCAACCCACATTTTGACATCTTTTTGACGCTTAAGCCCTCATTTGGGTTGCTGAAATCCTCGGTGAACTCACCCATCTGGTGTCCCATTTCTGTTGCTAAACTCCCCAGTCTCCCTGGTAAATACCATGTAAAACCCACATTTTCCTTGGTTCAACATGGTTAAACCACAATTTTCCCTGGTAAAACCCATGGATTTCACCATTTTGCCCAGTGAAACCACGATTTCTCGCCATTTTCCCCGGTCAAAAAGCGCCGTGCCTCGCTCATCTCCGTGGAGCTGCGTGTCCAGCGGCTGATGGCGCGACGGGCCTCTTCGATGCCTTCGCCACCTGGGAAGCGTTTTCTGGTGATAGCACTATTAGTGATACAAACAATATAGTAACCCCCAAAAGGTTGCAGAGAAGGTTTATTTTTACCACCAGGAACCCTGGATTTTCAGTTTTGCAACCAACAATAGTGATTGAAGGGATCTTAAACTTATTGGATCTTTAGATTTAGCCATCAATTATAGAGGGTTTTTGTATCCCATATGCAACCCATGGTGCTGGAATATGAATCCCAACATTTACCCCATAAATGACCCAGTCATGTAGGTAAATATACCAGCACCATGGAGCATATGGGTATATCTCATAGTGATATCAACAATATATATATAGTTATGATAACTATGTTATCAATATTGATATAGAATATTCAATGGTACTATATGAAATGGTGATTTAATGGTCAATTTCATAGTGATATAAAGGTAATAGTGATATAAAAAAGGTATTACAATGATATAATGGTAATATAATGGTGTAAATATAAGGGGAATATAATGGAATCTAAATATAATGTGATATAGAATATAGTAATTTATAATATAATGGTATTACAATGATAGCTACATGGGTATAATAACTAGCTGGTTTAATGCAATTCATCAAAGTGATATCATGAATAGTTATATATATATATATTGCTAATCATGATGATTAACAGTGAATAGTTTTGAATAGTGATTAAACATGAAATATAGTGATAATATAATGGTACTATAATAAGATATATAATATCATATAATATCGTGGTTATTATATGTTATTATTCCATATTACCATTATAATACTTACTGTATATAGTAGTTCTATGGTAGGTACATACTAGTTAAATGATATTATGACATGGTAACTACAATGGTTAACCTATAATAGTTATATACACGATTCTTCAAAATGCATTTTTAAACTAGTTATAAATAGTTGTTATTACCGTCACAACAGTTGTCATATACATATACATATATTTATGTACATATGTATATCTGTAGTATATATCTACAAACATTATAACCACAATATAATCATAATACATGCTACAATATGCTACACTATATGTTATAATACTTTTGTATACTTGTGTGGAAATGTGACATATGATGCAACAAACATGTTTTAAATATCTATTAAAAACAATTTACTATTAATCACCATGATTATTACTATGGATATATATATATATATATATAAATAATAACATATTATATCATATTATATTACCATCATATGGTGGTTTCCATAAATGGTGGTACCTCCAAATCATCCATGTTAATAGGATTTTCCCTTATAAACCATCCAGCTATTGGGGTGCCACCACTTATGGAAACCACCATATTGGACTTTTCATGTTGGACTTTCGCCATGTTTTGATCCAAAAAAACACGGCCGTCCGCATCGACTGGGCGTTGCCCACTCTTGATGGAGCGGAGGCGCACGCGTTCTTTGTGGTGCTCCTCGAGCACCTACCGTGCAGGTCTGGTAGCGGGGAACTTGGTGCAGCTTGGGATTATGAATGGTTTACCCTCTGGTAAGCCTACAAAAAACTATGGAAAATCACCATTTTATAGCTGGGTAAATCCACTATGTCTATGGCCATTTTCAGTAGCTTACATTTTACATTGGCTGGTTGGTGGCGCAATAACCATCTTGAAAAATGATAATTATGGTAATAACCTCCAAAAGTTGGAATTATCGCTTATGAATGGCTTAAATGCTAATAATCTCCATCTAAGTTTGGAATTCTCATCCCTGCAACTATGGTGATATGAGATATAGAAGCCACTAAGCCACGTGGAACTGCACGCCCAAATCAAAGATGTTTGGGAAAGCCAGCTATGAATGGCTCTTTTTTCATGGGAAACTCATCGAAGAAAACAGGGGATGTTCCATGGCAATGCTTGATTACCAGAGGGTAACTGGGAATTTTATACCCTCTGGTAGACTAACATAGCTATTGAAAATGGCCATAGAAATAGTGGATTTAACCATCAAAAATGGTGGATCTTTCCAGTTCGCTATGTAAACGTTTACCAGAGGCTACCATGAAACTCATATTTTCCATGGCTGGGGCTTCATCAGTTCATCCATTCCATTTCAAAGGAATCCAAACAGAATCTGGTTGGTGGTTGAGCCACCAACCCCTCTGAAAAATATGAGTTCGTCAGTGAGGATTATTATTCCCAATATACGGAAAAACAAAACATGTTCCAAACCACCAACCAGGAATGGGTACAGTATAAATAAATCCCTATGAATATGGAATGATGACCCCTCAATGTGGTTCCACCTACCGGCCATGGCAAAAGGAGATTTCAACTACCAGTTCGAATCAGTCGAGGGGTGGAAGATAAGTGTCCACTGATGGGTAATTCTCAAGGTACAGGTTAAACAGCCAGAGGGTAAGTTGGATTCTCTCAAAGGTTAACGCAAGTGAACGGGCATAACACCCCAAGAAAAGTGACATGTGTATATGAAAATCCATAGTTTTCCTGGCAAAATTATCCATGAACATGTTTTGTTTACCAGATCGAAGTACTTAGTTTATGGGATGGTAACTCCCAAAGCAATCATCGTTTGAGTTACCGGCATACCCCGATGAGATCAGGCATGCTGCAGCCTCGCATGATCTTCCAAACCTATATACTTTGTCAGGATGTATACAGACACATATTGTACATATATATATATATATTGTTCAAAGGTGTAGCTAAAATGGATTGCAAGAACAGTTGCATGAAATCAATCATCAACAACTAACTATTATTCCTTGATTACATAAAACCATTTATCATCCTGGAACCCCAAACAGCCATACATAAAATGGTTGTTTTTCTCTATGTCTAGGGCTTGGAATCCCTAGATAACAAATGGTTTGAACTAGGGTTTTCAGGTTCTTGGATCAGCCCTTTCTGGACCTTATCCACCCCATTTCTCACGTTGATCGGCTTCTTCCCATTTTCGCGTAGGAGTGGTAAAGGAAACTGTGACTGCAATGTGCTACTTTTTTACCCAATGCCAATGCCATCATCCTCAAAATCACTTAAAAAATATGCGTGGCAACTATCATCCCCAAATTGTTGATTATAGTTGATTATAGCTGATTAGAAACCCCTATGATGGATCCAAACACTGTCTGAGAAGCTACAAAAAAGCCTCCAAATTATAGTAAAAAAAAACCAAACAAACACTTCCTAAGAAGGTACGGCTGGATCCATAGGGTTAACTATATTAGACTATAATCCATTCAGCTAATAGCTGATTATAGTCAATCCCATTGGATTTCGCTATGATTTCGGCCTTCACACCATCTCCGGTCAGAAAAACCACGGCAGCACCCACGGAAAGACGCACCTGGGCGATGCCCACCACAATGGCCAAGCCCAGTGCAGCAGTGATAAAAATCCAACCCCACCTCAGGTTGATGAATGATGGGCCTGGATCTGGATGGTGCGTGGTTGTAGTTGCTGTGAGATGAAAATGCTATAGAGATATTATGACCATAGGATGGTTATCCATATTAACATCTCAATGGTTCACCAAGAACATCGCTTTCAAGTGGTGGTTCAAGTGAAGAAAATCAAGTGACATGTTTTCTTCTTGGGTCCAAGTGTAATTAGGTTGCTTTCAAGTGATACAAAGTAAGTGATGCAGGCAAGTGACATTGTCCCTTTCTGCTACTCTTACCAACCATGGTGGTGGCTCCAGCCCTTGGCCATTGTCTATGGCGTCTTCCATCTTCAGGAAAAAATCACCACACTTCATTCTTGTGGCAAAGGCAGTTGGGATGTCAGCACTTGACAGCCACACCATGGCTGAGCAGCGATTGTTTTGGTAAGGGTGGTAAGCACCCTTCCTCACCACCCTGTCCACCTCTGCATGGAAACCATACCGCCAGAACAGCTCAAAGATCTCGTCATGAGTTGTCTGGTAGTGAAGGCCCCTCACATGTATCCATGCCACAGACATGGCTGCTCAGCACTTCAGGTCAGCTGTTTTGTTGGGTTGTGTTTGGGACTTTGTCCTATGTGGTGGTGTTGTGGTTTTACTGCTTGTCAATGTTTTTCATCACCAGGTACTTATTTCAGTCTTTCCATGTTTCCCCCTATGTGGTTCCCTGTTAAAATGACCCTTTGTGGGTATGCTTCCTTCTCGCAGACACACAAAAAAAAACGATGGTTGATACAGAAAAAAACATACTTCTGGTTGGTGGTTTCAACCCCTCTGAAAAATATGAAAGTCAGTTGGGATCAGTATTCCCAATATATATATATATGGAAAAATAAAATTCATGTTCTAAACCACCAACCAGCATACGTATATACGTATTCCACATATCCATGGAGCAAAAAACGGGAAGAGCGTGAACTAAAAAACGGGAAGTTAAAAAGAAAAAATCATACCCTTCAGTAAATTAACATAGACCCTGCATGACCCTGCCATTCATCGGGGTTGAAAAATGAGTTTCCTCTAAAAATTGGTGATTTTCAGGGTCCAACTGTTATTTTACCAGAGGGTACTTGGATACAATTTGGCCTACTTTAGCATACTTTGATTTGCCCAGGAACCCCACAACTCCGATGTGAGCCATGAAAAATGTGGCCATACCATAGGTTTCCCTACCAAAACGGTAGCTCACAATCTGTAATCACCCAGGTAGTATATTTCCCATCAACAATCAACCTGGTAGTATAATTCCCCACCATTGTTATTGGTTATTTTACAGTACCATGATTGTTGATGGGTTCAAATAACCCAGCTCTCACAATTCCCAATTTCATAACCGGTCAACAGCGGTACTATGTGGGTCAAAGGGAATTATAGGGAATGGTACTATAGCAACTAACCATGAACAACCCAGGTGAACCCTTAAAAAATCTCATTAAATACTTGTTGCTGGAAAACGGTTTCCCATTCATATGGTTTGGTTCGTAATCCCCAAGAAATTGGGTAGTGCAAGTCCCAACATATAAAACAATCAAGCAGGGTATATTCCATTCATATCCCATGAACAACCTCCATTTCTCCCATTAAAATCCAATAGATCACCATGAAAGATCACCATTTTTGGTTTGGTGAAATCCTATGAAAAATCACCGCTTGGTCGTTGGTTGGCTCCCCTGGTGCTGCACAAACACATGCGCCCTCTACGGTGTCTGAGGCCCGACCAAGGCAGGGCATTGTCGGCCTGGACAATGGGTGGAAAATGAAATTCATTCGCCCTAGGCAAATATGTGATAAAGTTATTATATGTTATTATATGTCACTAGTGATATTATGATCTAATTATTATCACTAGTGATAGGAACATGAACAATCACTAATATTATTATCTTCTTAGTATAATCTCACTAGTGATTATATAGTCGTGGAAAATGAACATGGGTGGAAAATGAACAATAATCTCACTATATAATCACTATGGGTGAAACATCTTCGAGTTGGCGTATTCTTCTTAGTGGTTATATATAGTGAGATTAAAATACCCTATATATAATATATATATATACTAGAGTTGTGGTTTGCTTATGCTTTCCTAATGCTTCTCGATTCCCGCGAGCACAACATGTTGATCAAACACCTAATCAGAACGTGACAAACTACATCAAACCATGGTCTGACTGCCATTGAAAAATCGCCACAATTTCCACGGATTCCCCATTGAAAAATCTCATACCCGACATGGTGCCGTGGCACGTTGTGGCACGTGTGCCTTGCGCATTGACACGCCCAAAGCTTGACTTTCCCTTTCATCCTGGACGAGGCAGGGACTTCGTCACTTCTGAATCAGGTGTTCATCACCAGTTTGCACCAACGAACAATGGATATTTCATGACTGGTGAATATTCATGGTTATTATATGGTTAATGATGGTTACTATATGCTTAATGATGGTTAATAATAATCTGGTTGGTGGTTTCAACCAACCCCTCTGAAAAATGATGGAGTTCGTCCAGTTGGGATGATAGGATTATCCCATATATGAAATGGAAAAATAAAATTCATGTTCCAAACCACCAACCAGTGATGAATATTGATGAATAATGATGATATTGATGATATTGATGATATGTCAATGATATGCCAATGATATTTCATCCAGATGGAGTTAGCCAACTGAAACAGGGATGTAAGTCACCAAAACTGGATTTAATAGGCAGCAATGAACATGTTATCAGTTCCAGTAAGCACTTGAGGAACAGAATAATTTTAATAATGTGGCAAACCCACAAAGTGGTGCCCCCAAGATAGCTAAGTTGGTTTATAACTCCAGTAACTATGGTTTATGGTACCTATAACTATAGTTAATGGGGTTTATAAACCATCTTATAACTGGGGGGCCCCACCTTGCAGTGCCATAAACCAGAATCACCATATTTTTATGGGTGCTTTTTTCCCCATCAAGGTAGGTTTATGGCAGCCAGGCCTTCCAACAGGAAATTCACAAAAATCTGGAGACCCTGCTGCATTTCTGGTTGAGTGTACCAGCAAGTCGCGACTGTCGTCATTGGGATTATCATAGCATTTAATGATATTTAATGTATATGGACATATGAAAAACATCGAAACAAAACTTAATAAAACTTATATAATTTGAAACCACCAAGGCGGTGCTGTGTTGGAATTTCTGATGTCACATGGGACATATTCATCCGAAATTGCATCGGCCCAGGCGCGGCGCTGTTGCCCCACTCCGCCTGGTCGTCTAAAATAAAGGTGTTGGCTTCTTCGGCCTTGGGCTTCGCATGATGCCTGGTCAACTCCTCATATCCAGTCGTCGCTAATCCGAACTGATGGTGTCACCCACATTTCCATCGAATTTAAAAATGAGATATAGCAAGTAGAGCATGGGATATGATCCTGGTGCCACTTGGAATTCAAATCAGCTTGCTTCTCAATTCACAAAGCACTCCATCGTGCTGGACTATAATTTCAGTGTATTTCTCATGGCAATTTTGCCTCAACTCTACATATTTTACACATGAGTGGGGTCCCAAGACACCAAATAACCAAACAACTGGGGACCAACATCTTGGGGGATTTGGCTTTTTGGTACCGTATTTATAGACGCAGAAATGTAGCAAGTATATGCTACAACTATTCAAAACCATATAATTATATATACTGTGTATATATATATGTTATTCTCCTGCTTCGCGAGGAATGTATGTCGTCGGCATTCTGAAACGTCAAGTCTATAAAAAAAGAATGTTTTGTTATCTTTGTTGGAATTCCCTGGGTCCCTCTATCATCAACGACCTTCTGGTAATCAAACAGAAAACCCCAATGTAGGGGATTTCCCAGCTGGCCCATGCATGGCCACGAAACTCTGGTGGGAAAACTCCAGAAATTTCCCGGATGAATCCATGGTTTGCTGCACATGTTCCTTTATAAACTAATCAAGTGATATGAAACATTTTGGTGGAGTGGGCTAAGCAAACTCATGTCGATCATGTTCGTTTTCAGTAGGAGTTTTCATACTTAACCACCCGTCTTGAATTTGATTGAGTGAGTAAAATGATTACCAAATATGTTTGCGCTTTATGTTCATTGAAATAACTTTATTCAAAAAGAACAACCAAAACACATCTAAATAAGTGGTGGGGAAAATCACACATCTCTTCCAAACATTTCCAAACCTTAAGCTTGATGTCTACTTTCAGACCACTTCGCATTTAAACCCGCAGGGATACGAATTTATCAACAAGTATCATGGGATGCGATGGTAATGGGTATCCCTACTAAAATATGGTTGGTTGATATGTACTGTATCCCTACGATATTGTGGATGTTACTCCTGTTTTTTGATGGTACCAAACAATCTTTTTATGCTTCAGTTCTCCCAGCATACGACTTGGATTTTTGATGGTTAAATCACCTGAAAAATCACCATTCTTTGTTGGTAAAAGCCCATGAAATCCACCATGAACTCACCAATAAATTATCATCAATGATGATTGAACCATATTAATATATATATATATTAATTATATAATCCCAAAAAATCACTCTAAAATCACCATAAAATCATAAAGTCAAATCCGCCATCAAAATGTCAGAAATCCACCATTTTTTGATGGTGAAATCATGTGAAATCCCCATCGTCCCCCCTGGGTGGCCCCAACATCCACAGGGCAACGCTGCCGCCAGCCGCGCTCCGCGCCCAGGGCTTGGGCCGCGCGGCTGCCGCCGATGCCCTGACCCTTCTGGGCCTTGGCCGCGCAACCGTCGAATGGTGATTCAACGGGTTTAAGCATCAAAAAATGGTGCATTTCTGGGTTTTTATGATGGATTTTATAATTTTTATAGTGATTTTATGGTGATTTAATGGCATTAATATGATTCAATCACCATTGATGGTCGAAAACATGGTGATTTTTCAGATTTCAGATTTCACCCAGAAAATTGCTATGGGAAGTTGAAATTGCAAATTCCACTGTATCCGGTGTCAGGTTTGCTGGACGTGGCACTTGGTCACCTCCATGGCGAGTAGTCTTGCCGGGAGCCCTTGAAGATCGTTGCTTGATCTTCTTTGCCACTTGCTTCGACATTCTCCAAAGAATGGTGATTTAAGGAGATTTAATGTAATTCAATAATGCTTTAATGGAGATTTAATCATGAAAACTGTTGTTCAACAAACAAAGCCATCAACATACCCATGACGGATCCATGGTGCTGCTATATATGGTGTGCCATGGATCCCATCAATACACCCCAGTCATGTTAGCATTTTTCTACCAGCACCATGGATCCGTCATGGGATATAGTTTGAACCATAAAACATCGTGATTTTATGGAGATTTGACGATGAAAAGTTACCATGGAAAAATAGGGGATTTTACCATCGATTCTATGATAAACAATTAGGGGTCTCAATCTTAAGAATAACATGTCAAGCTTCACACATATTTGTTCATAATTGTTCATATTTGTTCTGGTTGTTGAGGATGAAATTGTGTTTAGGTCTGACACATATTAGGATTTCAATGATAAAGACAAATGATAGTTTGTTTAATGGGTTTTTCCTTCAACCTGTTTTTCACCATGAAGAAAACTGCTTGTGGAAAGACTAGGATTCAAAGATCTAACATGTGAATTTTACACATGAACATTTGTGTTTTAGATATCAAACTTATAGTTTTCAGTACCACCTAATTGTCAACCTTTGCAACTGGGGCGCGGTTTTGGTTTGGAAACACTTAAGAATTCACCCACACGATTCATTCGGTGATCAACAACCACGCAGCCGTTGCTTTCCCCAACCACCTCAGAGCGTAGTGAAGACATCGCTACGACGTAGTCAATAAGGATTTTCCACTGGTAATTTAATGTATATAGCTACAGAAAATCACCCTGCATAGCAAGGTGTTAGTCATTACCAGAAGGAATATATCTAGATTTACCCCATTATAGCGCCATTCAATCCCATTAAGTCGCCATGTTGATGGTTCCATCATTCAATCTCATTTTAAATTGCTATTTTCATCCAGTCAAACATGCATCAACAAGGATGGTTTTCCCATTACAAACTCACAAACAGTCCTCAAGTCAGGCCATTTTGGCGATGAAAACTTTGGAAAAAACATGGGAAAAACGATGGGAATCCTCATGGTTTTTCACACAAAAAAAGGGTGATGGTCCCAACAAACATGTGGGAACTTCTCTACGAAACCATGGTTTCGTTTAGGGGATGTTTAATCTTACAGTTATGGCCATTTACCAGTTATAAGTGGTTATAAATGGGATTATACATTCTATAAATGGGGTTTTGTTAGTACTTATAACTGATAAATGGCCATAACTCTAGGGAGAAGGGATTTTTTTGGGGACAACTATGATGATATTCATGACAAAAGCTATGGGAAAACTCGCTTGAACTGTGGGGGAATGATGACCCCAATGAGAATTCCCATGGCAATCCACATTCTATGCATAAATGGGAATTATCATTGGGAATTAAAAATGGATAATTATCATCATTAGAATCATTCCCAATGATAATTCCCATTTATGATATTCTTATATCCCATTCTATGCAATTTCAATCCTTTTGCACTGGCTAAGTGCCCATGTTTGTTGGCTAAATCCAATTTTTGTCGCTTCATATTCCACGGTTTATTATCTCCCAATTGCACAATGTTTGGTTCGACCCCCTTAATGTCTTAATGGTAGTAAAAGTAAACAACCCCCCAATTTTACCATACATAGGTGGTATATGGTGGTATAAACCATCAACATATAAGTAGTTTATTGCTTTACTAACATTAATGGCTATATTAAACCATCCCCCAAATCACCATAAATAGTTGGTTTAAACCATTCCCAAATGGGTGGTTTATGGCATTGTTTTACCCCCACTAATAACATTAATGGCTATTTGTTTCTCCCATTCGCAACGGTCATGACTTAATCATAAGCGCCCCGACTTGGACCACGAGGACGCCAACATCACGAGTTTCTGCCCCGTAGCACTCCTGACCGAACTCAAATCTATTTGGGGACGAATCTCAAACGTTGTGTTTAAACACATGAACATTTCCATGATATATATAGTTTATATGCAATTATAAATATATATATATATATATATCTGGTTGGTGGTTTCAACCCCTCTGAAAAATCTGGAAGTCAGTTGCGATGATGATTCCCAATATATGGAAAAATAAAAACATGTTCCAAACCACCAACCAGCAAACATTGTGTTTTCTTTCAAAAAATCCCCCCCCAAAAAAAAAGTATCCCTAAGTCTTCCAAATGGCCTTAATTTCCGCCTGAATCACAAAATCAGCCTGAGCAGATTGAGGGCGGAACTTTGCACATCGGGTGGACACTTTTCATGAGTTTCCCATTTTTGCCCCCGAGCAATTTCGGGCGGAAAAGGGCGACATCATCGACCATGAGTCGACTAAGAGTCGACCAGGACCAAAGATGACCAAAGACGCAGTCCTTTTGGTCCTCACCTTGGGTCTACTTGGATGTGCATCCCACTAAGTGGATAAGAGATGATAAGAACCATATGAAATATCCATAGATATCCCAGTTTTACATGGAATATCGCCAGTTACCCCAGTTAAATATCCAAGTTCTATGTGGAATATGCCCAGTTAAGTCAACTCCCCGTTTTCGTAACGCTTGGACCGACCAAACATATCTCCTCCATGGCCAACTCTTCCGTGGTCAAACAGCATGGCCTGAGCGAGCGGGAGAAAGATGATTTACAACCAAGAAACCTTGAGATATCATTTTCATTGGGATATTATCAGATCTGGTTGGTGGTTGAGCCACCTACCCCTCTGAAAAATGATGGAGTTAAAGTCAGTTGGGATGATGACATTCCCAATATATGGAAACATAATCCAAATGTTCCAAACAACCAACCAGAGATTGTAAATTCATACCCCAAGTTGATTCCCCAAACTCAAAAAAACAACAAATGATTCCTTGGGTATAAATATGTCAACTTGGGGATATCATATGATTTTTATCCATGGACTATTGGACTATTGCCATATGCCGGGAATCTCATCCCGATAATGCTGGTGCCCTCCATGAGTTTTGTTCATGTCGATTTGGGGACCACAAAAATCGAAAAAAAAAACATGTGGTACCCTCTGGTAATCTAACATAACTATGGAAAATCACCATTTTCTAGCTGGGTAAATCCACTATAAAAGGCCATTTTCAATAGCTATGTTAGTTTACCAGAAGGTATCATGTGGCTATCGATGGAAGTACAACCATTTCTTGTCGCAAGGCCGTAAGGCTCATCATCGCTCGGCAGTTTACAGTTGAGCATTTCCAACGTGAAATCGACCTGAAAAGCGGTCGCTTGCTCCACACGCCACGGAGGTCAGTCCATCGTGGGTTGACGTGTACTCCAATTTCGGTGGATCGGAAAAAAGGGAAAATCGAGAGGACCCCCCCTTTTTTTTGGCGGTAGAAACCATATAGTTTCACTGGTTGGTGGTTTTAACCATCTTGAAATATGAGTCAATGGGAAATATTATCCCATATATTATGGAAAATAAAGAATGCTTGAAACCACCAACCAGTTCATGTAGCTTTTCCCTTCAACCAACCAACCAACCAACCAACCAACCAACCAACCAACCTATTGAACTCTGATTGTTGGTTGAACATGTTGAAATCCTATCTGGTTGGTGGTATACCTACCACTCTGAAAAATATGAAAGTCAGTTGGGATTATTAATATTCCCAATATATGGAAAAACAAAAAATGTTCCAAACCAGCAACCAGCTATTCTTGATGGTTTTCCACTATTCTTTTTCCCCATACAATGCTACACCATGGTGGATTTGACCGTACAGAAACACTACACCGCTCTGCTCCTCCCAAGGTCACAAGGTCACGAATGGAAAATGCTGCCCTTGATTGTTGAAGTTGAATCAAATCTATCTGGCTGAATTATAATATTGGAATTTACATTTGTTTTGAAACTATAACTGAATATTTACAATTATAATATTGAGTTATTTGCATGGTTTGTAAAGTTATAATCATTTACAAACCTGAAAATACATGTTTCTTTTGGCCATTTGGGAATGATTCCCCCATATGTCATTCATCCAAAGATTATCCATATTATCCCATTGTATATATCAAATTATATCCCATGATATCCCCATTATACTCCCAATTTCTGTTGGTCAAGTTAGGTTTAATCGCTTCATTCCCCATAAATGGCAAATCTCACCTACCCGGAACACCTACCGTAGTTTGCCCAGGTTGTTAGACTCGCCCAAGCTACGCCATTTGAGATCCATAGCCAATGGTGAAGCAACAGCCTGGTTTCTCCTGTCAGCACAGCACACGCTTGGAGTTCACCAGTCACAGTTATGGCCATGGAGGTCCCATTCCTATCCGACATTTCTGCGTTCCTGAAGTCTGTTGAGTGTGTTCTGGGGATTACTTTCGGAAAAAACACAATTCCGTTGTCAAATCAGATAAGCTGTAGATCACATCTGGAGAATTTACTCAATCTCCTCTGTCTCAGCTTCTCTGCATGCAGCCCGCGCCTTTCAAAGGACGGCCAAAACGCTCTGATCTGGATTCAACTGATCCTCAAAGGCCGCCATTTGACTCAAAGACCATTTTCACAACTCGCATTCCTTCGATCTCCCAGTTCTGGAAATCTTCATTTGACGGAAGCTTCCGCCGCGAAGTGGGTCTTGGGAGGTCTTCTGGCTCAAGGGACGGATGGTCGTACACGAGATCAACGCTCGCGCGACACTTGTCCAGCGTTCGCGCGACAAGCCTTGGATCTTGATCTTTGTCAGTGATAAAAAGAGGCAAATGCAAGGAACGTAATCACAAAAACTTGTTTTCGGAACAAATGCGCTGGATATACAAAAATGGATGTGCACTTGGTACTTTAAGTTGTTTGGGAATCCATGTCTAAGTGGGCTGCAGATATTTCATCATATTTATAGATACATATACATAATAAATATGTATTCTGTCTACATTTGAACAGTATATCCCAATATAGCTGGGGTTCCAACTACCATAACCAGGGCTATACTATACAACATATGTATAATATAGATCCAACTCCACCCTTCACCGACTAAGGTCTTTCGCCATGAAAGTGGAAACAAAACAAAAAAAAGGTACACAAATAATAACAATCTGTTGATGTATGATGTATAATATATATATATACATATATATTGTTTATTATATGTATGATATATATATATATATATATACATATTAATATATATTGTATATAAATATGTATATATATATGATATATGTATCATTACATCTACGTACATTGTTACATAGACTATCATGCGTGTGTGTGTACATGACATACACGCACACACACACACATCATCGTACAACAACTGTGATCTTGCCAATCTCGATAAACACACCATTCTGTATCGGCATACCCGCTACAATCACCATGACACATTCAGAATTCAGATGTTACCCACAATAGGTCTTTCAGATTGTTACTGAGGCATTTCGTTAAGGACTCTTGCATATTGGAATCATGCGCACCCCAGAAAACTGGCCTCTACAGTAATCAAACATGGCTAGCTGGACAATCCCCCATTTCGTTCGATGATGTTCCAATTTAAATGCCAATTTATATGAGATTTTCCAGCCAGATTTGATTGCTGGACAAGCAGGCATTGAATTTCTGGCTTAAAAAACAGCGAGTTCCTTTTGGTTTCCATGCCATGGAGTTAATTAAATTAGCTATAGTTCCTGTAGTAAATGGCTTGTGAATGGGGATCCGGTCGCTTGTAACCCACAAGAACCAGTCGCAATTCTATAGCAAACCCACATAAAGCCACGAAAATTCCTAGTAGGCAAAGCCATTTTCTCTGGAAACTTCACATTTTTTTTCCTCTCCATTGACACCAGGTTTTCCCATGCAGCTTCACATTGATCCCAGAGTTTCACCCTTCTGATGGTTTCAACCCAGGAAGGAGATCGTCATGCCACTATGGTTTCAAAACAAAAGTTAAAAAAATGAAACATCGAGACAAGATCAACCATTAGCTCTATATATACCCATTGTATATGATTTTGATCTGACTATATCCAATGTTTCTTAGGTTTCTTCAGCGTGGCTCTCCTGGTTCTCAGCAGCTGGCACCAGATGAAACAAGAGGAGCCAGCTACATCTCCTTGCAGCAGGAAATCATGGTCGTTTTTTATGGGATTTCAATGGGATATCAATGGTTTTTTAATGGATTTTAATGCACGTTCATGTGATTGAAGAATTGGAGCATCGAGACTACTTGGGGATACCGTTGGGATTACTAATGGATATAACTATGGTGATAACCTGCAAAGTTGGGATATAGGGCTATTTGCCCCACTTATAACTGCACCCCTAAGTAGACCCTCTACGATGCCATGCCACAAAATGGAAGTGCCCCAAATGGATCACAATTCTCCTTGGTTGTTGGTTTGAACCCATTTCTGTAGCTGAGATACTGTACCCATTTTGATTGGCTAATTTGAATAAAATTAGCAATGCTAATCTTCAAATACCATTCCAAAGAAATCATGTTGCATCCTTTTTTGCTGCTCAGTGCATATACTTTCCCATCTGCGGTAACAATGGACCTATCAATCTAATAACAAGACTAGCCCAGTTCTATGCACCTTTTGATTGGTCAAACCTCATTTAAGGGGAAACTTACCAGATTTTCCAAACCCTGATAGAAGCCATGTTTGGAAAAACATCATACACTTAAAGGATCCTCCAACTTAGTGGTTAGTAACTGTTTTTTTTTTCCTATAACCCATTTATAAATGGGAAAATCCACGAATCAGGACCTAAATAACCATTAACATCTTAGCATCTATTTTCACCACTTACGATGGGATGATCCGAATTGAAGTGGTGTCCAGAATCATCCCATGTTCCGAATGGAAACGTCAACGTCTTCAACCACTAGTGATGCTGGAATTGGATCACTGCATTTTCATGGTCCTGATTAGATTTTTTTCCGATTATTAATGCTCTTGAAACATACCACATTTTCATACATTTTCATGGTCATGAAAAAAAACGTGTTCGATCACTCAAGCACCATTTTGCATCATCAAAACACCATCTTTGATTATTCAAACGCCCAAGCACCGACCTCAGCATGATTGGCATCTGGCGCCTGCAAGGCGCAAGAAGCTTCGCATATCATTGATTGGGTAAATGGGTATTTACATTAAGTATATAATATATAATTAGATATATAGCTGATATTATCAATTCGAAATCAGATAAATATATAATTGGGTATCTGATATGGTATTAGCTGAATTATATTGGTAAATGGGTATCATTGATTATTAGAATATATCAGATATTTAGCTGATATTATCCATTAGTTAATTATTATGTCCTAGAATTTACCTACCAGATATTTAGCATATTTAGCTGATACCTATAGGTCAAATTACCTATGTTTAGATGATATTTACCCAGGTATTATATCCAGAAATTATGATGATAGTTTCTCGGTAAATGATCATATTTCACTCACCTGAAATGAGGTGAAAACAACGGGGTGATTCCCCGCATATTTTAACCATCATTGCAGTGAGGGAGAGAACAGTGAGGTCGTTATAATTTACTATGGTTAGTAACTAACCATCTTACAATAACACTTGCAGTATCATCTTAGCATTTTTGGGCATGATAATATCTGGTTGGTGGTTGACCTACCCCTCTGAAAAATATGAGTTCGTCAGTTGGGATGATGAAATTACCAACTGAATGGAAAAATAAAAAAATGTTCCAAACCACTGCCACCAACCAGAATAACACTTCCAGTATCATCTTAACATTGTTGGGCATGATAGTATTGACCAGATATATTGCTATTAGTGTGGGAAATCCCAATGCCATAAACCTACCATTTGGGTATGGTTTATGGCATTGGGTTCACCATGTTAGCGAATTAGATTAATTATATAAATTGATTACTATTGATCTTAATAACAAGTAGTATAAATAATATAAATTAAATAATATGAATTAAATAATATATAGATTAATTACTATTGATATAAATTAGATAAATAAGGAAAAATGAATACTATTGATCCTAATATTAATTTGATACTGAGATTACAATACTTGACGCTAATAAACATATCGCCAATTACAAAAAATACCCTAGCCAGGCAAAAAAAATGCATCACTGAATTCATAATTGAATAGTGGATTTACCGGATGGCCTTGCATAGTGGTCATGATGTAAAAGAAAAAACCAAATAGATCTTAATAGCATTATATTAATAACAAGTAGTACTATAGCATGAACTGGTCTACAAACTTAGCTAAACCTCCGATTTACTGCCGAGAATCCAGTTCTGGCATCGGCATTTAGTAACCCATGCCAAATCGTCCCATGTTCATATTCAACATCCCCACCCTATGGTCCCAAATATGTGCTAATCCCAGCAAAAAGAACATGGTTGTGGGCGGGTATTTGATATGAATGAATGAACGGAGTACTGAGGTCAATGGCCATGCAACAGGAACCAATTTATTGCAGGTACCTACCATTTTTTTAAGGCCTATTTATCAGGGCGAATTTTCAAGGAATATCCCCACAAACATCTACAAACTATGGCCTCAATAATGGTACTAACGTACCTCCATTGATGAGGGCTATGAAACCACCAGGACGTCCTGGGGATCTGGGGGATGTTTCTGACCAACCTTTGGGATGATATTCTGACAAATTCATGGCATAATGAATGGGTTATATTATATAATTGTATAATAAATCAATAGATAATCTTATTCATCATCTAAATTACATATGATTATCTATGATACATTATATGATTATAATAGATAACTATATTTATAATTTACAATTATCTAAATTAAACGAAAATCTTATTAAATTGATGGGTAATCATATAATTTAATGATATAGTGGGCCATCATATATATAATCAACTACATTGATGGGTATTTATTACCAATGAATATTATCAACAATTCTGAACTATTTTTACTATTCACCTTCACTAGATAGATCGTGTAATACCATAATAATAATACCTAATGGGATGATAGTTCAAATGATGTACTGTAAAATCACTGTTGGATATATGTTTATTTTGTCTCGTTATTTCATAATTTTCAGACTTGAAATGTACGGCGAGGTCGGAAAACAACCTAGCCAAACCAATGGTTTTACACAAATTAGAAGTTTTTCGCTTTCAGTTTCTAATCATGCCGGATTTTCACGGGGGTCGTTTGAAACAGTTTGAGAGCCCGACATGGAGATGCTTCGAACGTGTGTGTCTCTGAATTTTGAAGATATCCCTGCGTAACCACCCAAGTGTACGCTAAGTAATTCTGAAAAAAAAATATTACTGGTGCCATATGTGGCTATGTTTATTTTTTTGCCAAATTTCGGAGGTTCAAGGCAAACAATGACAAACATTGCGTTAATGTCCGTTGATTCTACATGTCTGAGCTATATGAGCTATCGATACTGGATCAACAAAACGTGGAATGAGTGGAAGACTAGTTTGGAGCCATGCAATAGAGATCAGGAAAATGACAGCAGAAAAGTGCTGTAAGAGGCAGAATTCTGTCATGGCTACCCCTGGCTACCTGGCCTACCGGCTAACCTGAGATACCCTGCACTGTGAACTGTCCCGAAATCTGTAGGCTGCTTCGTCATAGGAGACTGGCAGGAAAGCCGCCACAATGCCAGCTGCGCTTTTTTTTGACCTCGATGGTGCCCTCCATTGCAGTGGCACGCTGTTGGAACCCCACGGCATTCTTGATGATTGAACTTCTGCAGCACAGGTGATTCTGCAATCTCTTTGCCTGGATATTTCGGGTTGAAGGCTGTAAACGTCAGGCCCCCATGTTTTTGGGTTTCTACTGCTCGTTTCTCCGCTTCCCTGAGAAACATTCCAAAGAGGAACAGAAACTCAAACATCAGTGAAACCACCAATTGTGGCCACTGCAAGTAGTCCTCAATCATATATCCATCGAAGCCATGAACAAAATGGACATGCAACCCATCTCCAATCTTTGAATTGGGTGAACACCTTAAACACTATTGGAAAATATGGGAAAATCCCCCCAAAACGTATGTAGGTTCCTCGCAATGATAGTCCACAATATCTTGAATCTTTGGCAGGATGATTCCCCTATGATTATCTGGTTATTTTCCAATACTTCACTAACTGCAAACCAGGAAGTGGCCATTTTAGAGGCTTCCTGACAAAATTGAAGAACAAACCGCACGACGGATTTGACATTGACATGGGGCCGATACTTGGGGCTTAAAATAGGGGATAGTCAAGTCACCATGGTTTTCGATACTAAAAAATGGTTTGATTTGAATGATTTGGCGGGGTACCACCATTTTAGGAAACCTCCATGATCAAACAATTTTACATGTCACAGATCTATGTTCGATCCTCCCTGCCCGAGGAAAGCACCTCCCACGGCGAAACACGGGCCGCTTCACAAAAACCACGAAGTGTGCTGTGATGCGATGATCTGTGGTTGCGTCAAAACTTGTATGATGTACAAACCAACAATTGTTCCAAGATGCCTCATGTTTTCCAATGATTTTTGATGAAACATGCGCTATTATTCAAACAAATGGGTCGTACATAATTATGAGACAAGCAGTGACACTTGATGATTAAATTTGATGATGAAACACAGAAGGGAACCGGGATTGCATCAAGACCTTGAGCTGAACAGAGGAAACAGGTGCAGATTGAAGTGGACCCTTCGGACGGCTCCAAAAGGACCAAAAGTGTGGGTCAGCATTGGTTGGCCCATTTTTTGCTGGGGCTACGAAATAGAGAAAAAAAACAATATTTGCGATCCCTACCATTCATCAACCTCGGTTTGCTAATTTTTGAATTGACATGACATGACCCCTTTTTTAAATGCAGTTTCCAAAACAACATGATAATCAACACGCTGCAACTTCTTTATTGGGACAAAATGTTGGCACATTCCAACGCTGCGGAAATCTCAATCCAACACTGCATTTTCAGCAAACCCTGTTGTAAACAGTGTGACCTGGAAACCCCCAACAAAACACATTACCCATATTGTGATTTTATAATCGTCACTGCCACGAAATATTCAACTCAACATCACTGGGCCAACTCTCACTGACCCTACCTGTCCCAAGTTGCACCCGCCCAGGATGCGTGAAAACCGCACCTTCTGGAACGCTTGGCGGATTGCAAACGCGGATTTCTGTTCCTGGACTCGGCACGCTTTTTGTGAATACAGATAGAGCATTCCTTTGGGTCTCCCGCGGGATTGGCACCAAGAATATGACTCATGACCCTTCATTGTTTGCATTTCCCCGTTCGCATGCTTGGACGTGGTTGTCCCGCAAAATTTTGTGATGTTATGTGGCATGCTCAGCGCTTGGGCCTTGCGAGTGCTACAGCTGCCAAAAATGTGCATTGTGGTAATCAACGCGGCATGGGATCGGGATTTCCACATTCGATTACCGGAGGGTATATTTTGACCACAGTGCAGATATTACATGGAAAATGAACTCTCTGGCGACCCTTTGAGTTTTGGTATCCTGACGTTGCAATCAGCGTCAGTAGCATGAGCTCACGGTTTTTTGGTGGATGGGAGAAGCAAACCTGGCCGCGCGCTTCCTGCGGCCCAACGTTGCAAGATGTTTTCCCGCCTGCTGCGGGAAGCGATCTGAAGCACAACAGAGGCTCAAAGATGCCTCTCCAATATCAAGCCAACACTGAGCCACCTCAGCCCCCAGGCCACCGCGCCTCGGCCTTTTTCTTTGACTCCTCCAATCTTCGCTTCTCATCCTGCGGCTGGTCGGCTACGCTCGCCGGCACGGGCACGTGGCTGGCAGATTTCGCACATGACATTCCCTAACCTTGGTCAATTCCATCTGTGTGCGAGTCACCGCGCGATGTCGTGATGATGTTCCAGCGTACTGGTAGATGCGACATGTAGTCCATTATTCGGTTTGAGTTTTCATTCAAGTTGGAACCCATGCCTGTAGATTTGTTTAGATACAAATTAAATATATTAGCTGGTTAGTATGAAACCCCATCTGTTGCAAAGGATTGAGTCGTACAAAACTACCCAGGTCACGCCGTGACGGGTGGCCTGTGGGCGGCGGTGTTTTTTTTTCCATTCAAGGACGCCACTTGCACAGCTTTCCCATCTCTTTCAACATTTTATCAAAGTAGTATGAGGATACTTCAACATTAACAGTAACATGTTAATTATCAAAAGTGTCTTCCAAGTTAGCTTAACATGTGTTCTCAACGTAGTATCAAGGACGTGGTCGTCAGAACGCTATTGGCCCCCCTAACCCCCCCCCCACCCCCCCCCCCCCCCCCCCCCCCCCCCACAAATTTATACACATATCATTTATTTA
>Ga0126342_10004351_pt1 | contig 24080 bp, 21 predicted proteins | sample Cyp1metagenome_FD_92528 | JGI IMG/M metagenome (GOLD analysis project Ga0126342, IMG submission 92528) | Coral microbial communities from Lord Howe Island, Old Settlement Bay, Australia - Cyphastrea 1 metagenome | ecosystem: Host-associated > Invertebrates > Cnidaria > Coral ...
ATACGGTTGGGAAACCAGGACCTTTGAGGAGGGGAAAAAGAAAGCACCTTTGATACAGGGAGGAGGGTTGAGACAGGCACATACCATTGAGAAGGTAGAAAACCCTTCATCCAGACTTTTGAGATAAGAAACATCCCTAATCGAGCAGCCCAGGGGTGAAACCAGTGTGAATTAAGATTGAACGGTTCTTTGCTGAACCCATCCAGATATATCCAGATATATCATATATCCATCCGATAAAGAACATATACCCTCTGGTAAACTAACATAGCTATGGAACATCACCATGTTTAATGGGTAAATCAATGATCTAAATGGCCATTTTCAATAGGTAGCTATGTTAGTTTACCAGAGGGTATAGATGCGCTTCGGCATTTTGTCACTGCAAGTGGCGGTGTCATTTGTTCACCATTTGGAAACGTATGATTTGAACAGAAAACACAGCTGGGAGCATGATTGTAATTTTGGCTTGGACTAGCAGTTACACATTATGCAGAACATCACAGAACTTGTATCTGTGATATATATATATATATATAATTATATATATATGTATGTATATATATATATATACATAGATACATATCTCCTTGAACAATTGTTAGCACGACAGTTGTTCCTCACAGGGGAAGAGTCTTTTTTGGGGAGGGTCACAGGTTTGTTGGCTCTTGACAGCGGGTGCAAGCGGCTCATCTCCTGCACAGTCCATGTAGATCTGGGGAACTCACTATACTTGGTGGAGCACCCAGCCAGCTGGTTGCACAGCCGGGTGTTTCTCAAAATTGGTTGAAAATGTTTCATGATTAGTTGAAAGCCTGATCAAAAATGACCAATACCATACAATACCTAGATCTTTTGATGACTTTTGGGGTTCTCTCATTCAGGAACCCACCACATTTAGAACCAGAAAGCTGTAATTGGAGATGAGATGTCCATCATTTTTGACTGTTGAATCTCCCATGTTCATTTTTTTGTCATGCACTAAACATGTTTTTTGTTGGGTTATAGATCTATATGATATATCATGACGTATAATATATACGGTAAAGACGTTTAAATATGTGGAGGCGGGCCAGACCGCGAGGCCCCGGAGGTAGTATGAAATACCAGTTCGTATATTTCAATGCAGTTACCGTATGTTTAAATGAATTGGATTCCGTATGTTTAAATGGCCGGGCGGGCCAAGGAAAACCTTTCCGGAGGTAGTCTAAAATACCTGTTCGTATATTTGAAAGTCCGTATATTTAAATGTACTTACCGTATATATATATATATTATATAATATATATATAATATAATATATATAATATATATAATATATATAATATATATATATATAATAATATATATATATATAATATATATATATATATATATGAAACATATATATATATATATATCATTAGTCTATATACTTCCAGAGAAACCTGGAGGTTTCCTCTGGTCAGGAGATGCTGAAACAGCTCCAGGGCATCCTGGCTGCCCGTGCCACTCGCCTCGTGGCGGAGGAGTCGCCCGCTGGCGGTGTCGCCGCTGGCACGGCGACCTTCCGACGCTTGGTGGCACGGTGGCCTTCGGAATCGCTGAAGGGTTGAAGTTTCAAATTTTACTTGTTATATCTATATATATATATATATACATGTATGTATATATTTACATAGTGGGATAAAAACAGATTCTAAGTTCTAAATTTGAACATAATGATCAGGATAATTATGGGATGGATATGTGTATATACCTTGTGGTAAATAATGAATTGGAGAAACATCATCTATTTCTAGTGCAAACAAACATCTTCCAACCCCCAAAAACTGGCAGGGTCCATCTTAATTTACTGGAGCGTAACAGATTAAACTTAGGATTAAACCCTCCAAGTAACCATAAAAATTGTGTTTTACCCCACAAGTTTATACCTATACCATGCTTGTTTTTTTTGGATGTTCTAGGTAGTATTGAAACTTGGGACTAAACTTATGGAGTTGAGGTTTAAAAAGAGAAGACTCGGATCGGGAATTCACAAAAACATTTCCACATTCCGGGTTTTCAAACATGGAACTTTCCCTTTCTTTACTAAGAGTTTGCGATCCGTTGCAACAAGTTTAATTTCTAAGACATCGGGATATTTTTTTAAAACATACAATGTGGACATGACGGTAAGAGGAATGGGGATGCAACGTGGTTGGAGAGAAATCACTTCTCGAGATCACCTGAATCATGATAAATCATGTTGTATATAATTCAGGCAGATTAAACATGGCAAGGGACAATTTCTCAATGTGGTGTTTCTTGTTATAGCTGTTTTTCCGTATTCTCAGAAGTTTTGAACTGATATGTTAAACGACCTGAGGATACGTCTAGTAAAACTATCTGGTGAACAGAGGGTAAATGGTTGATCATCTAACCTTTATGCCATATGCATGAAGGTATACACATTTTCCCACAACAATTTCAACAGCAATGACAATCAATAGTGAACTTATTCATGGCCTCAGAATACTAGTGAACTTATTCGCTCTCATGGCAACTCGGATGTCGCTTCAGATCACCAAAACCAAGAAAGGTTCATTAAAGCCAGACGCATAAGCGTCTCACTCCGCAGGACCAGACACACGAGGCACATGGCAGAAAAGAACAAAAAACAACAGCCATTCTGGTCTACCAAAGGTGGTTGGGTGCTGATCGATTTGCAAAGAGACCACTGCCACAACCACGTTTTGATCTACAGCCCGGCGCCGGACTTCAAAGGATCATTTACCAGCACTCTTCCAAGCATTAGCAGGGGAGTTTGTCTGAAAATAGGGTACCCCAATTTTTTTCAGTAGCTGATGATGATTTTCCTGAGCAAAATGACCATTTTCAGGTAGAGCCACCCCCGATCCGCCATCCTTGGACTCCAAGGCTGGCTGGATGGCGTGTCCAAAGCGACGCCGGTGCTCCACGTCATGGAAGGATACATCAACTTTATGTGTCGGCACCTTGAAGAGTTTCTTTAGCCAGACCGCAAGGTGAAGGTTTGAAGTTTTTTTGTGTGTGAAATAGATCGGATGGAGGAAGATAGTAGTACTGTATGTAATAATACTGTGTGTATTGATGAATATACGATATGTAAATATATGTATATACATATACATATAGTTTTACAATATATAGTTATTATATAATATATCAACAATACACATGCATATACATTAATCTACCGCATATTAAAACGTATGGTACATACACTGTAGTTACTAAGAAAGGATTACGTTTTTTTTTCCGGGTATTTCTACTCCTGTGAGCCTGCATGTAAATGGAAACCAGAAAGCATTACCCCATTCTGCGTGAACTTGGGGACTATGATCACCCGTGGTAGGGAAACCTATCAACCAACTAGTAAAAGGATGTTGGAGATAAGTACGATTGAACTAAAGAAAGACTCCGAAGCACCACCCTGGCCCTGGACTTACATACCATGATCAAAGAAAGCAATGGTATATGAACCTGATTGAAAACGAGGACATTCACATATATATATATACATATACATACAATAATATACATATAGATGTAGTGTTTGTTGCTATTAGTGTTTGTTGTTACTGCGATTAAGTATATATTGTTTTTTTTTGTTGTGTTATTGTTGTAATTACCAGTAATCGTTGTATGCACGCATGCATGCACATTCATGTATATCTGTGTATGTGTATAATTTCTATGTTTATGTGTTATGTTATACTTGGTAGCTACAATATATACCATCTGGTTCTTTAACATAGCCATGGAACATGGCCCATTTGTAGATGGTTCACCTATTAAAACTTGTGATTTTCCATGGTTATGTTGAATAACCAGAGGGTATATACATATTATGTATACTTACATGGACATATATGATACACGGACAATGACCGGAGTCCTTTCCTCAGGTACGCTGCGGGGGATGAGGCCGAGGTGCTTTGTAGCAGTGGAACCATCAAGAACTCGGCATTTTATAGCCGGTACCCTCTGGTAAACTAACATAGCTATGGAAATTTACCATCTTTAGTAGGGAAATCAACTATAAATGGCCATTTTCAATAGCTATGTTAAATTACCAGAGGGTAGACGGAGTTTAATGGGATTTAAACTGTATTTAATGGTATTTACGGGTTTTGCACGGCGGAATATAATCGGGATATAACATTCATAACCAGTTTGATATATGTTTGGGGGTTTTGTGACAATGGGGTTGCCCCACAAAATGATAATGCCTCAGAAAAGTTTGGAACACACAGGACGTTGTGCCTGCCAGAACTAAGTGCACGGAGTAGGGCCCTTCTTTGTGCCGGATCGCAAACTAATGTGATGAACATACTCATTACCACACAAGAACGTACCTCAAAAAAAATATGACTTGAATTATAGCCCCCATGAACTATAGATATACTATAGATATATGATACATCTAGCATAAAACTAGTTATTGGAGTAATGAGCTTAGCATAACCAGCTGGTCCCAAAGAGGGGTTAAACATGCTGACCTGTGCCATGTGGTGCCCATCTCAGTTTTGTTTGGTGAGTTCCAAGGAAATCTAAATTTGGGGGTTTCCATAAATCTGGGTATCCCAAGAGCTGGTTGTTCTATCATGGAAAACGCTACTAAGATATGGATGATAAAATGGGGTACCCCCATTACTATGGAAACCTCCAAATGGATTCATTGGGAATACTCGCATCTATGAGCCAACAACACAGTCATAGCTCTATAAGTTGCAACCCTAATATCAATGATACATAAAGTATGTGATGGCCTACCTTGATGTCCCACTTAACAAGTGGTTTGGTTTATAACTTCTTACCCTTCTTTAACATATTTAACCAATAAGTATATGTATATATATAGTAATAGCAATATATATATATAATGATAATGATAATAGTAAAAACAGTAATACAACCCATTCAAATATCAGATTTGTCACATCCACAAGAGTCACTCTCGACACCCTGGAGACCCTGCCAAAGGTCTACAAAGCTTTGGGTTTCAGCCTCTATCCCCGCCTGGTGAAGCTCCTGGTCAGCCCCTCGCCACAGCAAGAACGGTGCTTGGAAGCGGGACCCGGTGAAAAGCGAGGTAGTGAGGGGCGTAGAGCAACAACCAAGGTGGTATCACATATTGATTATACATATGTTGATTATATGTACAGTACATATAATGATTATGCATGTTTTTTCCCTGTATCACTCAGATTATACGTATAGTTGTTTATATATATATATACATCATATGTATATACACATACACGTTCTTATTTATTTCTACACATACACATATATATATATATGTATATATTGTAATATATATATATATATACATTTATTGATGGACAAATTATAGCGACCTCACAACGTCCTGGCCATACATGATGGTAAGCAAGGGATGCATCTTATGTTTGATTTTGAAATTGGTTTCATGTGGCCAGGACGTCCAATGACTTCGTCCTACAGGGCTTTGGTGACTGTTTTAGTGCACCTTTGAATACATTTTGTAGTTTTTGTCGGAAGTTGTCCTTCAAGGTTTTTTGTCGGACGTTTTTCGAGGCCATTTGGATTTTGCAGACCAGGGTCCAGCGGTGGAAGACTTTGAGTGGCTTGGCAGCTGGTGAAGTGAGGACTGGCAGTTGATTGATGTTTTGTTTCGTCGCTTTTTTCCGATTCTCAGCATGTTCCTGCAACCCCAGTAGTTGATCAAGAGCCATTGTCTCTTCAATCATCCAGGATTAGGGGATGGGCATCCGCTGGTTTACAGGGATTCAAACACAATCAGGAGCATTTACTGTATTTTGGATGCAATGCGGTGATAGATCATCTGTTCAAATATGTTCCATGGGTCATGGGTATGCCGCATGGCATGCACATGGTATATATTTATTTGCATACTTTGAGGTCATCTGGGTGGCAAAAGGGATGATCTGGGATGCTTCTATGGCATCTATGGGTGTCCAAAGTCCAAAGTCAAAAAATCTCCCGAAATCTTATTTGCTGCTCACATATCATCTAGGCTATTTTGACCATATCTTTGGGATACTAACCATGACTACATTATGATTACAATGATTCAGTGGGTCAACCCTCAGGTGTCGTCATCCACTGATTTGATCAAAACAGAAATCCCGAAAAGTTCAACGGTAAAAAAAACAGGTCAAAACAGAAATTGGGAGAACTTCAGTGACTTAGGATGAAATCCCCAGTTTTTGTTGAGGTTCCCTTGTAGCCTATGGTAAACGTTTACAAAAAAACGATGGAAAATCACCAGCTCTAATGGGTAAATCAACGAACTTTCTATGGCAATTTCCAATAGCGATGTTAGTTTACCAGAGGGTATCTCATATATCCATATTTCTACCCTCCACAGAGCTCACCTGCCACTGATTTCTCAGCGAGGCGACGCCTGCAACAGCGAGGTACTTGATCTGGCTTAGGGGAAGGGGATGATCTTCCCAGTTGTAACTTGAAAGTAATGTGGGCAATCCATTAATGAACCTACCATATGGGGATGGTTTATACCAACCATAAAGATCATGATTCTGGGGATGGTTTAACCCATTGCGTTTACCACATTGCAGTTGGTTTTTACCAACTGCCGTGGTGAATTTCTGGTTATTTCATTGTGATTGGTGCTGAAACGTGGAGCAAGAGACTGGGGGATGTGACCAATTTCTCCAGATGTGTTGCCCACGGTTGCCCAGGTTGGACCTGTTGGACCTGTAGCCACCTACCCCACGAGTTCAATCCTTGGCCGCGCAGGTTTTATTTCAGCTGCTGAGACAAGCCTGTCCCGCCTGGTCCATGGCCAAAGGGAGGCTGGCGTCCATGGTGGCTGATAGGTATGTGGAGCACCCGTGGAGCTTTAATGATCCAGAAGTTCCTGAAAAACATATTCAAACATATTCGCACTTGAGGATTTGTTTGGACATTTTCATGATTTTCATGTGTTATCTTCGGATGACAATAACATACAATACCTATGGCGAAATGCTGCTGAGCACATCTCCAGCAACATCGGTTGAGAGGGATCCCTATGGATCCCTATGGGATTTTATTGGCTAGCGAGGTATCGAACAAGTTTCAAAACATAGAAACTGAAAATCTGAAAGCTGTCTCGGTGGTGTAGGAAAGACAGGTGGTGTAGGAAAGACATTAAATGCGAAAGTCACCGTTGGATTTGGAGTATGTTTATTCTTGCTAGGTGTTTGTCGCTATGTCTATACATGGACGTTTTTTCTGATTAGCTCCGTGTTGATTGGTACCCCCACATTAGTTTGTTGGTGCACCGCTGGTCATGGGTGAACCTTGAGGAAGGATTCTCCCAACATGGTCGATCCGTCCGGATTTGTGTATAGAAACATGGAGAAGCTTTTCCTAGTAAACAACAAACAATATGTGGCGAGTATCCAATATAAGTATATATAAGTATAAGCCATCATTAACAGGCAAATGTTCACTGTTAGTATAAATCGTTACAAGCCCATCGTTTATATATTCTGGTTGGTGGTTTCAAACATGTTTTTTATTTTCCATAATATATGGGATAATCCTTCCCATTGACTAATATGTTTCAAGATGGTTAAAACATGTTAAAACCACCAACCAGTATATGTTCATTTATAGTAACTTCATATAACTTCTCCGACTTCGCAGGCGCAAAGTCAGCAGCCTCAGCTCTTGGTCCAAGCGAGACGCTGGATCTTGGACGAGGCGATCCACACGGTAGAAAGCATATCGAGGTTTCGTAAGTGAGGAAAGATCTTTGGGGTTTCGTAAATTTGATACTTAAATGGTACCCTTTTCAATTAAACAGCCGTTTGGGGTTTATTAATCTAGGGTTGACACTATAAGGTTTGTATATAGCGAAAATTCTCAGGGCCTTCGTAAGTGGCGAATTGGGTAGCCAAAGAAAAATCCTGCAGAATGAAGTTAGGCTGACATTTTATGATTTATCCTCCGGTTATTTAACATAGCCATGGAAAATGGCCCATTTATAGATGGCTTACCTGGTTTTACCTATTAAAAATGGTGATTTTCCATGGCTATGTTAAATAACCAGATGGTAATTTTATTTTTCAAATTTCATGCATTGATTCAATGGGGAAGTCTAAGAGTCCAATACTTGGGCGCAAGGAAGGACGATTTGATTTGTGCTGCAAGGATTGACTGTTGAGTGCCTGACTGAATGATGATGTTCATAAGTAGGTTACAGCCCATATATTTATATGAATTTATATCAGTAGTTATATGCCTAGACCCTTTTAAAGACCCCAACAAAAAATGGTAGAAGAAACAAATATGAAGATGATGGGGTAAAACACCATCAGGAGGTGAGAAACCAGATTGACGAAGGACTAAAGCTCATCAACCAGGACTTCACATGCGGCGATTTGGACGCACACACACACAAAAAATCCTGGTATGGGCGGTATCAGACATGAGAGATAGAACATGATTTTAGTGTCCCCATCTTTTTTCGCACAGCCCATTTTTATGCGGATGTTTATCCTCCTGAAACCTGGAGCCTTCACCCCGCGCCAGTCCGAAGATGCTGTTTGGCTGGCCTGGTTCAAGCGAGCTGGGAGATCGCCACAGGATATCATTTTGTGATCATGGTGATGTTGTGATGTCACAACATTTACATACCAGTACCCTCTGGTAATTTAACATAACTATGAAAAATCACCATTTTCAATGGGAAAATCCACCAGAAATGGTCATTTTCAATAGCTATTTTGACATAACCAGAGGGTAATCTGTCAATCACTGGTCCATAATCCTTCCGTAGATAGTCCATTTGCCCCATCTCCAATTTTACCGATGGTCCAATGTCTTGGGAACACACCGTGGATCCGTCCGATTCCCAAAGGGGATTGTTGAATCAGCCGCCATCATATCCCCATCATATGCTTATTCTCTCCCCACATATTACTTTAAGTTTGTTATCTATCTATCTATCTATCGATCTATCTATCTATCTATCGATCTATCTATCTATCTATCTATCAATCTATCTATCAATCAATCTATCTATCTTACATATATATATTTAATATATATATATATTTAATATATATATATATTTAATATATATATATATTTAATATTATATATATATATTTAATATATATCTATATATAAATACACATCCCATCATAAACCCCGTGGTTAAATCCTCATGAGATATTCCTGGTGCCAGGTGTCTGTCCATCTTGGAAACTCCACGTCCATCCAGGTTTGGTGGAGATGCCTTGCAGGAAGGGTTGAGGGGATTAAACCCTTTAAAAGACGGTTTTTTTTGGATGGCCAGTCACTTTATGATGTGTAGAATTGGATATATGACATATATATGACATATATATGACATATATATGACATATATATGACATATATATATATATATGATATACATATAATATATATATATGGCACCATATTAATACTGGTATGATGAGTGTATGTGTGTGAATTTACCCCCAGAGAACAATTTTAATGAGGAAACAGATGATAAAGAATTCGATTTTTGCGAGGCCCTATTCTCAGACAAACCTATATAATGGATCCGACTTCCCAACAAACACAAAAACCAGAAGTGGTGCTAGTGCTGCTAGTGTTTTTGTTGACTGTCCATCTTTGATGTTTGTCTCATCATGGGACGAAGGTTTTTTTAAGCACAACATGATACTGGGTGCTACCAGGATGAGATACGTGGTTAGTTTAATCCTTTAGGTTTTTTGCTATTTGGATGGAAAATAACCATAGAATAACCAATAACCAGCAAAATAATTGTTTTTTGTGGACCATGAAGAAAAAGGACCATGATGTTGTTTGACTATACACCATGTGGTCAATCTTAGATGGGTACAAACTAATCCGGATTAGTCCAACTTGGTATCAATGGGCCAGTGGGATTATCTACTAACCAGCTAAGATTTTTTTGTTTGCAGGGTATCTGTCAGATAAGACGAGGATTTTTTTGTCATGGGACTATTTTTGGAAAAATGGTGATATAAGATATATGATCTATCTTCGAAAACATGGTGATCTAATGGTGATATGGGATATATCTAAGATTAGACGAAGATTGGCACTGTCATCCCAGAATCAGGTCTCTCCAGCAGCAGAGAAGTTGGCCAGGCCGGGCACCTGCGAAGATTTTCTGACGGTGAATCCCATCAGCGAACGATTCGATGATGACTTAAGTGGTACACATGTTTTTCCCAAATGATAAATGGATATTGGTATGATATTGTTGCATATTCAGAATTCTACTCCAAAAAACATTTTCAGAAATCTACTCCAAAAATATCATGACATGTGACCATGTGTGTTATCATGTGACCATGTGACCAGTGTTTGATGCGTACTTTGAGGGTCAACTGAACAGACCATGGTTTTTTTTTTATCCAGGTGTGCACCGGAACGGATCCTCGCCCAGCCGTGTTCAAAAACCCTTTTGATTGATGATTATAGGGGGTTAGGTTATACTCACCAAATTTAACCAAGATATTGGGGATGATAGTAAGTCAATAGGAGAATCCAAGTTCTTAACCAACCAGTATAATGAAACGACAGAGGTTTTCTTTCACGGCTCAGTCGGCTATTTTCTCAGCCGAGGTCTTTCGGCCAACTAAGCCACTTCGCTGATGAGGATCGGCTGGGCAAAACCCAAAGATGAAGTGCTAGTAAGGGTCGGAATCCCCAAAACGTGTACATTTTTAGTAACAATCATTTTTTATGGCAATAATTATAGTATGTGGTAATCTCCTAAATATCTATGCATGGCAGTAATTGTAGTAATTACAATGTAATAATGTAATTATAGTATTTATCATACTAGCCCAAAATATTTATTGTGATAGTAATGTGATGATGGTTTGTAAATGCAGAAATTTAAGAGCTTATGGGGACTGCCAGCCTTACTAGCCATCATCAAATTACTACCCTTACTAACATGAGATAAGCAGAATCTTAATTTGCAATTATAGTAATTGAAGGTGATGGGTTTATCTTAGATTTGAGTATTATAGTAATTTGCCCAGAATAAAAGATGTGAAATCAAAAGCAATAAAATGTTATGAGAAGTGATTCTCTGCTATGTTGACGTTTATTTGTTTCTATGGGTTTGAGGACAACACTATTCTGTCTACCTTGGAGGTTGGGCAGGGAAGAGTCCAGAAGAGGATGTCGCACAGATCTGTACATGACTGAAACTCTGGCTACTAAATTGCTGCACAATTTGATCAAACGTTGATTACATTGAGTATTCAATTATCCACATTGATGGGTTTTTAACCTCTGTTTGGCTGGGTGCCAGGTCGTCCTTGAAATATGTTGAACTTTTTCATGGGAGAACGGTCACAGCCAACCATTGGTTGAGTTCCTCACGGATTTCGTGAGTGGTGTTGGTTCAAACCACCCTTGGTATGGGTGGATCCATAGATCACCGTTGCAGATGACAACTGTTTTGTGAAGAGAAACACCATTCCATGGCGTGGCGACATATTGTGCTTCAGTGCTACTGGATAATTCTCATGGATTCTCACGGCCCACAGCAGGTGGGTTGCCCCTTTCCAGGAGGTGCAGACGGCCGGACGCTTGTGCTGGTTGTTTGCCATCTTGAGGACAGCTGGGGCTTGGGGCGCTTGGGGCGCTTGGGCGGAGAGTTGCTCCAGTTGGGTTGTTTCAAAGTGACCATGGCTCAGCGATGTTTCAATTCTATATAGTTTTTTCTAGGTTGAGAGCCAGGTAGATAGACTGAGGCGGGTCTTGAACTTAAGTTTAACTAGTCTTGGATTTGGGCTAGACTATCAAATGATCAACCGAATCTTGTGATATAGAGGGATCTGTTTGTAAGGTGAAGAGGTGGCTTGATGGCAGCATGTTTCCATCAGAGAATGTTTTTCGAGGCCAGTAGCACCTTCCAAACAATCCCATTGTGCCAAGTACATGTTCACTACCACATATCTCGCAGAAATCATGATACAGTATCACAGTGACACATATCACCTGCGGCATATCCCAGCAGAAATCACTCGCATTCACTGACTTCACCTTGCCATCCGCCAGGCCCTACGCATCGTCCGGGGGCTTGACGCGGCACCCGCGCCGCTGTGGTCTCTTTGTGACGGATGTGATGTTCCTGATTCATCAGCTGCAGAGAGAAGTGCCCGCGAGCTGCAGGCCAGGGAAAATCGATGAAAATCGTATGGAAAGGTAAGGAGGGAGTCAAAATCTACAACAAGCCCCATGGTTCAGGGCCGAACTGGGAGGAAAAACATGTAAAAAAATACGAAAACCCATAGAAATCCATTGAAATCCAATGTTCAGTGGCTAAATCCATGGAGGTTGGCATAGGCCAAGCGTCCTTTGTGTCTTGGGGCTCCCACCATTGGGACTTCGCTGGCCATTCAATCCCAGGTTTCCTTCACATTCCTGCACTTGGACGCTACTGTAGAGATTCCAATTTCCGTAGTCTAATTGATATGCATCGATATACATGGACAGATGGGAGTGTAGACATAGATAGAGATAGAAATAACACTTATACATGGTGTTACATGTATATGCATGTAATCATATATAGGATTACATATGATGAAGTTTTTTCGGAGCTGAATCTCATCATCTGAGGCCATTGAAGCAGATTAAGGCCTTGAAGCGAAAGTGTCAGGAGGAACTGCACGCCATGATGAAATGCCAAGAGGAGCCAATAGGGAGAAATGGATGGGAAATGCATGGGAAATGCATGGGAAATGAGCAACCGATCCTATCCAATCCTCCCCTTTTGATGTTTTGAAGATGTTTGAATGCATAAACTACTTCGGATTCAGCGTAGCTTGGAATGCGGTGCTACTTTGCACAGTGATGCGGAGTATGTTCGCCAGTTTTCCCATGTCTATTGGCAATTGGTGAACTTTCGAGGGGGCTTGAAAATTGCTGCGCTCTCCCCATATTGAAAAGGGATTGAGCACTTCGAATTGCTGGGTCCCGCACAATCCAAGTTGTTGTGATTCCAAAAGATTTTGTGAAGATCTGTGAAGTATATGGATCTGTTCCTTCAAAAATATTGAACCAAATTCGGTCCTCCATTGCCACAGCCACTTTTCAACCAGGTTCCCCAGCTGGTTGCTGTCCTGTTCAAGATGGGCTGCTGAAATCCCATGAGTTTTCGCGGGTTGAAGCCCAGTTTTTTATGGTCAAAATTGCAAGTTTTGATGGTTGACATCCCCATTATCCCATTTTTGATTCTGGTAAGATCCCAATGTTTTCTATCTTTCATTAGTAATTAGATGTCTTCAGTTTTTGCTGCAACACATGTTCCAGTTTTGAATAGGTTTGATGTGCAAATTATCTTAAATCACCATCAAACCCCCATTAAATCATCATGAAATCCCATGAATTCCAATAAAATCCCTATGAAATCCCATGTTTTCATTGTTTTCATGGCTCAAATCCCAGATTTCTGATGAGTTTTCTCCATCTCTGCGGCCAGGAAGCCCTGCTGACTTCCCTGAAGCCCTGCCGCCTGGTGGCCACGGGCAACGGCTTCTTGGAGGCTGAGACGGCCCTGGGAGCTGCAGCTGGGGAGATGAAGGCGAGACACGGTGGGGCCACCTGGGGCCCGAGGGTGGTGGGATGGCCTTTCAATGCCTTTCATGTCTTTTGGACTGTTGAACTATGGGGATGGGTCAAAACCCTGGTACCTAGTGAACCCCAAAATAGCTGGTAAATGGATGTTCATCCCACTAAAAATGTATCTATAGGTATTGACCCATACCCCTATGTTGAAATATGATGAAATATGGTGGTGAATTGAACTTTTGAACAGGTGGATTCAGGTGGATGTTCGTTTTGGGGAGATTTAACGTGGCCACTTGGTTTTACGAAGGTATCGTTTGCCATTTTCATCCTCCTTTCAGCCAACTGTACAGAATCCCTGGGATGTTGAATATGTATGAATATGTTGAATTTCCTTCAACAGGTGGGTGTTTTCTTTGGGATGTTGAAAAGGTGAATGTGATTGAAGAAACCATAAGAAACGGGAGGATTTCGACGGCAACCTCTGCCACCAATCTCGCTGTGGCTTGAAATTCTCTACCCGACTCCGACTCTATCCTGAATTTATTGGATGGGTACCCTCTGGTAAACTAACATAGCTATTGAAAATGGCCATTTATAGTGGATTTATCCATTAAAAATAGTGATTTTCCATAGCTATGTTAGTTTACCAGAGGGTAATCAGGCAAATTGTCAATATCCGTGGGTTGATGGAGGCCCTTGTTTTGCTGGCGACGCTGATAACGACCTGGACGAACCATGCGACAACATGTTTTTCCTGACTGAGTTATTTACCGTTCCACAAACTATGTTGCGATGTGCATGTATCGGGTGGAGTGGAGTAGGGTGGGGTGGGCTAATAACGTTCATTCGCCTGCGATCATCTGTATGCATCTTCCAATACGCTCTTGAAGCTACGCTCTTAACTTGGTCTTCGAACTTCCAACACGATCTTGACGCTATGCTCTTAGCTGGTTCTTGGAACTTCCTATACGATCTTGATGCTACGCTCTTAACTTTTTCTTGGAACTTAGTTTTGGGGTGACTTATATAAAGCAGTTCATTTCCAGGCAGATAGGGGGCAAAGATGTGTCAAACAGATCTTTGAGCATCTTTGAGCCAAAGAATGTGGGATCATGTCTCTGCGTTCCAATGGTGCAACAACGCCAATGGCTGTCTTTGGAAAGCCTTAGGGGACCTGGCTTCCAGGACATGATAAAAAGGTTCAGTATTGATTTGCGTGTGCTTCTGGTGCATTCTTTATCTTGGAAAACATTGGAACGCAACGGAACCTATGCCGAGATTGCACAGGTCATTAGCGACATCTTGGCCTTGTTCTGACCTACGCCTATAGAATCAAAAAATTCTTTGGCGGTTGCAAGCATTTTGGTTGTATGCATGTCTACTATGGAAGATCCCACTTACTGAAAACAATTTTGGTATGGACCAAAAGTATGAATCTAGTGAACGGTGTGAAGACTGACATGTTTTGATAGGATGTTTTCTTTTATCTTCATACAGACATAGCAGTATAGATATCTCATATAGACATGATGTATTATAATATATATATATATATTTAGTTATATGTACAATGTATATATTATGTCTATATTTTTTTTTTTAAAAAAAACACCAATATCACATGTTTATTTAACATATGTATATATATATATATATTTGCAGTATATATATATATGACATATGTTCTGTTATTATTGTTATCATATATGAATTATTATTATGCTGTTGTTATGTTTTAACCATCAACAGTCACTAGCGGCCAGGCCACCTGTGCTGCGCTGTCGTCGCTGCCCCGACCCTTGCTCCAGGAGGCGCGAATGTTTGGGGTATTTTGTGTTAGCCCTAATGTTTGGTGGTCAAACAACACCTATATCGTTTCTGGTATGTGGTGTAATTGTCATACTTTGTTTTTTTTCCCCCAAACAGTGTGCCCACACTGAGGGTTTCTTACGGTAGGTGTAAAGGCATGTAAAGGCCGGTGCTTGGCCCGAGCATTTTTCCTGTAAATTTCCGTACAAAGTGGCTCTTGTGAAATGTTGAAGTGCATTCGACTGCGCAGGCTCGCACAAAATGTGCGCCTGGGTTCTGGGCTCGGGCACTTTTCCTGTAAATTTCCGTCTAAAATGGCTCTTGTGAAATGTTGAAGTGCATTTCGCCTGCGCAGGCTCGCACAAAGTGAGGTCCTTGGTCTTGGGATCGGCCTTCCTCCTCAACATCATTATGCTTAACATCATCATCCTCAACATCATCATCTTCCTCTTCCTCAACTTCATCATTCTGAACATCATCATCTTCCTCCCCCTTCACGTCATCATCCTCAATATCATCATCCTCCACCTCATCTTCCACAACATCATCCTCCGCCACCTCATTCATCTTCCGCACCATTCCCATCCTCCTCATCATCATCCTCAACATGATTATCTTCCTCCTTCTCAGCATCATCATTTTTCACCTTGTCCTCCTCCACTTCATCTTCCGCATTACCATCCTCTTCAACATCAACGTCCGCAACACCATCATCATCATCATCATCACCATCATCATCATCATCACCATCATCCTTCTCAGCATCATGGTTATCCACCTTATCATCCTCCACTTCCTCTTCCGCATTATCATCCTCGCCCTCATCCTCCTCAACATCATCATCCTCAAAATCATGATCCTCAACCCATCATCCTCAACATCATCATCCTCAACATCATCATCCTCAACATCATCATCATCATCATCATCATCATGGTCACCATCATCCTTCTCATCATCACCATCACCATGACTATCACCTTCACCGTTATCATTCTCATCATCATCATCATCATCATCATCAACAACAACTTTATCCTATATTGTCTTCCCACTCCCCCACACTGTTTGCGGTCTCTTGCCGTTTTTTTTTTTTAAAATTCTCTTCCGTATTCTGACATTGTTTTGAACTCACCTGTGAATGAATGTCAATATGTCAATACAGGGTTCCATTTCCAGGTGCTATCATCCACATCCACTCAGAATGACGACTTTGTTCAAAAAACTTGGATGCTTTGATACACTACGAGGTGGCCCCCTTGGTTTTATGTTGGTTTATAACCCCAATTGTTTATAGATATATCTACCATAAGTCCTAGTTATGAAAGTTAGACACCAATTTAGCTATCTAAGGGGGCTGCATTGTAGAAATGAAATAAAACTGTTCTCATTGGACTGTGGTTTCTCTAAAGTCCAGCCCGAAAAGGCTGGGCAAGATCACCATTTCTTTGTGGCCAAAACACAAATAATTTGTCTAACCATGTTCTTTTGTTGATGAAATTGAAGCAAGGTACACATTGTTATTGGTAAAATGCCATTTCTGACTTGCTCAAAAACCATTTTGAGGGTTCTATTTTGTGCAAGCACCATTTTGCTGTTTGAACATCTCTGCAAGACGACCTTGTTGCTTGGCTTACACCCCGCCAATCTCCATTGTTGTTGCTCGAACCAGCACTCAACCTCCTCCCTAATTTTGTTTAAGATAAGTTATTAAAATCCCTGATAATCACTTGTTGCCTGATTTCATGGACCGTGTATCTGTATCAAATAGTATAGAATCACTATTTGACAACATCCACCATGTCTAGTCTAGTCATGTCTACCTGATTTGAACACTCATCTTCTACTATATCATACTAGTTACATCTATATAATTTCTATTTCATCTTATGTTCCTCATTATTCCTCTATGATATCACACAGTTCACAGTTCACATCCCAGCTGCAGGTGACGATGCACCTCTTGGGCCTGTTCTGTCACGAGCTCCTTGCGAAGCTGCTCCGCGGAGAGGAGGAGACGACTGAGAGCACCGCGCGGCGACTGCAGGCCAACTGGGACCCATGGGAGCCAAGGGGGAACTCTTTTCGTACCCTCTGGTTATGACTAACATAGGAAAATGGCCCTAATCGAAATAGATGGTTTACCTATTAAAAATTGTTATTTTCCATGGCTATGTTAAATAACCAGATGGTATTTTTTTCCTGGTTGAAGGGGTTGAATCTATAATCGTAATGACATTGTAATGGTTGCATGTTCTTTGTTCAGTGTTTTTTTTCCTCAGTTTGTGGGTTACCGGTTAGACTGTTGGGTTGTAAAAATGAATCGTTGGAAGTGAACAAATATGATATTTCTGTTGAACCACTATGCTGACCATGGGATAGGTGTCCATCTTTTGGGGTTATATAGTTATACATATATATATATATGAACCATCTGATCATCTGACATTTTTTTCAATGGAGTAGGGTTTTTGTCGGGCAAATCTGCAGGAAACGATTGATTTTTCCATGTAAATATGGTGGTTTCCGGTTTCATGTGTCCCTTAAGCCATCCATTAGATCCCATTCAATCCCATTAAACCATCATTTTGTCGTTAAATCCCATTGAAGCACAATTTTTGGCGTGGTTAAGTCATTCTAAAACCTTGGATCCGTTGTTCAATCCTTCAGTTTTTGTGGACGGAACATAGCCATAATCAGCCAAAAAGAAATTGGACTACCAAAGATGGACCGTGAAATTCAGCCCAGAAAACTTGGCATTTCCTGCCGGAACTGCAGGAATTTCCCGTGGCCATGGGAGCACGGATGGTGGGCGTGGGCAACCGACTCTTAGAAACTGCCTTGGCACGAGGGGCCAACAACGATTTCAGGGAGGTGCCGCCCGAGCGTTTGTCTTGGGATTGAAGCAGCAACAGAAAGGTGGTGAACATGGGATTTAGCCACCCAACAAAAATGCTGGTTTAACAATGTTTAACATAATTTAACGGGATTCGGATTGGACCAAAAAAATGATGGTCTAATGGGGTTGAACATGTTTGAACCATCCAAAAGATGATGATAATACCCTCTGGAGCCCTCTCGCAATTTGTTGCAGTACTATCGATCACCATATTATAGGTAAATCATCGAACGGAATGGGCTACTTTCCATTGCAAACTCTGAATTTACCAGAGGGTAATTCGTGACCCCCTAAGAAATGATAGGTAAATCACATTAACTGACCATCAAATCCCGTTACATCACCGTTGAATCACCATTTTGATGGTTACAGTAAACCCATTCAGGGTTCCTCTTTCTTTGCTCGTATCCCATGGTCAACATGTGGACCTACCAGCTGAGCGAGGTACTGGCCGGTTTGAAGGGGTCGCCCTCTTCAAAAGCTGAGGTTCCTTGGGAAGATCACAGGGATGCCGGCAGTGTAGATGTTTCTTGCAGCTTCCAAATATAGGATGCATATGTTCAGCCCCCACAAGCTCCCAGCCTATAGTTCGAAGGTCTTTGAGTATGGTGTACCTGTCTAGTGCTCACACCTAAATCAAGGAGTGCCTTAGTAGTTGATGGATGCGTCTGCCATTTTGAGGGTCAGACAGATTCTACATGATTCTACTCAGATGTACACCTGATTACAACTGAGCCACTTGCTACTTAGAATCGCTCGCAGCTAAGCAATCAGTTGTTTTTGCCCAAAAACATAACAATACAATACCCCAAAAAGAATGGCAATCCGGAAGTAGAGGCTGGCTATATTATATATGTAGAAGTTAAACATGTTGAAAGCAATCACAGTATCGGGTCAGAACCGCTTCGTTTATGTCCGATATTGTATACTGTATAACCCACCATTGTCACCGATGCTCCTTAGATTAAATCCCAGAGAAAGGAAACATCCAACCTTCGACGGGGATGTGCCAGACCCTTCAGGCAGACTCTGGTGGTGGTCCTGCGGCCGCTGCGCCGCAGCCGGCGACTCTCTCTGCGGACGAAATCAGCAGCGCTGTGACGTTGCTGACTTCGGGGCAGTGCATGGTACGAGAACCGGCATTTGCTTAGTCTGTTTGGATTTTTATGCCTTTTTGATGTGGTATTTTTGATTCCCTTGTTGGGATTTTCATTTGGACAGCTTAAACACATGTAAACGTCAGATCTCCATGATTTAGTGGGATTGGTGACACTTTTTCGTTCGATAATGCCAGGAAATGGATGCTCTCCTTACCCCGGGTAAACTAACATAGATTCATGTGGAAAACCCGAAAACCCATGGAGAAACCCCAGGAAAATCGTCAACAAATGGTTTATCTTCCATATTTATTTTAGTTTAGCCTAGGGTAAGTCCAAAAAGTGTCATTCAGGCAGTGTATTGTTCAGGACAGATTTTGGTGATTTTCGGTGATTCTGTGATCCGGAAACCGCACAAGTTTTGCAGCTAAAAAACACTCTCCAAACAGTCTCAAGAAAAGCACAAGTTTTATGGGCAAATTTGATACTGTAGCGGGAAATGGCCCAAGCAGTTTAGTGTGATTTCTCAAAAACATGGCCAGCTGTTACCGTGACTATGTTTCTTTTGGATAGCGCTATGGGTTATTGGGATGGTTTTCATTTAACATTTGGGAATGGCTCAATATGATTCTCCTGCAAAACAAATGGACGGATGATTTTTTTAAACCATCGGTCCATGCAGGTATATAAATTATATACCCCATTTTGGATCACCACAGACATTAAACACTAGCCTGTTATTTAGTACGTTCCAGTACGTTCATACCTGCTGGTTATTTCACCCAGCTCTTTGTACTGCAAATTATAAAGCAGGAATTTCAGATGGTCCCGCAAATGTGACGTTGGTGCGCGGGAAAACATGACCAACGTCCCCTGGGGAAAATATGGACGATTCACCTGCGGGAAAAAGGTTATAACTAACATAGCCATAGCCATGGAAAATCACCATGTTTAATAGGTAAACCATCTATAAATGGGCCATTTTCCATGGCTATGTTAAATAACCAGAGGGTAACTATTGATGATCCATAATCCCCATCATCCTTAGCTGAAGAACTGAGATGCACATTGTCATCATGACAGTCTCATCATTCGCCCCTTCCAGGACAAAGTTTGCAGGCTGCTGGATTGGACATACAACTGCGAGAGAAGGCTCTCAGTAAACGGGCGATGGGGATGCCGATGAATCAACCCATGATGCACTAATCGGTAGACATGGGACATTCACCCATGAATCAAGAACATTGATTCCAGACCAAAAAGAGTGGTTGAACTTTCAACACTGGTATGAGGATGTAAGTGTGTTTGTAAGAAGACTAGGAATACCCTCTGGTAAACAAACATAGCTATTGAACATGGCCATTTAGTTCGTTGATTTACCCAGCTATAAAATTGTGATTTTCCATATCTATATGTTGATGGGTCAATACATATTAATACCATTTTTAGTGGGATGAACATCCATTTACCAGCTATTTTGATGTGAACTACAGGGGTACAAGAGATCAGAATGTGAATGATTTCAGTTTTTTTGATGGATAACATAACATGAATTATTGCACAAACAGTACATATATATATAATTATATTTATATATATATGGTATACATATACTAAGTTATTTTTTTACGTAATATTATTTTATGTTACAGAGGATCATCGTATACTTGTTTTTTTGTCACAAGTTATTGTATTATTTAATATAGTTGCTCATTCAGTCGATTATACATCAATAGTCTATTAGATAGATACATTATGATACATCTATAGTTGATCAGCTGCATGTATCTACTCTATAATAGCATACATCTATAGATCGGTGAACCATTGTAATTTACCATTACAACCCAGGTCTATTGATATAGGGTATATGTATATATAGATTTAATCATATATATATATATGTAGAATGTATAATGTATAATGTATAATATTGAATATTAGAAACACAATAAAACAATAATATATCATATTTAAAATATACTACATAAATATCATATATATATATGTTATATTTATACAGTTGATTATCAGTTGTTTCTCTACAGCAAAACCCTTGGGCCCAGAGGTCCCGAGTTATGGCAAGTTATCCCTGACGACGGACCTCTTGGGCTCCGACTTCATCCGTTTCCGCGAACGCCGCAAAGCGCTGCAGCGTCTTGGTGCTTTAGGAAAAATACCCTCTGGTAAACTAACATAGCTATTGAACATGACCATTTATAGTGAGTTTTCCCATTAAAAATGGTGATTTTCCATAGTTATGTTAGTTTACCAGAGGGTACCCCGAATGGAAGTTTATGATGGCAAAATCCTGTTTCAATGATTTTTAAATGGATGATTTGGGGGTAGCCCTATAAATTGGAAGCCTCCAAACAGGTTTGACAAAATAGAAATGCCAGTTCCAAGTAGTTGCGGTAAAGGACTGCAGAATTGGTACTCCAAAACGCCTTGCGAAGCTGAAGGGACATCCATACGAACTTTCAAATTAGAGTGAGATGGGAGATTTGAAAGTCAGCCGTAAACTCCATGTAGTGGTTTCGCTGCAACAAAATGCTGATACCATTTGAAACCACTTAATAAAAGGGAAAAGATAGCTGAGCCATGCTGAGCCACTCAAAAAGTAGCACTGGTTGGTCTGCCTGGCTTAATGGGGATTACTGATTACTACAACCCATACCAACCAGTGGGAATAACCAAGCAGTACTCGTATTTCTTGGGATGGGAAAATACCTGGTATAATTCCATGGCTCAGTTGCTGTAAATGAACAAAAACAGGAAACCATGGTGTTTTTTGTGGACTACCAAAGATTGACCATGATTTCCCTTAAGTGTTTTGTTGTCACAGTTCCAAGTTGAGATCATTTAAGCGTTGTTCAAGAGACGTGCATTGATCCTTGGTGTGCTCGTAAAGCTGCTATACTGCTACACACAGCAATAAGGGTTAGATATGATACTGTAGTCACTGCAATACTTGTTAACTTGAAAGGTATAGGTACGATGTCAACCCTGGATGAAGATACCCTGGCTGATTGATTTTGCAGGGCTGTCCCACAAAGTATTCAATTGATGATGTGCTACGAACATATATTTACATACACTAAAATGGTGCCCTTGAATGAAACAACCAAGGGGTTTATATGAATACAACTGAATATAATTACAACTGAATCATATTAATATAACTGAATCATATTATATAATACAACTGAATCATACAATTACTTTATATGAGGTTGACATTAATTACAACTGAATATAATCGTTAGCCTCCTGTAAACTAACGTGGATGTGGAGGAAAACCCCGCCATTTGTAGAGATCAAATTCCAGCTCAACTCAGCAAGGAAAGTGATGTCCAAAGAGGAAGTGATAGGAGACTCGGCTGGGGTCGGTGAAGCCTCAAATGTTGGTCATTTTGGTCCTCAAAGTCTGTTTCTGAAAAACAGGGGCGCATGTTTCTTGGATACAGCGACATTCTAATGTTGATCAATGGTTGAATCTCAGCTGACCGACTTGAAATTGTTGGTTGAAACCCAGAATTCGGTGGTAGATTCCCATTTTTTCTTTGGCAATTTTGTCAACACAGACCCGCTCCACGCTCCCATCTCCCAAAGTCTCTTAATCGTGAACAAGGACTCATGTCCTTGAGTTTCTACGATGAGGCCAATGGGGTTTGGCTGTTTTACTTTGGGGCTGACTGTACGGAAATACTGAGTTTTCCTGCAACGTTTCCCTGATATCACTTTTGGGATTTTTAAAATTGGGAAGTTTTTCCAAAAGAAAAAGATCTGGGGAGCAAACCAAGAAACATGGCAATTGAATGCAATTGAACCAAGGCAGTGTTGGTGGGGAGCGATGTCCGGACGCTCCCAACAGCCGTTCATTCCAGTTTGGATGACCACTGTGACTACTCTCCATGATTTCATGTTCCTGCTCTGGTGGAACTCCTGCTCCTTTTCACCGGAGGAATGGATCCCTGCAAAAGTTGCAGATACCAAACCATCCCTCTATTAATACTACACCCTATCTGAGACCCCAAACAGGAATTCTGGGTGTTTTTCTTAGTCAGCGACCGCTAAATACCTGAAAATCCTGGTATCAACATCTATCAGTCGTCCCGGCAAAATTTCGAACGGGTCCATCTTAAGATTTGTGGAATTTTACTTGGGGATCCCATGTGTACATTATATATATATATATGTATATATATATGCTGATTATACTGTATATGGAGGATAATCTAGCTACTTCTTACTCTTCTCATGATCTTGACCAATATCAGTATTAGTAAATTATTAATGATACTTGCTACTATAATGCTTACAATTTCAACGAATATATATATATGTATATATATATGTAACTGGTACATACTCATCAGGTCATCCAAGTAGTTTGGCTACACCTACCATGCCCCTCCAAGCGTCCAAGCGTCCAAGCGTAGGCCTTGACACCAGAGGATGCCTGGCGGATGCTGAACGCCTGAGGAAAAAAGGAGCTAGGGTTGGAAGATTGATATTTATATATAGTAATATATAGTACTATATAGATATATAGATATATATATAGTAATATATAGTAATATATAGTAATATATAGTAATATATAGTAATATATAGTAATATATAGTAATATATAGTAATATATAGTAATATATAGTAATATATAGTAATATATAGTAATA
>Ga0126342_10004352_pt1 | contig 24077 bp, 25 predicted proteins | sample Cyp1metagenome_FD_92528 | JGI IMG/M metagenome (GOLD analysis project Ga0126342, IMG submission 92528) | Coral microbial communities from Lord Howe Island, Old Settlement Bay, Australia - Cyphastrea 1 metagenome | ecosystem: Host-associated > Invertebrates > Cnidaria > Coral ...
AACAATCCGCATATATATATATACATATATATATACATATATATATGTATATAAGCATATATATATATTATATATATATATATCTGTGTGTATGTGTATATATATATATGTATATATATATATATGTATGTATATATATGTGTATATATATAATCCATGTATATATATATCCATGTATATATATATATGTATATATATATATATGTATATATATATACAGTTAAATACCTGCAGGTGTGCACATGTACAGGAATAAATGCACATATCTGTATGTATACTTACAGGTACACGTATGTCTATATGTAGATGTCTCTGTATAGATATATACATATACTATTACTGACTATAATTCCACCTATAGATAAATATGTGTATGCACATAGATATGTAAGTATATGTAAGTATATGCTAATAAGTTGTTAAGTATGTATATCTCTATATATATATAACATGATTTTTGTATTCATTTATGTGCATTTCTGTATAAATATCTACATACTGTGAATATATATATGTATGTATGTATGTATGTATGTATGTATGTCTAAATACATACATACACACACTATAGCTATACATATGTAAAAACAAACAAGTATCCTTCTGCATATGTACAGAAATATGTATGTATATATATACATATTTTATGTACATATTGTATCAAATCTATATGTTTAATCTATCTGTCTATCTGTTACTCTATCTCTTTCAAACAAATCTACGTATCTGCATATACGCAGTATGTATAAATATATGTTCAGTTCGGATTGGGATAAATATCTATGTCTAAGCTAATTCATTCAAGAAAACACCGAAGTTGGTGCCGGGAAAGAGCTGTGTTTTTGTTTTAATTTGAGGAAAAGGCCGCGAAGCAAAAAATCGACAGGGCTGTCACAGCAACCGATGGCCCTCTTGACAAACATGGGGTTCCTAGGATTCAAAACAACCGATGTGAGCCACAAGCCACCCTCCAGTAGACTAACATAGATATGGAAATCCACAACTTTTGCCCTGGTAAAGATAATTTTACGGGAAAACGGCTGACTTTCCATATCTCTGCCAGATTGTCTAAGGGGAACTAGTAGATTAACACCTGGCATGGGTTGATCCCATAAGGTTTTTATATTGGTGGGATGCAATTTGTAGAGCAAAGCATCACTGGGCAGTTTAAGCCCCTAACTGATCATCCAGGCTGAAGTGTATACACTTATACCATTCATTTGGCAAATGGGGTACAAAAAATCTGGATGGTAAGTCGACCAAGCCTCGGCAAAATGTTGGTCCCCTCGCCTCTTCCACCGCGCAGAAGGCTGTCGCAATGCTTGTCAGGAGCAGTTTCATGACCGGCGACTGCGGCAAGTACAAACAACTGCCGGGGTGGGGAAATGTCCTAATTATCTTATCTCAAACATAGTTAAGTGATGTTAAGTGTGTCTGAAAATAGTCAATCCCCCTCCCTTTATCGCTATTTTACTGGAAATATGATGGAAAATGAGCTTCCAAGCCAGTGGAATGGGTACCCAAAATTCAAACAAACCCATTTACACATACCCTAACCACTAAGGGAATCACGACACCAATAATGATGCACCATTTACCCATTGGGTGGTCCTGAGTCTGACGACTCAGACTGAAATCAACAAGTTAGAGCAGGGTGTTAACTCTTGTTAAATCCCAGAACCTGGGGCCTTATCGAGGCTCTATGACTATGCCTTCCATGTCATGATTCATTCTGGATCTTTCACCGCCAAACTGAACGTCCCAGGTAGCAATCTCACCGCCAAACAAATTTGACAGACCATCTGTGGGGTGATTTCAGGAAGAAACTCAGTGACCATGGGGAAATACCTGGCTTACCCTCGGAGGTCTGGTGTTCGGATGGAGATTTGGTTTTGCAGAAGAATCACCCTGAAATCACTAAACCCAGAACAGCATCAAACACAACATCTGTTGACCCAGAGATGACAGTAGCACCAAGGGATCCAGATGTAGACCCACAAAATGGGACGATTCCAAATGACTGTTCACTCAACCACCAATCAGGTGTATATATATATTATATATTATATTATATATACACATAACATTTTATATAATGTATACACATTAACTATGACCTGGATATATCTATATTCAGCGATATGTAGTCTATAGTAACCGCACTTTTCATATTTGTTTGCTGGCGTTATTTTTTTGTTTGTGAATTCATTTGGTCTGCTGGTTCAATGGATTCTGATTTCAATATGAGAAACTCGACCCTCTGGAAATCCAACCCGTCGGTGGTAGATGTGCTGCAACTGCAACAAAACATGTTTGTCGGAAAATACGGTCCCCCTAAATGTGACATTTTCCCGTATCAAAATGGCCATTTCAAGGTATCCCCCATTTTCAAACAAACCTAAATATCTTCAACTATGTCCAATCTTCTCATCCTCAATTCATGGCGCAGCCAGCATGTCTTTTGCCCGCGGCCGGGCGTCACCCTCATTGGCGTCGTAGGGAAACCGGCTGCTCATTGGCAAATCCGAAGGTCCACCATTCGCATGCAGAGACCGCGGATTGGTGGGTCACCCACGATCTTCTGGTCATGTACCCCTAGTATGTTTGCAAGTTACTTGAGGTATATTTTGGCATATCGTTCATTCCTGATTTTGGGATTGAACATGAAGAAGAAATCCTTGAAAGGAAACATTAGATATTTTTCCGGATTTGGCATTTAGAATTTCATTTATACTGCAACAAGATGTAACAAGTGGGAAAATAAAGAGATGCCGCTGGTTTTTGGATGCCGCCTATCTTCAGAATATGAATGCTGTTTGGAATCACCATGTCAATTTTTTGGTGGACATGAGAAATATAGTTTAAAAACACCAGCCAGGTTTGGTCTTGTTTTTCTGTGAATTCATTCAATGTTTCATCCTATTTCTTGGGGTACCACCACTGCTCGCAGTCATCCTTGACGCGTGGAATCCACCTGCTTTATGTACATCTCACCATCCTTGGCTGGCCAACGGTGTCACTCGCCCAATGGCTGGTGGCCCTGCTCCTATCTATTCGCTAGCTGGATATCTGTGCGCTACCTCGAATTTTACTTACTGCCTATATGCTATCTATCTACTATCTGCATAGTATATTCACGATCTCATAAAAACGTACTGTACTATACATTGACAAATAATATAACTCATAGTTCCCAATATAACATACCTAGTACTTGTTCCCGGCAAATATAGGACAGACAACTCCAACTCCAACCCCAACCCCCTACCCACCAGTTGCGGGGAGTAGGGGGTCAGGCTCTGGTGATGTTTATGTACGACCAGTTCTGCATTCATGCCACAGTCATCTATGACCACCAAACTGTGAAATCATGAGATCGTAGTCACGCAATCCAAACATTTTTCGCTCTATACATATATTTATAGCAAAAATATTTTTAAAAAAAGGAGAAACATTAATGAAGTAATGTTCATCATCGATCATATGAAATCTTCCAAACATTGTAACCAATCTACTGGGGGTCTACTTACTTGGATACCATCTTGAATGAATGATCTGATGTTCAACAAGTTTCAACACATAAACGGGCATGAATCGGCTTGGATCATCATCCCAAATGGGATGACCATTACTAGTAGTATGGCACAAGGCGGTGGCGGAAGTTTCAAAAGTAGGAAACCTATAGGAGAGGTTGGTTGTTGTATGTTGTTGTGAAGCACGGATGGCAGAGCGAATCCACTGATGGACTGAAATGTGGTTGGAGTTGTGTTTGTTGGAATGGATGCAATGGTTGCAGTGGGCCTCACTCACAACTGCTGGATGTAGTGTGGTGTAGTGCAGCTGTAGTTGTAGTTGTAGTGTAGTGGAGTTGTAGTTGTGGTGTAGTGTAATTGGTGTAGTGTGGTTGCAGTTGCATTTGTGGTGTTGTAATGAGCGTACTGTAGTGGAGTGCAGGGTAGTGTAGTGTAGTGTAGTCTAGTGTAGTGTAGTGTAAAGCAGCGTAGTTGTAGCTGTAGTTGTAGTCAGTGTAGCGTAGTGTAGTGTAGTGTGGTGTGGTGTGGTGTAGTGTAGAGTAGAATAGTGTTGTGTAATGTAGTTGTAGTTGTAGTTGTAGTTAGTGCCGTGTAGTGTCGTGTAGTGTCGTGTAGTGTCGTGTAGTGTAGTGTAATGTAGTGTAGTGTAGCGTAGTGTAACTTAATTGGTGTAGTGTAACGTAATTAGTGTAGTGTAATGTAATTAGTGTAGTGTAATGTCATTAGTATAGTGTAGTGTAATGTAGTGCAGCTGAAGCTGTAGCTGAAGCTGTAGCTGTAGCTTTAGTAAAATTGAGTGTAGTGAAGTGAAGTGGAGTGTAGTGTAGTGTAATTAGTGTAGTGTAGTGCAGTGTAGTGTAGTGTAATGTAGTGGTAGTTGTAGTTGTAATCGTACTTGTAGTTGTAGTTGTAGTGTAGTGTAGCGGAGTTTGTAGTTGAAATTGCTACAAAACCCCTGGCCCTCACGTTTTGCTCACATTTGGCGAGGTGCAGAATCCCTCGTGCCTGCCACGCAAAACGACATCCGAACGTCTAAAAGTGCTCCGAAACCCTCAGTTCTTTCCACTTTTCACTTCGAAATATGCTTCGCGCCAAAACGGCGTGCACTTTTTCGACATCTCAACTTCCAAAAGTGGTCCGACATTGGTGTGCTTTGTGCATTTTGACTTCCAAATGTGCCACAACGGCGTGCAACTTTTCATCTCTTATCTGGCCAGATGGCTCCGCACCCGCCGCTTTAGCGAGCCTACTTTTGGACCAAAACACAGTGTTTCGCGACTTTTCTACCTTTTCGCGCACCTGCATCTTCTTTGTTCTGACTCTTTCTCTTCTCTGATCTTCTCTCTTCTACTCTTCTCTTCTCTGACTTTTCTCACCTCTGCTTTTTCATCTGTCCATATTGTCGGAAGTTTGACTTCTAAACTTCCTTCGACAAACAGTAAATTAAGTTAAACCATCAGCCAAATGCCAATCCCAACCAAATGTCGTATATAAGCAGGACCTTTTTTGGGGGGGTTAACCACTTTTCAACCACGACTTCATCACTGTTTATCTGGTGCTGGAGCCAGTCCTCTCCCGAAAAAAACACGGCCAAAAATGACATCTCTCCAAAACACATGTGGGATTTCTTGTGGTCCTATTCAGCTCAAAATATCTCACCCCCATTCAAATCTTTGAGTTTGCAAAAATTCTTGGGTCCATCGGCACAGCCTTTCTGGACCCATTTAGGGTACCCCCAAATCATCCAGGTCAGACCAAAAATAGGATTGAAACAAGCATGGTTTTAGCATGGGATCCCCCATGACTTAAGACACCCCTCATTGCATTCCCAAGCATCCATCAATTCCCTAAGCTCGGTCGCAATTTGCAGCTGCTCGTCATGTTCCACTGCCGTGTCCCGGATCACTGGCTTCCCAAGGCCAGTCGACTCGCAGTTGCCAAGTCATGGCCAGATTCAATGGTTAAAATATGTTAAAATCGTGAGAAGATGGGTTTATCATGGTTTATCATGGTTTATAAATGTGTTAATCATGGGGATTAATAATTAATGGAAATGGATTGGTCGAAAAATCTTAACCGGAAACCGCCGGATTTTCATGGATTTTCCCATATGGCTTTCCTGGCTTACATTTCCTTTAAACCATCCCAGTGACAATGAGATTTCTGGGTCATGCGCAAACAAACCCAAAGAAATCCAGACATTTTTGTATCCTGTTTATCCTGCGACTGCCAAACACCATCCTGGAAAGTATTTAAACACGCCAAACCTACCTCAGAAGGTGCCTGCAAGTACCAGCATGCATATAAACCGAATATACATATATATATATATACGTATATATGGATACGCAAAGAGACCAATGTTTAGCAACTACAAATATGGATGATCCCGCATTGTACCAACTCACAAAAACTGGTTGGTCTACGCATGTTGAAAACTGTGACAGTAAACGGGGATAAATTCATCCTACGTAGAATATCGTAGAATGGTGCGGAAAAAAAGAACGAAAACCACCAGCCAAAGTCCCAGTAGATTTCCTCCAGTGGTGGATTTAGCCGCCGAAAACAGAAAATCACCGTCCCATCAATTCGGCGTCCTGCTCAAAAAACTTATCCTCCCAGCGCGCAAACTTCCTAGGGCTGCATGTCAAAAAAAATCCATCATCATCCCATTTTATTAATGAATCTTGAAGGGGCGAACAACAAACGATCTTGGATAAATTATGCTAAAGATTCCTAAAGTCTAAAAAATGTAATCTTCAACTGTGGCTCAAACATGACCGACTCCCAAGGATTGACCAGTTTTGTGGTTCATCGTCCTCCATCTGCTGAGAGGATCAGTGGGGACACAAATCACCAACCATCAGCTGCATCTCATTTTGTCAGGACTTGAACAAACAAACAGAGATGTGAATGAACGTTACTTTGTTTAAAGTTTGAGTAAGTTCAATACTTCATCAACCATATTCAAACAAAAAAAACTGATATATTTTCTCAAAAACCACAGGCCCAGTTTCTTGTATTGATCAGAGATGTAGTGCACCACGTGCCGGCTTTCCACCAGATCATGCACCGAGATGCCATCCTGTTCGAAGACGTGAACCTTGGTGAGTGAAAGATTGCCAAATATCGTCCTAAAAGCTGACAACTTCTAGTAGGATATGGGGGGTTCCATAAGTGGGGCTACCCTATTTATGGACTTATAGTGTTTACAATAGAAAATCCTATTGAAATGGATATGATGAACAGGGGTACTCCCATTCCTTACGAAACCTCCATATGATGAGATGGGATATGATGTAGTTATTTCATGAGATTATCATGGGATGTGATGGGATATGTACAGTATAAATAATTGCATGTGTTTGCGCATGCAACAACACCCCAGGAGAGACTGCAGGTGGATTTGTGCAAAATTTAATTTGGGTCCGAGAAACGTCACAGTTGATTCATAGATATCCCATGAAAGTAACGGATTATTCTTGGACCGAAATCCATGCGAGCAGTGAAACCTAAACCCTCTGTCGTCGCTTTACACATGTTGGTTGATCGGGATTCCCCATTGCTTGTGATAATCCCCAGTATATTGGTTAGTATAGTCCTGGAACTAATCCTCAACCAACCATCATTTATCAGTTCTATCCACTTATAATTATCCTCATAGTTCGATGATGTGTGATGCTTAAAATCCCTATTGCCCACTCATCAGCCAACCGGGCTAAGGCCCCAAAAACGTAGGCGCGACTCTTGTAGACGCTGTCCCAAACCTTGATACATCGATCAAAGACCTCGTGGACCGCCGTGTTGTTGGAGGTAAAGACCACCGAATCCTGCGATGGACTCCAGAGTATCATCTCGCCATGTCTGGTAAACGTTTACATAACGGAAAATCACCAACTTTTTAAAGAGTAAATCAACTATAAATGACAATTTTCAATAGCTATGTTAAATTACCAGAGGGTAATTGAGGTTTCTTTGCTTATGTACCCTGCCAGTCATCATGGCCAGTGATCTGCCTCAATTCCAATTCCTATTCCGGTTTCACCAAGTTTCACCAAGTTTCACATGCGGAGGACTTTTGGGTTCAGAGCATCTTGGAACTTGAAACCGAAGGTGGGTGTTGAGCCATGCATTACGCCCTGGGGGTTTGCAGACTAGTATGGTTGATGGAATTCCTAGGGACCTTCACTAGACCATAATGTGCATCAGAAATCCTGTCGTATTGGAAGTGTCTGGGAGGCGTAAGGAGAGTCTATCGTAATCAGGGTCACGGGTCTCCGCAAATTGACTTGTCGGTTTGGTACTAATAAAAGCGCCAAAATTGTTGGAGGGACACAAATGACTTGAGCTCTACGTATGTCCCTTTGAACTCTACCCTGACTGGAGACAATCTATGTTGGCAAGGTATATATATATATATATAAACGATATATCCCATACAATTCCTGCCTATAATGGTATGGGTACCCCAAATTCTGGTAACCAAAATATACAACAAATGACCAAAACCTTGTGAGTCCAAGTCGCGACTGAAATTGTCAAACAGTTTACCGTGTTTACCATGACAGTTTACCAATGGGTTAAGGCAATACAAAAAAAAAATATATGTACGTGCAGAGTGGTATTTTGTACCCCTCCTGTGAAGGGTTTGCCCTGGCCCCTCAAAATTCTCGGAGAGCTCTTGGCGCTTAGTAATGCCCAGCAACTGGTGGTGTACCTGGTGTACTGTCTATAACCCGCAATTTGAAATATTCAAACTCCATTTCAAACATGTTTCTCCTCGATAGCAAATGGATAGCCATAAGTGGCGTACAAGTTCATCCTCTCATTTCGAATCACCGCACTGTACCGTACCAGTACCCGTGTCCTGTTTGTCTCCACCCTTGGGCTGGCAAATGTTCGATGCAATCGAATTGGGGATCCAATCCGGAAAGAACTTGTCATAGCGGGATCCGTCTTTCTGAAAGTCGTACAAGACCTCAGGGCGTTGAAAAAGCTTGCGGCCCAAATGTGTGGCCACAAGAGGAAATGGGGGTGCTCGTTTTATTTCAATCAAACACACCTTCTGTATCTTTTCTATTCACCAGGTGGTTTTCATCACCACCCTTGACCTTGTCCACTTCTTTGGTCTGGTAGTTCCCTCTCCACGAGGCCCAGGAAGCCAGAAAGCGGGCTTTGAGGATCCCGTGATAGTCGTCTCCGGGATTCAATGGATCACATTTCACCGTCACGTTGTCTTTCGAGAACATCTGCTGCGCAATGTCAAGCACACCTTGGTCGGAAAAATCTCTTGAAATTAACGACTTTGGCTAGGATATCGTTTGTTTATGTTTGTTTACTCATCTCTTTGCCCAAAGAAACAAAGAAAACTCTGCTAATATGTAGTTGACCTTCGTCTACATCTAAGTGCGTATCCACAAAATCCAAGTGGATAGTGCTACTACCCAGGCACTGCTCTTTCGATATTTTTCTGAAGCTTTCGCGGTGAGCGGAGCCAACCCGCTGATGAGGAAATGCGCGTTCTTAAAGGGCACCAAGTTCGTTTGAAGCTTTCGAAGGTCCGCATTCAAGGGGCCGGTGTATCTCAAACAAGAGGTAATACCTGACATACACTTGGCCACCACCTGCAGCCGCTTTGATGGGTGCCTTATGGTGCCGAATGGTGCCAATCTACTTCTGATTACTTTTGGCTAGCGGCTAGAGATTTGGAGTCTTTGGTTCTCGATTCATGATATTCACTACCCCAGCCCTGGTAGCTACCCAAACATGATCAACATGTATCAACATGTATTAACATGTATCAACATTAATGACTGGCTACTTGGAATTTGTTAACCATAGGCCCATTCTGAACTGCTAAGAAATCTTCGAATCTGAAACTTGCTTTCGATGTCCATCTCCAATGGGGAGGCCATGGGATTCCTCTACCACTTTTTCCAAGCGTGGCATGGGATTCCCCTACCGGTCAATCACTCGCAACAGAAACACCATTTTGGAATGAAGAATATCGCCTGTTTAGGTTCAATCCGCATTCTCCAAGTTGGTCCTGTTAATTCGTGGTCATAGCTCACAAGTGGCTCGCAAGAATCAGGAATGAGCTATGACCAATGGCGTGCTCACATGGCTATCATAAACGAGCTCATTTTGCATCTCAGGAATGGTAAAGGGTGGTCAGAGCAAGTGTTAGCTGGCCCAGCTGCAGATTCAATCGTATTTATGTATATATATATATATAATTTAGAGATACACAATATGTATATAGAGAGACATATAGACAGCTACGTACAGTAGACAGATATGTACTGTAGACAAACAAACAAACAAAGAGACAAACAGACCAGATGACAAACAAACAAACAAAGAAAGAAAGAAACAAAGCAAGCACGCAAGCAAGCAAGCAAGCAAGCAAGCAAACAAACAAACAAACAGAGAGTCAGGCAGGCAGACTTACACACAAATATACAAATAGATACATAGATTAATCTAGAAATAGATGCATAATCTAGAGAGTATCCACAGTTCTTACTACGGTTGAGATGCACATCCAAGTCTATATCGGTGCAGTCAGTGCGTCTATCCATGTCTATCCTCAATGCATCAGTTCAGGCCTGATTCAGGTCAGTCATCCGGGGCATGTCTTGCTCCAAAGCCTTTTGACAGACTTCAGTGAGAGCTCGGTTGTCGAACAGGAAGACCTGCTTCAGATCTCGTTTGATAAGACAGGCCAATACTTGGAGGCATTAAAAATGCTTAGAAATGTTAGAAGCGATCCCAGTTACCATAGCATTTCTTTGATTTCTGGTCTAATAACTGGGGTTACTGTTTTCAGATACCAACTGGGAATCCCCCGGTGCTGTTTGTTCACCAGTTCACCAGTCGGCTCAGCGGTCGCCAACTGGGATTGATCCGACTCACCAGGTGAAAGTCGATAAGTGGGACTGGAACCAGTAGAGAGGCTACCCAGAAGTGCATGTCTTTCAGTAGGGTTAGAACGGCTCATGAGTGGATAAAAGGCCTATTGTGGTGATGGAACAGTGGTCCCGAATTTCTGTTCTTCAGTGAAGTGGTGAACATGCCGGTGCTCTCAGCCTGTTCCAAATGCCGACAAATGGATATAAATGGAACGATGCTTTCACAGTTTCATACTGAATAATTAGCATGTTATGTGTTCAAGGATCAACAGGAACAACATCTTTTTCCCGAACCGAAGTCCGAAATACTTCTAGGAAGAATAGGTTGTGCCTTTCTTTTGCAAGGTATGGTGCACTTGATCAATGAACATGGCCTGGTACTCACCCATTGGTTGTGGCAAAGCTCATCAAGCATGCAGTTTCACAATCCAAGCAACCTATGGGATTACATGCAAAAAAAAGAATGCAGCGATTTCTACTTATACATTTCTACAAACATGAATCGGATGCTGTTCTAAAAGTTTCATTTTTTGAATTTGTTGCACCTGATCGGTATATTCCAGCAAATCTTGAAAGCACAGAGCTGAGTTGTAGGGCTCCAAGACCACTTCCGACATGCCGGGCGCTGGAGCCAACACAAAGGATTGCATCACCTCACTGAATCAGCCACTGACCGGAGCACCGGAGCAAGCAGGCTGTTTGATGCCACAAATCATCTAAAGAATAAGTACAGTATAATACCATAGGTATTATGAAATACATACCATAGTATAATATAACTATAATACTCATAAGGAATCATATTTTACAACTATGATACAACTATGTAATATACCAACTGTTAAAACGGTCAATAGTTGATACGACGAGATGATAATTGGCAACACTCAATCCACATGTTGTCCTAAGCTTGGAATTACTGGCTGGTTGGTTATGGAAAGCCTGACAAAGTCATGGAGAAATTCATCACTGAAAAACGGGTACACCTTCTCTGATGAGCCCAAACAGAAACATATTGATCATCATTTTGCCCATAATTTTTCTGGGGTTGTGATGGCATTTTGTTGGATGCCAATGGTTGAAACATCTTTAAACAACCATCCAGGAATCCAGAAACATCTGCAGATGGACCAGGGCACACATTTGCTCTGTTTGTCTAAGTAGTCGCGCAAGGTCTTCAGCACAAGGCCTGTGAGTCCTGTCCCAGTTCCTCCGCAGGCCGCGTGTGTAAATTGGACACCTTGAAGGCAGTTGCACTTTTCAAACCTCAGTTCTCAATATTTCTCAATATCTTCATTGAGTCACTGGCGGTCACGGAGTTGTTTCTCGGATGTTTAAGGCAAAATCGACCGCCATGGGTTTTACCTCCAAATATTTAGGTTCTGCGCAAACTTTCAACTGATTCCCCAAACTGTTCCTGTGATTGGGGAAAATTGCAAACAATGAATTCGGATGATTTACAATAGATCCCAAACATTCCCAAACGTAACTTTTCAATGCTTAGTTTGGGTAATGCCCCTTGCAAAGTATCATCATTGGTTTAAGGTCGTTTGCCGTCGCTAGAATTTGTCAAGAAAGTCCTGAATGACTGAGACACCACCCACCTCACCGAAACAACATGTTCATCATCCAAGAGTTGAATAAGCTATGATGTACTACACCAATCCTGATCTTCAGAGTTTTTCTTGAATAGTATAATATTAGGTGTATCTTCCGATACACAATTGCGTTTGGGGTTGCAGCTTCTGCCCCATCCACCACACCCTAAGGACCAAAGGGGCATTGTTCCAGTTCTCAGTTGGTATTTCACACGATGAAATCCGTCTTCAAAACAAGAACACTTTCACCCCAGTGATTGAGGAAATTGTTTCACCCATGGTGTGATCCTTGAAACAAAGCGCGGGATCTTTCTCTTCTGTTTAATTGACCGTAGTACTTAATGCCTGAAAAGTATATGAATATATCTATATATATAACACCTATAGCAGTTCTATGGTGAAAAAAGGCTGAAACCAGGCTGACTCTCGAAAAAATTGGTCCCCATATTGGTTGATCTCAATTAGATCCGGCAAAATCACCCGATGTTTGGCTGATATTGCAAACCGTTTCAAACCCCGGTACCCTAGGTATCTTAAAATACTGGTTTATCGATGTTTAGTCCCCAAAATATGGTAATTAATCATGGGTTTTGACCCGTCCCCATATTTTTTTTTGGTCCAACTTCACAAATCAGAAATGATGATTGACAGGGTATGGCTGATGAGTACTTATCCAATTGCTCAAATTTTCCTGGTGGACTTGTCTGAATATCCGCACATCCCAAAAATCCGAAAGCTTCGAAAATCACTCCATGTTCCTTAAAATGATGGCCCATCGCCCATGTTTTTACGATTCATTGGTGAAACCCAAATGTCACCAATAAATTCCCAGTAGGTTGGTGAACTCCACCTGTGAGGACAAACATCTCATATTCGTTTGTCCAATCGAATGGGATATTAATGGGATGTTAAGATCTGGGATATATTGAATATTCCAGAAAATCATTTTCATCATTTTTTCATGACGATACAAAAAATATTCAATTCCGTGTGGTTTGAAGGACCAACCACCATATTACACATCGCATCATATCCGCATGATATCCTCGTCATTGATGTCCCAGATATTCCCAAATCATATCCCGGTTCCATACCATCATTCATTGGTGAAATCCTAATATTTGACCTTTGAATCTTTTTGCTTGTGAAATCCCTGCCAACATTGGACAAATCCATAGCATAGTGTTGCTTCATGTTGCTTCCATATCACATAAAACATCCAAAAAAAAACATGTCACCATTTTTCCATGGTTATTTAAATGTTAGTAAATCCCCCATGGTCCTGATGACCAAACCATCATCTGAGAACCATCGATAGCAACAATGAGCATGATGGAATATGGATACCCGCTGGTAAACGTTTACCTAACTATGGAAAATCACCATGTTTATAGGGAAATCAATTGTAAATGACCATGTTCAAAAGCTGTGCTAATTTCCAGGGGGTAGCAACAACCAGAAAATGGATAGCAACAATATAACAATTATATAACATCATGGAATATGGATAGCAACACCCAAAAATTGGATTCCCCTTATTGGATCATTAAAACCTATTAACATAATCCCCAATCAATAATGATATACCTGGATATTCATTGGTTACAAATTTCTTTCCAGGGCAGATTTTGGTTTGATTTCTGTCCATTTTCTGTAGATTTGTCCACGTCAAAATAAAAACTACAATTTCAAGAAAAAAACTTACCACTTCATGTTTTCATTTTTGAGTCATGATGAATCTGCCCGGGTATTTCCGACCTTTTCCCGGGAATTTCCGCCCAGAAAAATCGACACATTTTTACGCAAAGTAGAGTAATATCAGCCCAAAAGGTACGAAATCCAAAATTTGGCCACAGTAGTCAAAAAATGACCATTTCCAGCTCCTTTACAAGAAATCCGCCCTAAGGGCAGAAATCTTGCAAACGGACAATCATTTGTGTCCTTTCGAAGATCCAGGTATATATATATATGTGTGTGTAATGTCATGTCATGTCATGTCATGTCATGTCATGTGTTGTCAGGTATGCTTCTTTCCCTCGCCTGCCAGCCGAAAGCGTTCTCCATCGCTCAAAGGGCCGAGAACGAAAGCGTTGGGTGTGCAAAATACCTTGAGCCCAATTAATCATCATTGATTCAATCAGTCTGCAAACTAACACTGTCAAAGTATTGAGCAAATAACACTGCATCAAAGGGGCTAGCAAAAATGATTCCCATTTTTTGTTGACTCTGAAACCTGGTGTTGGATAAATGTTAGAATCAAGGGAATTCGAAGATATATCATCAAACGTGGGCTTTGAATGTTTGTCAACTATGAATTATAGACATCACATTGTTGTTAAGCCTAAGTGATGCCGTCATTATCCATGAGGATGAATGAAAAAAAGAGCCATGGGAAGAGCAACTCATCTCACCAAATTCTATGCAATCTGAAATATAGGCAACTGGCGACTGACAAACAAATCTATCATGTTTCTTTTTTTGGTGTGTAATAATTGTAAATTTAAACACCGCACCTTACTTGCAATCCTCACTCAAAAAAGGAAACCAGTAGCTGTACACAATGAAAAAGACACTCCCACAACATGTAAGAAGATTGAAGAGCAAAACCCAGCGATGATTAGAGAAAAATATGTTGTTTCAAGTGAGTTATACATAGGACAATATTTCAAGATATCTTACGCCGATGTGTAAAAAAGTGATCTGTGTTGTTTGTTGTTCCTCAAAATCCGTGAAATCCAAAAAAAAGGTGAAACAAGCACATACAAGAGATGTTCTGCTTTACCAAGGGGATGAACTGCCATTTTAACCACAGTGATTTGATGTAAGTTTCTGTAAAAAAATCGATATGATACTTACCTGTTCAGTAGTGACAGTGCGAGGTGGTTGATAGGTCTTAGTCTTGGATGAATCATCGTAAAGTACATCGGTCTGCGCGTGCTGGGATGAGTCCACAGTCAAGTAAGGCTTTATCAATGATCTGCCACCATCTACGTGGGGCATCATTCAGACCATAACCAGGTTTCTTAAGCCTGGCACCAATGTAAGGAGGATATCCATATTCTGGCGGAATCTGACAGATAATGTCACGGGATTCATCATAGGCTTCACCTTGGAGAAACGCGGTCTTGAGATTCATGTGATAAAGGTCCCAGCCGTGATTAGCGGCTAATTGGGTTGCACATCGGAAGCCTGCTCTTGATGCTGCTGGGCTATCCGTCTGCTGTGTGTTCTTCTGCTTATCTTGAAAGCCCTTAAGGACCCATCTGGCCTTACACTTTTGAAAGTTACCATCTTTGTCTTTCTTCACAGTAAGGACCCATCTACCAGCTACAAAGTTTCGGGCTTTCGTCTTTCTCATGTCTACAAGATCAAAAACTTCATTATCAGTCCATGATTGGCATTCAGCCTTCTTGGCTTCAAGGAACTGTTTTGCAAGTTGTCTCTTCTCTTGTTGTGTTGCTTCCTTGCGTTTCTTGCCAACCAGGCATGCAAACTTGTCAGTCATAGAGTACAAAGTCATGAATGCTTTGTCCTCTTCATTTATGCCATGCTATTTTTCAATGATTTCAGATCGAGTCTTACGGCATCCTGTGCTTGTTTCTCCGTGATGACGGAATATGACATTCTAACCGCATTCAAGGATTCAACATTTGTCAATGCTACGGGTGAACCGTCAATCAATCTGGGCACAGAGAATGATGCAGTCTTACTACAAATCTTCTGTTCCTGTGTAAGGAAGCTCCATTGAGAATCATCTATAACAAGATCGTTATAATCAAGAGTCTCATCGGTGTCAGTAGAGCCATATGGTATAGTCTCATCTGTATCTTCTTCTGGCTCTTCTTCTTCTTCTTCTTCTTCTTGCTCTTGTCGATCTTGTGTGTCCGGTTGTGGATCATCCTCTGGCATAGGTGTTGGATTGAAAGGTTCATCTCCGTCTAGCGGAAGTACCGGTGGACCATGATGTCCTGATGGACCTACATCCGGATCAGGCTCGTCATCATCAAAGTCATCAGGTACAGCTACATCCTTCGGTTGTTTGGGAGGTTTCTTGGCATTAGAAACATTTGGAGCAACTACAGCAGGTTGTGTGGTCGCATTTGGTGTGACTGATGGCTGTGTATCACCCCCCAAATGGTTGCTAGCATGAAACTGGGTTGAAGACGAGCATTTGTCGCAGGTGGTATTGGTGGATCATCAGGTGGTCTTTTGGTACTGTGTGTCGTAGGTGTATCATCAATGTTTGGTGGGATAATCGTGTCTGGTGCAACAGGTATGGCATGGGCTCCGGGAAACGGTTGTGGATGATCTGGTGGTGATGATGGATATGGTGGTAAATCTGGAGGTTCATCTTGTGGTGAGTGCATTTCCTCATCTGGTGAGTCATCACTCGGTCTTGGTGGTGATTGAAATGGCTTGTGAAATGGAATGGATCATCATCATCAGGTGGTAAGCCGGGATTCGGCGTGTGAGGATCATCTGGCATAGGAACATCTGGTGGTTGTGGTGATTGGTTCAGGATTGTTGTCATCGTTTTGATTGTTGCCAGGCTGCTGTGGAAGACCCGGTGGAGGGTCGATGTTGGTGTTCTGTTCAGGAGTGTTGTCGATGTTGTCGGATGGAATTGAACCATCATTGTTCTAAAACAAAATGGCGGACCAATGACTTGCAATTAATTGCGACATATCACGAGGATGAAGTCGTAGAAAAACATGTGACGTATCCTTTTTCTTCCAAAGTAAGAGTGTGCCATTTGTGTTGCGATAGTTAACTCTTAACGACTGAAAACTACCGCGAAAGATGACTGCGTTGTCAAACATGGACGTACTAAGATACATCTGTCTGACCTGTGAAACTTCTTGTTGTGCTTCGATCTGAACAGGGTGATGAACATTACCAGATTGGAGAGCATTTATACAGTTGAGTAAGCGTCGCGTGTAGTAGTCGCGTACAGGAAGACCTTGTTCGTACAAATCAGTTGCCAACACTGGGATGCTCACAAGCCGTTAGAGCGGCAAGCTGATTTTCTAGCAGGTCTACAGCAAGTGACAATTGCGTTGGATAGAGAGCCCGTGGATTTCCAAGAGGTAGAACACTTCGAATTAAAGTGCTACAAAATCTGTATGGACATACTTATGCCAGCTTGGTTCTTGATCCATATCCAGGAGCACTACCTTCTAGCAGTTGATGATCATGAGTAGGTTCCTTCTTGGATTTGTTACTACATCTTTTGAACGATGGGTTCAAAGTGCCATCTGGAAAACTGTGAAGTAAAGATGTTGGCTTGTAGTAATTGTATCCATTTGGGTCTCTCATGCCAAAAGCACACATGTCTAGTGTTCTGTAGGTTACGGCATGCTTAGTGAGAAGGCGTTGGAAGCATTTGGTAAACCAAATCTTTGATGCAGCAGGATTATCAATGATGAAATATCTACCATGTTCAATCTGGAATAGAGCGGCTCTAGCGCAACATTCTACCATGGGAAGATACCTTTCCCTTGTCTGATAAGTATCTGCAGGATCATTGATATTTTGGAGTTGACTCCATGGTCCACAAACTGGTGCCATGTGGATGATTTTTGGCTGCTGTCGCTCGATGACTTCCATGCCTTTTCGCCGGCCTTCGGCTGTTAGCAAATCGTAACCTGTTCTCAAATCTATTGGTGCGCCAACTCGAAGTCCCTGCATGGATGCGCATTGACTGAGCTTTGCTGAACCACTGAACATCTCCAGAAAATCGATCTTACCTACAGTGGTCGGTCCCCAGACATAGTCCATACTGTATGCCTTCAGGTCCTATCAAAGTGGCATCATGTTGCATAATGGAGTTGGCAAAGTCTTCAGTTCTGCAGGTTGCCTTCGAGGTCGTAGTGCAGGCATCTTTGGCCGCGCTTGCGGCACATTTGGCCGAGATTTCGGCACTAGCTAATGCGGCAGGATCAATAGGTACATCGACATCTTCCACAGGATTGTGATCCTTTCTGATTTCGCTGATGTTGACCTTGACTATTCTGGTTCCTAAGTCAACTGAGACCAACTTTCCTTTAATCCATTTTCCTCCATGTGAACCGTCTGATGTTATTTTTGATTTGTCTTCGGTCCAATAGTATACCTTGTCTCCAGGAAAGAATGGTCCATCACTGAGTCACTGAGTTGAAGTTTACTTGCAATGTCTCTTCTAAGGTCATCAGACTGTTTTGCCTCAAGAAACTTTCGCATTGCCAGTGACCTTAGCGCTTCAATTTGTCTCTCAGGAGCAGGGGCCTCAGTAGTGAGCTGTGCAGGATTCATGAGCTCTGTTGCCGTTAAGTCGGCCGGTCTTCTTCCAAATGCTAACTCGATTGGTGTTACACCTCCTTGTGTTACCATTGTATTCCTTGAGATGCATGCTTGTCTCAACAATTGTTTGTATGTGATATTGGGAAGCAATGGATCATCCTTCAAGGAAATAAGCATCAGTGAGACCTGTCTCTTAAACATGCGAATGGCTGCTTCAGCTCTATTTATTTGGCCATGGAGTACCTGGTCCGAGAGAAATTGGCCGAATGTTCAGCCTGCTATAGTATTCTTCCATTTCGATGCCCATGAAAGCTTGATCAGCAACAATGTATTTTGGATTCAACTGATACGTTTCGAAGTACTCCTGAGGATGAGAGATTTTCACCGTATCTGACCTATTTTGAACAACATATGCAGTAGTCAAGGAAGTTGCACCATCATACAGAAGAAGGAATTGAAGTTTTGACTGAGGATTGATAGAAACTTCTCCATGATCAATGAAAGTAAGTTCACCAAAAAACCCACTTCGAATTCCTGAAACCTTAGCTCTCGAGGGTGCAATCTTGGCCTTGGAACACGTGTCACATGATTTTGTAATTTGATCAAACTTCTCATAAATTTTCTTGGGCAACTTCAGAGCGGACGTTCTTCTCTTGAATTGCTCAGTTGACATGTCATAATGCTTCAAGTGGAGTTTCAACAGTTCAGTTAGTGATTGAAGCTTATCATGAATTCTCTGAAGTGCAAGTGACAAAGTTCCCTTTGGTGACGGTTCAATTTTTTCCTCAAGTTTTGTTTCAACCTTTGGTTCCGGTTTGATCTCAGTTTCCTCATCCAATTGAGGTTCCTGACGTCTTGGGACTCCGTCCTTGGAACCGGAACTTGGTCCAGAGGCCACCATCGGCTCATCATCAGGATACAAAGGTTGACTCGGTACCTCTAATTTGGTATCAGGTGAAATTGGTTTCTTGACATTCTTCTTGGGAACTGCCTTGGCCGGTTTCGGCTCATGCGCAAGTTCAGGTGCTGGCTGGATTCTTGAATTTCTTGCAACCTTCTTTGTTCGTATGTGGACGATGTTTACCATTACATGCTGTATATGTAATTTCTTCGGATTGAAAGCTGTACATCGGTTTCCAACTGGAAGTTGCAAGAGCCATAATGTCAAGAACTGGATGATTGGATGTACTGACCGCTAGCGCGGCGCGTTGCATTCCAAATGGTGGACATGTAAGAAACTCTCCTACTGGAGTGTGCTCAATGTTCATGCGAAGGTTCCGCATTTGTTCAACTGAAAAGAGGATTGGAACCTTGCCTTTGTCAAGAATGTCAACGCAGGTAGTAGTCCAACCAGTGTGTGCATGATCGTTGCGGAAATGAATAACAAGTCTCTCCTTAACAGTGGCTGGATTGCTCGCCATTTGCAAATGAAAATCTACTTGAACAGGGTTGTTCTAAAAACCAGATTTGATCACGCTTTGGATGTTGTTGACAAGCTTGAACAAGACGATCTATCGCAAAGCGGGATCCCATAGCTCTGGTGCAACCTGAGTCAAGAATCACGTAAGTCGGATGAGAACCAAGATCCACGTATTCACAAAGGAGTGCTTGTTGGGCACCATGATCATAATTCAGATATACACACTCTTCCTTGATTTCGGATTGGAGTGGGCATGTGTGCTGTGCAAGCACAGATGCATGTCACCGGTATCGGTTGCGATGCTCTCTTCAACAAAATGGATGCTCTTAATTGAATACCTGCTCAAATCTGAAAAGCACTGGCACAACAGAGACGCGAACAAAAGCACGAATGTCATGGCTTCCACAAGTTCGTGTCCGAGATTTCGGAACAAGCAAATGGCCAAAAAAAAACAAAACCGGTTGTTTTGGTCCGTCTGTCCGTCCTCAGACATGATGTCAAAACTTTCTGAATGCTTGTTCTCGGATAAGGTCAGTGCCTCAACGGAAGCATAGTAAGCCCAATTGTACCAATCACCTTGGGAGTAATCTCCATCATATCCATAGTAGGATCCAGTCATCTGTCCAGTATGTGTCATAGTCATAACTCCAGCTTTCTTCGGCTTGGGCAACCTCTGGTTTTTCGGGGGCTTGTGAGGCACTAGAAGATGCTGGCTGTGCTACATTTGCTTGTGGAGGTTGTTGCTGTTGATATGGTTTTCCTCCCTTGTTCTTGCCATCTCCTTTACCTTTTCCTTTCCATGAAGGAATTCCTTTGAAAGAATCCTTTCCTTTCATTCCTTTCTTGCCCTTTTTGCCTTTTCCTTTTCCCCAGAAAGTTGTGTCTTGCTGGTCAGGTCATTGTCCTATGCTGCGTAACCTTTACCTTTTGACCGCCCACGAAAGCCGGGTCTTGATCTTTTTCCTTTCTTTCCATAACTCTTCGGCTTTCCTTTCTTGAATGATCGGCCGTGCAAACGGCGCTTAGAGTATGATCCCTTAGCGCCTAGAACCCAAAATTCGTTCTCTGTAAACAGACCTGTGAAACCTTCTTCTCCAGTCTCTTCGTCAATGACCAGAATCCGTGTTCACCTTCTTCGGTCTCGCCTTCCTCGAGGATGTAGAACGTCGACCGCTTTCGGTGTGCGATATTTGGGTCTGCAACACCTGTTCAGGAAACGCAGAAAAGTTCTAAGAACAGCTGCTTAACTTGGAGATAGGTGTATTGAGGCATTGCTATTTGACGAGTGCTCATGGATGAAACAAAGCGCTCTCGCTGTTGTTCGTTGAGGTCTGGTTGAACCAAGAAAATCAAGGACATCAAGTTATCCGACAACCGAAATTCTTGCTGATGCTGGGCCTTTCTATTTGTGATGGTCTGCTCTCGGATAACTGATTCTTTCTTCATCTGTGTTCAATTGCTGAAAGTGTACGCGTTGCTCATCTGTGAGGGCTGCCATGAATGCCTGTGGGCCTACTTCCGGTAGATCGGAGAGATCAAGCAAATCGGACCAAGAAAACAAGAGGCTCGAGCGATTTCGAAACGCCCAATCCAGTGCACAAATTCGTGTAAAGTGTACAGTGTGGAGTGGCAAGTGTAGAGTGTCGAGTGTAGAGTGCCAAGTGTAAAGTGCGAAGTGTAAAGTGTAAAGTGTAGAGCGTGGAGTGTAAAGCGTAGAGTCTAGAGTGTAGAGTGTCAAGTGTAAAGTATGAAGTGTAAAGTGTCGCAAATACCGGCCTGACACGCACGATGACATTGCAAACACGACGGATCTTTACCAAACGCTACGCCTGCCACTCACAATGACACTCTTACAATGTCCCACGCCTGCCACACAAGTTGCACATTGTCACCACTTGAAGCAGCCCTGACACGGCGATTCGCCAAGAAACAAGCAACACCACATGTCTAAAGTGCTGCGCCTGCCACGCAAAATGAAGATGGACACGTCACAAAGTGCCACCAAAATCATGTTGCGAGACGTTTGTAACCTCCAATAGTGACCACTTTTGCAGCACTTCCCATAGGCATCCATGGCGACCTCATTGCGGACGGTTGCGAAAGGTTGCGGACGGTTGCGAAGAGAGGTTGCGGACGTGAAAGAGGCGTCGAGCGAACGCGTCCCAACCCCCAGATCCCCAAAGTAAAACAAGAAGCCTTCGCTACGCATTCAGGAAAAAAATTGACCCCTCCCTCGCTCTCTCTCTCTCTCTAAAATATTATATAGACATGTGTATACATTACATGTAATATATATATGATTACATATTACATGACTACAGTATATATATATATAAACAAATTGCATACATTGTTTTGGTGTACCTCACCTCAGATCCCCGGCCAATGCCCGGCGCGCCATCGCCTTACCAATTGGGAATCCGCGACGGGTCTTGGGCTTCCCATCTGGTGAACTCATCTCCTTTTGGGCCCGATGGAGTTCTGCCTCCAAGTTTGGCTGTGGAGGCCGTGGAGGGGATGGAGGAGATGGTGACATCACCAGCGTGTGGCCAACAGAAACAGATGGAGACAAATGGCCTGGTGCATTATGTTGAATTGGCAATTGGCGAACATTTTCTGCGGGATGGTCTCTTTGTCTTTCTTTCAGCTTGAGTATTTGGACTGCGGTCCCACTTACTGAGTTATAAACCCTACAGAACTGGAGATATCCCTAGAATATGTCTCTTTGTTCAGTTATAAGTGGCAGTATACTCCCAAGTACCCAAATTGCCAACACAACGCTGAGTATCGGGCAACTCTGTTGAGGCAGCAAATTCACAAAGAAGTTCCACTAAATTCACTAAATGATATGGATGTTTCTGGATGCTTTCCAATCATGTGGCAAAACTCAAAAAATCGCCATTCTAATGGTGAAAATATTTGAAAATTCTAGACAGGCACCTCGAGCTCGGAGACACTGCGGCCAAAGGGGCCTTCAGCACCAGTGCTTCCTGGGGCAAGGTGCCACCCCAGAGATAGAAAAGCGATGAAACCCTGAAAAGCTGAGGAAAATGTGGTTTGAGGGGAGAAACACATGTCATTCTGGAATTGTACATCTTTGTCTTTTTGTTGGATAGTAGATGATACTAGATGGTTTCCAGTTCGGAGACAAATGATCCTCAGTAATCCAAGGGCTGATTAAGAACTTTATCATAGTCCCATATTTCACTCGTTAATCTATGTCAATATGGTACCATTGTCCTAGCCTTCAAGCACCCGAAATGAAACCGTCATCTCTCGATTGGAGTTTCTCAAGCCATCTTTTTCGCTCACAGCTTACCATGAGCCATGTGAAGTATTGGGCCGCAAGCCACACAATTTTTATGTTGTTTATGTCGTAAACAGCGAAACATCTGAAGGAATCGCCAAAGGAACACATGATTTACTCCCTTCACGAAGTATGGTCTCAACCAGGAGCTTCCGAAACCCACAAAAAAACAAGTCATGACAGAAAAGCCGAGGTTTCTGTCGAAAACCGAGGCTTTCAAAAATCCATCAACTTCACGGATTTTACATAATTGGAAAAATGATGATGTTGTGATCTTCTGTGGAACATCCCATCATGCCGCACGACTGACCCCCAACATCCCCAACTCTTTTTTAGCCCTTGATGTAGCCAGCTTCATGCCAATAGGCATATGATACCTGCAGTGACCGTTGCAGCACGCGCAATATCACCTGTGTGGGCGCCACGCCTAGGCGGCTTTTCTTGCCGATAAAGTTTTCGTCAATTTGAACGCCAAATGCTAAAGGTGACAATGTTGTGCAAACAGTGTCACAACACTCCAACATCGCGTGGTGAACCACATGTGTTTTGGGGAGGTACGGGAAGAGAGCCTTCCCCTGATTGTATGATTCGTGCGCCAGCCTTTGAAAATAACTAAGAAATTCCATGCCATCACCTCCCATGCTTCGTGCCAAATCTCGTTCAAGCCACAGGTTACTGGCGTACATTCGGTGGAAACAACGATTGACATAAAATGTTGCGTCTTTGCATCCTGTGAAACATCCTTTAAAAAAACCCATATATATATATTATACCAGTAGTACCGCACAAGGCGGTGGCGGAAGTTTCAAAAATAGGAAAGCTATAGGCTATAGGAGAGGTTGGTTGTTGTGAATCACGGATGGCAGAGCGAATCCACTGATGGACCGAAAGGTGCTTGAGGTCTCCTGTCTTTCTCTCTCTTTTGCTCTTTTTCTCTCTGTTTCTCTATCTTTCTCTGATTATCTACCTACCTACCTACCTACCTACCTACCTACCTACCTACCTACCTACTGATCTATCTGTCTACCT
>Ga0126342_10004353_pt1 | contig 24077 bp, 34 predicted proteins | sample Cyp1metagenome_FD_92528 | JGI IMG/M metagenome (GOLD analysis project Ga0126342, IMG submission 92528) | Coral microbial communities from Lord Howe Island, Old Settlement Bay, Australia - Cyphastrea 1 metagenome | ecosystem: Host-associated > Invertebrates > Cnidaria > Coral ...
ATAAAATCATCTTAGACTGCGCAAAAACGTTTTTGGTGTATCATCTTAGGGGCGCAGCATTTTGACACCACTCCTCTCCCACTACACTACCTTTCGTCCGCCTCCGCCTGCTCTCAAGTGAAGCAACAAAGAAATAATTGGTGATTTCAGCAGTTCCAAAGTTGTGTTTTTGTGTAATGGATAAATCATGGCAAATCACTATACCTGCGCTCATTGTTCACAATGGTTTGTTTTATTCTGCTTGAAAGCGCCCAGTCCTCAGGGCCTGGCGTACTACAAGTCCCACAAGCTCCATGCCGACAACCTCCCCTATTTGCTGCGACTGGGTGAGCGGGCGGGTCACATCTTTCCTATAGTTCAGCGTGCTTTGGAGCTCCTTTCACCAGGCGTTTTTCAGAGGAAGATGGAGCAGGTCTTGGAACGGGTCCTGACTTTGCTGGATTTCTCTGATCCTCAGAACCCGCTGCTGGATCGAATCCGTACTGGACACGCAGCAGCTTTGGCCAAGGCACTAGCAGCTGGCAGCAAGAAACTGCCCAAGGACCCATTGGTGGGTTTCGAGCAGCGCAGCGTGGATGCACAGTGCAAGATGGCGGTGAACATCCAATACGCCAATTTCCCAGCATAGGTGGCTGAAATCTTCCAGGCGCAGTTCCCAAGCATCGACGTCAATGGTGATCTGATCTCCGGCCTCAAAAGCATTGTGATGTCGGTGAAGCCTTGGATCCCCAAAGGGGAAGTCGGTTCTTTCACGGAGGAGATCTCGACAGATCACCCGCTCTTCCGGCCTTTCATCATGGCATGCCTTGGACAGAGCGTTGCCAGCTGAGGGGCTCACCCGCGGCTGTACAGGGGCCTTTTTCGGAAGGTGATATATGGTGATATCCAATTTTGTGCCAGTTTTTGCAATCGCCACCTTTGATTACCAGGTATTTGGACAGCCGAATCACGTCTGTACAGTTCTGTACAGTTCGTCCAAAACAAAGTCTGCAAGCCTTCAGTATGCCCCAACATCTAAATTTTGACTGGGAAAACGGTGATAACTAATCCAGTGGGTTCAGGGATACAGCCTGGCAATTGTGAGGCACATTCTATTCGAGCAATAACATCAATAGCGCATAATGTGCCCACATAGCGCACTCTGTCGTATGATGAGACAGACAAGGTGCTTTTGGTATTGCAACAGAGTGCAACCCATCAATTGTAAGGGCAGCTATGTCTATCTCTATACTTACATTAGTTTTTTTTTTTTTTTAAATCCGCTACTAGCTACCAAACATCAATGCTGAATACACATACATCATCTATACTAATCTATACTATACGTACTAATCATTTCCCTTTGGCAACAGAGTGCCTCCGTCTGAAGGAAGAGTTTCCAAAGCAAAATCATCAGCATAAAAATGCAGTTCGTTGGTAGAATTTTTAGAAACGTGCTGCAGTCCATGAGAAAGATTGCCAGCATGATCACGGCATGATCATGGAATCATGGACCATTTTGCTTTCAGCCATCCGCGTAGTGGATGTGGATGTTGATTAAATCAATCCGTTTTGCCAATTTGATCCAATCTCTTCATCAAAAACAACACTGTTCTTGGCTGTGATGTCTGCATCTTGATTGGACGTATCCAGTCATCATACTTGCAGACATCTCCATTTCGATTGATCCAATCCCCATTTCTACTGCTACAGAAGTCCCGACTTCTGTTGGTGAAATTCGCATTTTTTTCTTCTTGAATATCCCGGACGGGGTGGTGGTTATGATGAGGTTGAAAACCACCCAGCAGATGAAGAGTAGCAGGGGTTCATAATGTCATAGGCTTTTGGACACCTGAAACAGGTGGGATTGTCACTGGCTGAGAAGTTGTTATCCCCAAACCGAGGGAGTGTGGGGGTGGAAGCAGCAAGGCGAGCCGTTGTGAGTTTGGTCCTTTCCAGTTCCGTCCCCAGTCTGATGACCAGTCTGATGCACATTGTGTTCAGAATGAGCCACGATGTCATGTGGCAAAGCTTCTTTCACCAAGGTTCTTGACGGCTTTGGCGCTGTGAGTAGCAATCTGTCTGTACTTGATACTGAAGCCGACCAAAATGACCACAGCTCTGGTGGCTGTTCCCATGTGTTTCGGCGAGAACATGTCCTCCATCTAAAACCTAAAAATCATGAGCACATCACATTTTGCTGGGCACTTGGATGATCTTTGATGAACTCTGAATCTCCTCTCTAAATTTCCTTGCTTCCAGCTTCTCAAAGAAAATTGGCTGCTGAGGAGCCATGGCACAGAGATTCAGGCATTGTGAGTTTGTGATATTTTTTTTAGCTTAGTAATGAGTTCTTGATTGGTCTTGAGCGTTTGTCCTGTTGAAATCAAACAAGCTTTATTTTCCAGACCCACCAAATGATCAGAAAAGAAGGCCGCAATATGACACAATATCATATTGATGTCAGACAGCTGCTGTGCATTCATGCGATGCTATGAAGCAATTGGAATGTGCCTTAGCTTCTGCTGATGGTTCGGCACAAAGCTGGAATGAAGTGTACCAACATCCCAAGCCTTGTGCTTCCTTGAAGGCGTACAAGAAACGTTTTCGCTTGACTCAAAAGATTGAGACCGAAGCTCTGGAATCTTTAGAGGGTCGACATGTTCTTGAATCACTTCCACACGACTGTGGTTTGAAACCTGGTATGCTGGAGAAGTACGTCGCTGCTTGCGGTTTGGACGTGGACATAGGTGTTGGAAGTTTGGTCTTGGCCTTGAACCGCTTGGAGGGCGTCGTCACGCTGAGCTCTTGCAATTCATTTCATGTGGGTGCCCATGAGGACAAGGTTTCTGAAACCGCACGCTTCCTCGATGTGGAAACATCATTGACAATTAATTCCTCTAAGGAGTAACATCAGTATTTGTTTTGATTGGATTTTATCTGGAGAACCATGGAAAACCACCATTTCCCCCAAAAGTTGATATTAAACCCCCCAGCCAAAAAACATCATCTCCGCTTTGTCAGGAAGAAGCTCTGGTGGCTTTTACTGGACCCAAGGATCTGGCCCAGCGCTTGCAACGGGACTTGGGGGATCACTTCCGATGCTCGCGGGAGGATGTAGTTCAGCCACAGAAAGTGGGCATGCGAGCACAGAAATTTGCCAGTTACATCGTGGCTTGGTTCAGCTGCGATGAGTTTCAAAGATTCAACAGCAGTTAGGTGTCGGCATGGGAATCTAAACAGAAAATGTATCACATGATACAATGATATAAACACAAACATAGGAGCAGAATCGATCTGAAACCTGTCTACCTTTTTCGAACCCCCCTGCAAGTTACCTGATAGCGGTATAGACACTGGCATGTACATACAATTTCGTTGTGATGGTTGAAAACTACAGTCGTATATAAATGGGATGGCTTAGTCCCAAACATAAATCAAATTTGTGTTGGCATTTGTTCTTTGGAACCAAACATTCAGCTGTTCGCCATTTCTTTTGTTCCCATTGACTCGAGGTCTTTTCCGATGCGCTAAAGGATGGACGTCCGGATGCCGTGCAACGGATGCGTGACATGATGATGCTGGCTGAGCGCGTCGACCAGTTGGTGCGCTCACCACTGGATGGAGAGACATGGCAAGCTCCACCGGTGGGCGCCTGGGATGGCCTGGCCATGGAGGTTTCGGTTGAGGAAGCTGAGTTGAAACGCCTGGGGCAGCAGTGGTCCCAAGGGAAGCCCTGCCGTGTCAGTGTCGTGAAGGCTTTTCCAGCTGATGAGTTGGATGATTTGAGGGATCAGCTGGTGTCGGAACTGAAAGGTCTGCAAGCCATTGAAACTCAGCATACAGTGGCTCTGGTGCTGCCTTTTTGCGAGATCGAGGAAACGATCACAGCACTGAAAGTATTGCGTGCGACATTTGAAGGGGGTCAATGGAGAGATTTAGTGGGAAAGATCACGGGGTGCAACTTTGGTGGCGCACCCAACTGCGCTTTGGTTGCGGTTCCACCCGGGGGTCATGTCTTTCCCCAGTGCTTTGGAGGAGGAAAGGCGGGTGTGGGCTTTACCCTTTTTCTCACTGAGAGCTGGTGGACTGAAGGGGACGGTGGCATTTTGGAGCTCTTTGAGGATGATGCCAGATCCAGCAAGATTGTGCCCAAAGGACAGGGTTTTGGGATCAGCGTTGCAGCGCCTACATGAAAAACATTGAAAAGGCAAAGAAAAATCACCTACTGATGCTGCCATGACATCTAGCAACCAACAATATATCTTGCATATTCTTGTATGATGTAATACTGTAATACTCTTCAGGCCCCCGCATTTTCTTGGCACCTCATGGACTTCACCATAAGAGGTCCTCCTGCGCCATGTGGTCCCGTGCCAGGAGGTCAGCTCTACATCTACCAGGCTGCTGCCTGTGGCATCACCCGAGTTTTGTCAGATGAAGCTCCCCAACTGGCTGTGCATGGCATCTTTGTCCAGGCCGAACCAGCCAGCCTTCCAGGTGGCCTTTCGGAGCTTTTTGCCAGTTGCCAGTTGTCAACTGGTGACTTTGCGGCGGAGGATCGGGAGCTGCTGGAGGCTGTGATCTCACCAAAATATTTGGATTTGGGGCAGATGGAGTGGCTCTGCCAGAAGTTCGAGGAGGAGAGTCAGCTGCGGCTGCCCGGATTTCTTCGCAGCGACTGCCTGGAAAAAATCTCTGCGGCACTGCGGGAGGGTGACTCGAAGGGTGGCCTTGGCAATGGATGGCAGCTGCTGGGCCCGGTGCTGCACAGGCGTCTTTGTGCCTTTGGCAAGGTCGGGAAGGGGAAGAAACGGCTGGCATCCCAGTGCCCTGCTGGCAAAGCTCTGGCGCAGGTGGCGAAGGTCTTGGCCTCTCCAGCATTTCTTCGATATTTAGGGAGGTTGACAGCTGTAAAGGCAGGGTGGCAAATAAGTTCCAAACGTTTGGAATTCATTTGGCCAAATATTTGTTCCTTCCACCTTCAAGACCATAATTTTTGCTGGGTTTTACATAGCATGTTTTATATTGTTTTGAGTTTCAGTTCAACTTCCCTGAAAACAGGGCACCTCCGATCTGGCTGTTTGCATTCGTCGTTTCCGTCCTGGCCTGGACTACGAACGTCCCACCTGCACTGCCCAAGCCCAGCTGGACGTAGTGCTGGCCTTCGAAAGCCTCCCTGGCACGGTGCGTGCGCGGCGCCGGCGCCTCCGATCCCTGGGTGGTGCGGAGGTCTATGCAGAGCGCGATGCGGGGGAGAGGACGGCGGAAGCTGCAGGACTGTTGGCTGGGGCCAATGGAGTGCCGTGTGCCCCTGAGGTTTTGCTCAGGTTGCCCTTGGCCAACAACATCTTGCGGCTGGTGCTGAGGGATGCACAAACCTCCCATGGCACTGAACCTTTGGCCAGTAGGTCTTCCACCAGCCGCTGGGAGATTCGCTTGGCTTTGCCCACCGAGTTGGAAGAGGAAGATGAGGTTGAGGAGGTTAGCCCAAAGAGGCGACGCACTGGCGGCAAAAAGAGCTGGCAGTCCAGTGCTGTGACTAGTCCATGTCGGATGGACATGGGATCGATGTGGGATGTCTGTGGAGTGAGGACGAACCCCTGCGACTTAAACATTGATGTAGAAATCAGATGAACTCGGTGCGGAGTTGTCGATCAAATCCAATTTAATTCACCATTTGAATCATCTGACACTGGTCCTATCACAACTTTGGCTTCTGAGCTTCTGCAACCTTGCCAATTTCACTTTTTATACCTTCTCACGAAAATACCAGCCTCACCAGGGCTTGACTTGTGGTTCCCTCAGGTTACAAACCACTAATCTTGTGAAACGACTTAAGTGCAACTCCAATTTTGCATGGGATTTTCCATACCGCCCCTGCCACATAGCTGACATAGCTCCTGAGCCGAAAAGAACCACTCACACAACATAACACAACACTTCTACTATAGCATCTACTAGCCATGAAGCTGGAAAGAAAGCATAGATGCTTGGATGCAGTGGCCACCAGGGATGGTTCATGAAGCTGAAGTGACTTCTACTTCTAGAGGGTTATATTATATATGTGCCAGGTTGGATCAAAATGATCAAAACCACCAAGGTTTCTGCTAAAGGGAGGTTTTGATATGATTTGATCACTGCACTGCCATTGGGCCATACTTTTACAGCTGCTGTCCTGGAATTTTCAGATTTTCTGAGGACGTGCTAAGCTTTGCTCAGGGCTCTTGCTGGCGTTCGCGTGTCTTTTCGCTCAGGCCTTTGCCTCAGTTCTCACTCGGACAGCCTGGGACCGGCAAGTGGTGAACGGCAATCTTGATACCTGTTTGTTGGTCTGGAACATTTTTTATTTTTCCATATATTGAGAATAATCATCCCGACTGACCATATAATATTCTTCAGAGGGGTTCAAACCACCAACCAGGTACCTATTGAAGACCAGCTTCTTGTGCCGGTCATCATTTCGCAGACCTTTTTGCATTTCGCTAAGTCTCACTGAGGTGCCACTTCCTGGCGAAGAAGGCTTCGTTGCCTCCAAGGAGCAGCACAAGTTTGGGAGATCCCGATGTTTTGTTGGTTTCCTAGTGCATAGTTATAATTAGTTATATACAGTATCAGTATATCTATGTATATCATTTTACCGGATGTGAATCAAACACGTCAGATCACCAGAGTTCACCAGACGCCAGTGCAGTAAGCAGAACCTCTGCTCCTCAGGCGTCAGGGCGATCTGACACCAGAAGAATGGCGAGTGCCAAAAACGTTGATGAGGCGAAGGAGAGAAGGGAAGCCAATTGATTTTTCTCCGGACATTTTTTACGAGACACCCAAAAACCCACTGGTTTATCATCATTTTCCCTTGCGCATGGCCATAAATGGGGGAATATACCCATATAACATCATATAACCTATTAGTTACACCATTTTCAGCCCAGCTGGATGATATAGATGTATTGGCTTGGTCGCCAAGGACATGTAGGGAACAGAAAGGAAAGCTAGTCTGTCCCCAGGACCCAGTGAAGCAAGATGTAATTTTGTCCAAGAACTGATGGAGAAACTCCAAACTATGCTATGTATGCCAAAAGCAGTTTGCTGTTGATCAGGAGGTCAAAGAACTTCCCAAAGAGACAATGCAGAAGGAGGAAGAAGGTGCATGGGCAATTGTGTTTGTCAGATTTGGCCCATCATTTCTGGATTCTAGAACTTGAAGTTTCGAGATCTTTCAAGATCTTTCAAGTTTCCAGCCTTCACCAACCCAGCGAATCTGTTATTCATGGGGGATCCTCGAAACATGTGAAGTTTGAATATAGGTGACCCCTATGCATTCTTCGTGCCCGCCGTGGTCTTTTTCCTCTACCTTGGCTTTGGCACCATCTACTCTACGGAGTCCTTGGGATGCAGACTGGCAGAGTCAACTTTCCCTACAAGGTCTTTGGCCTTGTGGGTCACCATCGAAAATTCCTGTTTCACAATGAAGATGATTCCAGAGGATTTCCTGAGGGATTTCCTGGCACTGTTCTCCTGAGGTATTTCATGCCTATGGGTGACGTTGGTGGAAAGGTTGCTGTTGCTTTCGGGGTGCTCTTCGTCCTGCTGGTGGTCGGAGTAGCACTGAAAGAAGTCATGGACTGAGCTGCCATGAGCTGCGAAAAAAAGGCAGCCAAGATCCCTGCAGCATTCCTGAATTGTTGGAATTCAATTTTGAAGAGATGAAAGTTAGGGTTTGAGACCATAACCAATCTGGTAAGTCCATTGGTACCTCGAAGACGCTGCCAGCAAAGCTGGAGGTGGCAAATCTTTTGGTTGATCAATGCTAAAGCGAAGTGGGTGATGCTTTCATGCACTGAGACGCCACGATGTTTCCAGAACAGACCACTTTGAGATTCTCTGATCATTTTGGCATTTTGGCATTTTCAATCATCTACTGATTTTTGGCGGTGCTCTTGATCCACTGTCAAATCAGCCTTGTCTTTTCCAATGGCTCCTGCTGAATTTTGCGTTGTCAGCTAAAATCGCTTGGCTCAAAGCCGGAGTTCGGAGCCGGACACATGGGGAGGCCAGCTGCCAGATGCAGAGATGGCAGTGATAAGAAATTGGTCGGAGCAGTGACCACTCAGTGACCACGTCACCCCCAATGATGTCTCTGTTTTGGGGGTGTCCCCCCGTTGACCCCGTTGGACTAGGAAGCGGTCGCCCGGTGTCTCAGATTTTGGGGTCATCCTGTGGTCCTGGCGACCGGTGTCAGCAATACACGACCCCCCCAAAAATCTAAAACAGCTTATAGTAGTATTATATAAGAAATATGCTCATACTCGCGTCAAAATCAGTTTCTTCATATTTTATGGTGAGTAAAAACTCCAATTTTTGGGTCTCCAGCCGCCTTGACCGCGGCCATTTTTGCGGCCCAGGTCTTCGACCGAGTCAGAGAGCGACTCTGACAGTGGCCTGGTTTGGGAATTCGTCAGACATTTTTCGCCACGAAAAAGTCAAAACAGAAAAAACTAACAGCAGCTAAAAAAAAAAGTGAAAATGCATTATGTGCATGTCTCAAACTAGGGGATTTGGTGGTTATTAACCACCATTAACCACCATTAACCACCATTAAGAACCACCCATTTTTCGATTTTCGATTGGCAAATTTTCGGAGCTCCGAGCCATGGGGTGGAATCGGCAAATTTTGAGACAACCCCCAAATATGGGTACCCAGAAATGGGTGGCTTGACACTTGACGTTGAAGAAAATCAGTTGATGATCAGGACTTGTAATGATTGATGGTTGATGATGGTTGACCTTTTTAAGGCGAAATCAATGGCGCAAGACGGATGTAGGTACTGTTTTTTTTGGCCATTTTTTTTCAGATCCAGGGACCTACAAATGAAGTGATCTTTCTTAGCAGCAAGCCACCCTATTTTACAGAACCCAATTCTGACCCATGCCCGATATCTCCAGCCGTTGGTTTCTGCTGCAGTTTTTGACAATCTGACTTTGGACAACCTGATATTGGGGGGTGAAGCGCCGTTCACGTGGGTGAGATGGCTGATCAGCAGGAGAATGAAGGCCTATTCATCATCCACCATTGATTGCGCCATGGTATCATCATTAAACGATACTCCACTTCCGTGTTGTGAACATATCCGAAGTATTTGTTGATTCTCATCCCAATGAAGTTATGGTTGGGGAGAGGACCCTGGCATGTAGATCAGTTTGCCTTCCAATCTGATCAACAAAATTGATGTAGCTCATCAACAAGAACCTGGATCCATTGGGAATCCACTGGATCTTCAAAAAAATTGGGGCCGAGAACATCCAATCCAACAAGAACTTCTGCCACTGAGAACAGGATTGGATGGTTCCATCATAGTCCATCCACTCTGAGGTGAAGAAACTTCTTCCTCTAAGAGTTGCAGGTGGGCTAAAGATTGGACATGTGTTGATGTGTTGGTTAGAGCAAGTTGGCGACTTAAAACACCCATGAAAACATCTTGCTTGGCGTTTCCAAAGTGATCTGTTTGGGGGGTTCAGTTTCTATTCAGGGCGGGTTGAAACATGTTGAAGCCACCGGCACCACCGCATGTTTTCAGGAAGACCAAGAAGGTCTCCAAGGCCGGGAGAAGCAATGAGTGCCAGGGAAAAACATGGGGTGTTTTGAAAGCGGATGACTAATCTGTGATGTTTTTCCTGGGGGGTTCTTGAACCCATAGTGTTTTATTTTCTTTGGGAGTTTTCAGTTATTGTACGTATATTTGCCAGTTGCTTCCGAAGCTAGAATGTGTTGCTGAGAGGCGACTGCCAAAGATAAGAAAAAGACAAAAAAGGCTGTAGAGGTCAGAGCTTCACTGCGGAACGGAAGATGGGAAGGGGGACATCGGTTGGCCTGTGTGGACCGTCACCAGATTTGGGTGAGTTTTAATGAATTTTTATGTATAGGCATAGAAACCACCAAAAAAGATAGACGCATTATTTATCACTATTGCAAGCAAATGCAATCAATATCATTTATATATACTTTAGTGTATATACTTTAGTAGGATTTTGCTTTTCTATGTTTCTTTGGGAGTTGCTATGGTCTTAAAAATCTTAAGCCATCCAATTTTGCGGGTACCCAATGACTTTGTGCACTGAGATGGACGTGAAGGATGACTCAGCCTCAGGTCAAAAAGACCAGTAGCAAAGCCAAAAAAAAGAAGGCACCCTTTCACGTGGAGAGCGTCAAGTTGCCAGGTTTTTTTAGAGCTTTGGCATGGCTTGCTGCGAACGTGAACTGCTTGAGATCCGAATTTCGTGAGGCCAAAGAAGAGAGCGAAGATGACTCTGACTCTGAGGAGGAGGAAGAGGATGAGGCTTGCCGACTTCAGCATCCAGTCATCACTAACCTCTAAAGTACAATATGGATGTTCCGTATACCCTAAAACTGCCATGTTTTTTTGGGGATCATCTATCCACAAAAACTCATGCCAGGCACTTCACATTCATTGTTTACATCATTGAAGATCTTAACAGTTAAGCCCCATAGATTTCCCCATCATGTTCCCAACAAAAACCCAAAAAACCTGAGGACTCCGAGCCGTCGGGAACCCAGCTGGTGACGATTTTGAGTCAGCAGATACTTTGGGGGTCAACATCCAAAATGATACCCGAGGGGGTCGTGACTAACATATATAGCTATTGAAAATATGGCCTAGAAATAGAAATAGTTGGAATTTTCCCAGCTACATCAATAAAAAATGGTGATTTTCCAGTGAGGAAATGTTACATTAATGATATTAATGTTAGTTTACCAGAGGGTAGGTGGAAAATGATAATCCAAGCAGATCGAATCCAATTTTTGTAGAGTTGGATGATTGGATGATCCACCATTTCAGCACCACCAACTGGACGATAGGGCTGAAAAAAACACCCTGGTCCCCATTTTTCATCATCCAATTTCTTGGGTGAGTACCAACTCGCTTTTTTTGGGCTTAGCGGCATGAAAGATCTCAGGAGAAAGAGCAAGAAGGACAAAGATCGAGGAAAGAGCAACGTTCTCAGATTGCCACAAAATCTGATTTCAATGTCCGGCCCAGAGTGGTTCTTGGGACTGTGGGACTATTAAAGAATCATAAGAATCCATACAGAAGTCCCAAGAATAGAAACAGATTTCTAGACCAGCTTGAACTGCTTCAAATAGCACTAACTTTTCCAGTTTGATGATCCAAACATAGTGAGAGTTTCATCAAATATTCACCAGTTGAGAGTCCAGTTCCCCAATTCAAATTCCCCACTTTGGGGGAACATCAAGCCTTTCTTCCTATCTGTGGCAGAACTCCCGGTGAAATCCTGGAATCTTCGCCGGAAGCGATCCCAGGCGACAAGAAACGTCGTGACCGAAGTCGAAGTGGGGCAGCCCATCGCCGGGGTGAATCCATCATGGAACTATCGTATCCTATGAAGAACTTGGGAATCCAACTTGAAGATGTAAGATGTCAGCGGTGAAAGGAAATGAATGGACATAAACTCATGATACAAGATATACCCTCTGGTAATTTAACATAGCTATTGAAAATGGCCATTAATAGTGGATTTTCCCATTAAAAATGGTGATTTTCAATAGCTATGTTAGTTTACCAGAGGGTACAAGTGCCTAAAAAAAAGTTTACCAGTTGGGATTTCAGGAAATCGTCCACTTACATGGGTGGTTTGGCAGAGTCAGGTTGAGCCTTGACCACTCCACTGCAGGTAGGGATCGACGAAAAAGGGACGATAGCAGAGCACATCCCATGCCAGGTGGGGGTTGACATGCCAAGCGGAGTTGGATGAAGGAAATCTCTAGGAAATCACAACATTTGGATGGTACATTTTGTCTTGGACTCTTAGCTCCTCGAAAACCTTGGTGTCAAGGTTCATATCCCATGCCGTATGGTATGCCTGGGTATGCGGCCTGCAGCTCAAGCTTGCGAACTGCTGACTAAAACGAGAAAGTCAGGAGATTGACCTTAGCCGTTTGTCATCCCGGTTCTAACCCCAGTTTGAGTCCACTTCTTGAGGTACCGTGGGTCCATGGTCTGCCTAGGTCGCATATGGCGCCAGCCCTTGGGGTCCATATCCACCGCCATATGCCATGGGACGGGCACCGCCTGGTGACTATGGCGGGGCCTGAGGGTTTGGTACGCTTTGGTACTACGTCATCAACGGATAGCATGAATGATTCATTTTTTGTCCCACCAGGATCATCAATGGATGTTGAGACCCGCCATTATAAAGTCCATGCTATGCTGCTATTGATCTGGATGAATTGCAACGACTTCACTGCGACGTCACCGGAATGATAGTAAATATAGGGGGATGTAGGGGGTAAGTATTCCAAAATAGTCCTATTACTATTTGATCCTATTTGATCTTATTCCAGTTTCGTGGATTGATAATTATTATAATTTCTCCAGATTGATTGTGCCTCTCATCATATTGCCCATCATAAATCATGAAGTTCATGCTATTGATACTATTGATGTCATCCATTGCCTCCATGAAGTCCTCAACAGGTCACACTAGCCGTGCCCTGAACAACGATCGCGGTGATCGCGGTGACCGCCGCGACAATCGACGGGGCCGCGGCGACTATCGAGGTGCACCAAGGGGGTCATCCCAGACCCATGGCAACAGAAACCTATTGGTTGACGTGGCAAAACATGAAAAACCACTAGGCAAAACATGGCAAAGCTACAAAACATGATGTGGGTATTGGTGTTTAGTCAAAAGTAGCCAGCAATCGATTGCTGTCATTTTTTACAGTAGCACGTAGTCAGTAGTGACACCCTGTCAACATTTTTGTTTGCTTCCTGTACCAAAGTTTACCCAATATCTTCCCGCAAAAGCCAAACCAATCTTTTGGCGGGATGTATCATGACTTATCCGACTTATCATGATTGTTCATTTCAATTCCTAAGCGATGTTTTTTTCTTCCAACACTGCACTCTTTGTCGTTCCCACCAAAAAGATACCGCTTCCCCGTGGCCAGGTATGGACTTTGGGGCCTTCAACGGTCGAGATGCCGAGCGCACCAAATGGGTCGGGATTCCTATGAGTTCACCGTGTGGTGCCAAGACCCTAACAGCTCGTTAATTTTTGGGGGTACCATTTAAGTATTTGAGTATCACTATCGGGGTACCGCCATAATTGGGCAAGACTTGGGTACCCCACTATTTAGATGGTTCATACTACAAATGGACATTTCAACAATTTTCAACCTCTGGTTTTTCAGAGTCTTAATTTTTGACCTATTCCCAGTTAATAAACATATGACCAGGAATATTATCCCATACTGCTTGGTGGTTTGGAACATGAATTTTATTTTTCCATTCCGTTGGGAAGTTCATAATCCCCCATCATTTTTCATAGGGGTAGGTCAGCCACCAACCAGCCATATGATTAACCATCATTAACCATATAGTAACCAGTAATATTCACCATTATTAACAGTACATTACCAACCAATGGTAGGTGGCTCAACCACCAACCAGATATAGATATCCATAAACCCATATAAACCCATATAAATATCCCATGTTTCTCCATAAACCCATATAAATATCCATCATATCTGGGGGTTTCAACTGGGCTTGACACCACCATTTTTTGGATTTCCCAGCTGCGAGGCGCCTGGACAAGGCAGAAATCCCGACCTGGAGGCCATGGGCAGTGCGGTGCACGGCACAACCCGTGGGGGAGATCCATGGCCCAGGGGCCCTTGAGCGGTTTTAAGATGGGTCTCATAGGGAAACCCATGGAAACCCATGGAAACCCATGGAAACCCAATTTTTTTTACATGTGAACAATCATTTTATGATTTCAATTGATGATGATGATGATGATGATGATGACGATGATGACGATGATGACGATGATGATTTTGATGATGATGACGATGATGACGATGATGACGATGATGACGATGATGACGATGATGACGATGATGATGATGATGATGATGATGATGATAGTGATAGTGATAGTGATTGTGATAGTGATTCAACATTTATACCATTCTTACTATTGTTGCTATTACTGTACTATACGTTGCGGATGAGGATGAGGATGGGGATGGGGATGGTGATGATGATGATGATGATGAGGATGAGGATGAGGATGAGGATGGTGATGATGATGATTATGATGATGATGATGATGACGATGAAGTTGATGATGAATTATGATGAATTATGATGAATTATGATGAATTATGATGAATTGAATTATGATGAATTATGATGAATTATGAATTTTGGGCAAACATGTCAATTTAACAATGCTATTGTCTTTGGAGCATGTGATTTTTGCTTCTCCCAAACGGCAGACAATTCATGGTTGATTGCTTTGCAGCATGCTTTTGCGATATGTATTTGCGGAGTGGCTTTTTGGCTGCAGCCGACTTGAAGTGTTGAAACTGTGCGTACATCTATCATTATCAACATAAATACTGTAGGTATCTGTAGGTATTGCGGTATAGCTTCAGGATAAGGGCCCCGAGTCACAAATTCTCCATGGTAACCGGGTGCTGGGACGTCCCCGTCGGGGAACTCAGAAAATGTGGATGTTGCTGATCGGGAGGTGAAACCGTGGGTGGTTTCAAATATCCTAATTTTTTTTTGGTTATATTGATACGTGGCAGAAAAAAAAACAATTCTGAGAATATCACCAACATTCGGAACATGTTTGGTTGTTGCTTTCTTTTCGTTTTTTGTTCTTCATCCGTTTTTTTTCACAATGTCTACAAATAGTTTTCGTTGTGAAACCAGGAACCAGAAACGAGCAACTAACTGGCTAGTAACTTCAGAACCCCTTGTGACTGGTGGATGTGTTTTGGGGGTGTACTACAGTCTTGCACCAACTGACTTGAGGTTCTTTCGTGGTACAGTTGTCTCTTTAGTGTTCCGCCGGTATGTCAGGGATGGGTCCTGCAAATTTTGGCTCGACAGTTAGTGGCTTTGACTCTTGCGTGGCTCCATGACTAACAGCCCATGGGGGCTGTTCTCGAGGATGACGTAGACGACGGACAGAGTTTTGCAGTGGGACATTTTGGTAGCCGCCCCATTCAGCGCTTGGCTGATGTGCTGCGCGAAAAGGATGAGGCCGCTCTTAGAGAGCGACTGCATAAGGAATTCGGAATAGAAGACCCTCGGTGTCAAACATTTTTTGCATCCTTTTGTTTTTAACTCTTTGATTGAAATACATAGTTCCACCATGGAAGGGATTAGAGGTGAGCTGTTCATTTCTGTCCAGCATGATCAGTTTGTCAATTCTGTTCCGAAGGATCAATTACAAGACCCCTGATATCCAACACACAGTTGTAGGCAGCGCACGGAAACTGCGTGGCCTTGCCACTGTTAACAAGTGCTCTTTCATCATGCTAGAAACCCAACTACAACCCTAACCACCGGAACTCCGAATTCATACCCTTGCGTTGGTAATTTTTGGGGGAACGCTAAACCTGCATTTTTGGATATTTTTGGTACTGATGGCACTGGCCTAGGATGAGACCTTTGCAGCCGTTCTCTTCGAGTCTTCCAGTGTTTGCCGGCGCGGAGCGATGCTCTATCCTCACGTGGGGGAGTTGACGGTGTCCTTTAACGGCGGCAAAGATGCATGCGTGGTAGCTCGGCAGGGTTGGTCTGATGGAGGTTTTTTTTCTGCAACAAAAATCTGGCGGATTTCTGGGGAAACTGATGGATGAGCCATGGGATTTCAAGGGTCTAATTTTTTGACAACTTCAAAGAGTGAATTCTCAAATTCATGGGGAAAACTATAGGTTTCGAGCTACCTTCATTTTTAGAAACGCCCACGCGAAGGTTTTGTGGTTGTGGAGCCTTCCCAAGGGTTGATAGGATATTGCCCATGGGGCACTCCCCATGAAATCTAATCTAAGACTATAAAAGGCGGGCTGACCATCACAGTATCACAGTAGGTTTCTTGACTTTTGACCCTCGAAACGATGTGGTTTACCTTCCGCCCTGGGTTTTTCTCCTTTTTTCCTCTGGGAGGAACATGTTTTCATCATGCCACCTATAAGATCCTATAAGATGATTTGAAAATCAGAATTCCTGGGGTTTGGGATCCATAGCCATATCCCCTGTACCCTGAATTTGACCGGGAACCCACTATTGTTCACTCTTTCTTCGTTCAGGGACAATCCAAACATGGTCGGCCGGGAAGCCCCGTTTTCCAAAATTTGTATGGGATATCATCTGGACAAATCATGAATCTGCGTTTCTTCATGCCTGTAAAAATCCCCCAAACTCCTGTTGAATCTAAATTTCACCTAAATTTCATAGTCTAATTCTCAACTTCAGATGAGAAGCATCATGGGTTTCAGGGATATCCGGGATATCCACAAAACATCCATCCACTCCCCCAGTTCAACCCGGGCCCCGGGTGTCACGGCAGGTGCTGTATCTGTGGCTGGCAGTGCTGCGGGCCATGGAGGAGATGCCGGAAACGCCGCAGGTCATCTTCTTCGACTCGGGTGATGAGTTCGGCAAAGTCAAGCGATTTGTGCCTGGGAGAACTCACCGGTATTTCAAAAAAGGGGATGTGATGTACAGGTTAAATATGGTTTAAATATAGTTTAAATATAATTTAAATATAGTTTAAATACAGTTTAAATATAGTTTAAATATGGTTTAAATACAGTTTAAATATGGTTAAAATATGGTTTAAATATGGTTATAACTACATTAATCTGGTTATAACATGTTATAACATGTTATAACATGTTATAACATGTTATACTATCAATTTAGCACTCCATTTTGGGTTGGGATTAAATGAGCAGAGTTTGGCCTTGAAAAGCCTGGCCTGAAAAGAATTGAAGAACAGCGATTAGATGCGCTTGGCATTGTTTGGCCATGAAGAAACATGAGGATGAAGATATGTGGGTTTCCATAATTAAATGGTTGTACCACCAAATGGATGGTTTATAATGGAAAATACAATTAAAGCCGATGATTTGGGGGTACCCCTATTTCAGGAAACCACCATTTATGGAACAAACATGGGATGTCAATGGTTCGAGGATGAGTTGTGAGGAGTTTGACCCTTCAAAAAAAAAGGCTTTGAAGAAGTGCATATACGTCGATCCTACTTTTGAGCACTTACAGAAATCACCCAAAAATGCATTCATATTCTTGGGTTGGACAAAGTCGATAAGCAAACCATAGCCTCCAAAAATCGCATTCTTACCGCGAAACAACAGCTGAATCTATCTATCTATCTATCTATCTATCGATCGATCGATCGATCTATCAATCACAATTTTGGTGTCAAACAGTTGGTCTTTCGCGTCTTTTCTGCGTCATTTTGCGTCATATTGTTGGTCCTTCCAAATGCGACTGACAGAGGGCAAAATCAGCAATTGTTCGATTTTTGGTCGCTCACTACTTTTCAGTCCAGACCAAAAAAAATGCAGCTTTTGGATGTCCAGGTATATATATATATTATATAATATATATATATATATAATAAACCGTAGGATTTCACCCTCGGATTCCATGGTTTTTGTCCGTAGGATTTTCAGTTCGAAACCCACCTGGACAGCCTACCTTTTGAGGTCACCTGGACAGTAAGAAGCCTGGACTTAGAGATGATCGTCTTGGAAAACCGCTCCTTCCGCCTGGGCATGGAATCCTTAGTGGCCAACAACGTGAAGGCCGTGGTGATGGGCCAGCGCTCAGTTGACCCTTGGATGAAGGGAATGGATGCCTTCACCCCTTCAACCGATGGATGGCCCGCCTTCATGCGGATCAATCCCATCATGAAGTGGTCCTACCATCACGTCTGGATCTTTTTGAGGCAGTTTGGATTTCCCTACTGTGAGCTCTATGACCAGGGCTTCACGTCCTTGGGCAGCGTGAAAGATACCCTGCCGAACCCCGCCCTGAAGAGGTCCGATGGCAGCTTTGCGCCCGCCTACGAGTTGGAGGACGGCACACTGGAGCGGGATGGCCGGACCAGTAGCAAGTCGGGCAAGGTCCGATGAGTGCCCACAAAACCGGCATGGGAACGATGAGAAACCCTAAGTCGTAGAGTCCGAACGTTTTTTTCAACCGAGTTTCACCCCCAAAAAAAAGAAAGCCTGCTTAACCTGGCTGTGATTGCACGGTCATTGTTTGAGACGTTTCAGGTTTAGGTCTGCTTCCAACACGGGCAGTCGGAAGGGTGTGCCAATTTCCAAAAGGCCACCCCATTCGAGTGCGTGTCAGTAGACCTTAAAGGGTACGAAGCAGTACGCAAGAGACACTTTGGTTGTGGTGTGCTGCCATAGTCAGCCCACTGCAGAAATCGACAAAAGTTGCAGATCTCGCGCGCGTTGGAAGATCGAAGCCAAATCCAGAAGCTAAATCGATCTTAGGGTTGGGTCAAAAACTTCAAGCACGGCTTTTTTTTGGGTTGAATGGTCTGAATGAATTAACACCCACAGATGATCACAGATGGGTTTGTCAATGGGGTATATCCCCACATGGCCATTTAGATCTAGGGGTACCCTAATCTCAGACAAAACCAGATGTTCTGAAAATGGTGGAATGCAGCTCCAGAAAGAGCAGCTACTTCTGAAGTGAACAGCTGCCACCGGCATCTCTGCGAGCATCCTAAGGTTCCATGGCTGAGCTGAGTCGGGTTTTTGCGCGAGGGCCATGGTGGAGACAAGTGCTTGGTCCAAATCTGGTGAATGATGCTTGATGATGGGAATATTATGCTAGATAATTTGTTGATGATGTCATTAGTTTTTTTTGGGGGGAAAAACGGAAAAACATATATTACCGGAACCATCCGGAACCTATGGTTTTTGCCCACATTTTATGACGTTTTCCTGCACATTTTTTCCCTTAAACCAATCCCATGATCCAAAGTCGTCGGTCTGTGATGGGCAATGATAGCTATGATACGGTGGATGGGCCAGCGAGATCCTGCACCAGTTGAAAACGCTATAGTAAACATCCCATTATTTATAGGGTTTCAACATGTTTCAACCATCCAGTTGGTGATGCAGGATTTCGCTGGCCCATCCACAGTAGCTATGATAGCCTCTTGAACTCGGAGAATGATCCGCCATGACATTCATACTCTTGAGGTGGTTGAAACCACCGACAGCGAAAGTTTTCGATGTAAAGGGCCACATGCCACAGCAATCAAAAAGGATCATAAAGGAACCTTGAAAGCCTTGAAGGCTTCAAAAAGTGAAACTGCGTGGATGGATTCGCCGACCATAAATGCTGGCTGAGAAGAAAATTTCGCCTTTGGTGCAGCGGGTGACTTTGGCCATTGGCGGTGTGCACTTGCTCCTGGTTAGGGATCTCAAGGGGAGATCCGAAGCGGCTTCGACCTCGGTGCAGGCCGAAAAGCTCACTGGCGTCCCGCTGGCGCGCAATTACAGCGAGCATGATGACAGGTGGGAAGGGGCGTCAGGTGGATTAGGTGGATTAGGTGGATCCTCAGAAATCCAAGGACAAAAAACATCAAATAATCAAATATGTAATAAATATGTCAAATTGGGGATAAAAAGAGGTCTTGATTCATCTCCTGCTTCAACCGAAGTGAGACACCTAAGCAGATCGCTGGTGAGGCGAGGAGAGGCTGCACCTGCGGCGAGGCGGAGCCTCCGCTCCGTGGTGGGGGTTTGCCACGCTTTGAAACGATGGGGACCCAATTCCAGTGGATTGGACATCTTTTTTGTCATATTTTTCCATATTTGTACGTGGCTAAAATGGTGTTTTTTTTTTCCGGTCACATGGTATTTTTGCATGATTCAGATATGATATAAGCATATATAAGCCATATTCTGCGCTCGCCAGGCGAGGAAGCTCACCGGGTGGCAAATGGAAAAATGATATGCAGGGGTCCTCAGCTGCGACGAGCTTTGGAATCACACAGGATTTGTCGATTTTCCCCCAGATTTTCCTATTTACCATCTGGTTATGACTAACATAGCCATGGAAAGATCCACCATTTTTAATAGGTAAACCATCTATTTCGATTAGGGCCATCTATACCATGGCGAACTGTTAGTCATAACCAGAGGGTATCTCATATTGTTCATGACGTTTATCCCAGGGTTTTCCAGGGCCCCTTATGATTCGCCGGCCGGGATGAACCTGCCCAGGTTCGACCAAATGGTGAAAGGTGGAAAACCAGCTGAGGCTGATGACTGACGCCTGGACTCGCAAGCTGTCGCACTGATGACTTTCCGTGACTTACCCAATGTGGGATGCCCTGCCATAAAAATCATAAAATACCATGACTGGGCATGGTATGAATTGCACCCCACAAAAAATAGTAATTAAAAATGGTGATGGCTTGGGGATGGTCTATTGTTGGGTTTACCACATTTTTTTGGAGGAGAACCCCAAATCGATGAGTTCATCATGGTTCATCATGATATTTCACCCAAAGTTGTCATTTTTGTTTGGTGCAAATCACTGATGTTCAAGATTCTTCAAGCACATCAATGAAGATTCATGACAGAAAAGGTTTTAGTCCCTTTGAAATTCCAGTTGGTATGGTGCCATGAATTGACTAGGTCTCGCTGCAGCTTGCAAGGGAACATGCGTCGAGGTTTCACTTCCACAAGAAGCTTTGTGTCGATTCATCACCATTCAGATGGCTATTTTCCATCCTATACCCCCCATCATGTATGACCATTTTGATGGGGAAGTGATGATCAATCACTGGATTTCCCTGAGAAAATCAACGCCAGGATTCGAATGGATTCAATCTTACCATCCTCAGCCCCTGTGGAACAGATTTTCACCAGACAATCCTCGTTTCTCGCCAAGAGGGCCAGTGTATAAAGAGTGACATGCTCAGCTTCGTCCAGTAAAAGGAGGTGGCGTTGCGTTTCCAGAACTGGTTTAAGGGGAACAATGGGAACAAAACAAAGATCAGATACCGGCAAAAGTGTAGGTAGATGGCAGAATTCACTGCTTATTGCCATGTTCCAATATCTTTGCTTTGAGATCTTTAAGCATCAACCCTTGAGTGGTCATCAAAACGGCAGCGGATGGAACTCCTGGCTCCAGTATCACCCTAGAGACACACAAGCCGCGGCCGGACTTAACGTAGAGCCTGATGAGTGAGTGCATTCTTTGAGCACCTAGAAGCATCAGATTAAAAAGCCACATCTTTAAGAAGCAACTCTTTTTCTCAGCCGCGTCAGCCTTGAATGAAATTCCTGATATTTTTTTCAGGCTCAGAAAGTCTGAATCTCCATTATTTCCCATTAAATCACCATTTTTGATATTTTTTGATCGTGCATTTTTTTCACTTCTGACTCGCGGCCCGGCCATGCCTTTGCCGGGCAAATGACTTTTTCACAGAGGCTCCAGTGAAGATCGCTGGATGCCTTTCATCGTGGACAGCGTGAAGCGCGACCTAACTGCTGTCGTGACTCGGCTTTTTTTCGAGTCCAGGGCTGCCCTGAAGTTGTGGTGTTTTTTTTTTAGCGGGGAAAATCATGATAATCCATGGGTAATTTGGGATGATTACCGCTAATTACGCCATGTTGAGTGAGACTCAGACTCATGTTTTTGGTTCTCAATTTCTTGGTTCTCAGATCCATGATGATCATTGTGGGTTGCCATGATTGGCCATGTCCCAAAGCCCCCTCTCCGGGAGGTCTTTGAGGCACATTTCCACACCAAGGGGTGATTGATGAAATTTGATGAGCAGGTGCCATTTATACACCACCAGGTTTTGAATGGGACTCGGCCTTAAATGGTTTTGAGCCTGCTTGCAGCACTTGGCCTTTATGGATTTCCAGCCAGATTTCCAGCCAGAATTTTCCGCCACAGAGCATCATCGGCATCAGGTCGAATGGGGTAGGCAAAAGATGCAGGAGGGGGACTACGAGAAAGCCACCCAGCACTTCTGCATGGCCTTAGACTTACGACCTGGCTTTCTCCAGGCAGAACACGGGGAGCATTGGCATTTTTTGGTCCATTTTTTCATACACATAGAGAATTATAGAGAAAATAGATGATGAAACTTGAAACATCAGAGCACATCAGCTTTTGCTGGGAAATATGGCAGGAAAGACTTGTGGTGAAAAGCCCTGGTTGAACTGGCACCCTTAGATCTCAGGTCTTTGGCGCTGTACAACCATCCCAATGCACCACAAAAACCGTTGCTATTTTTTTTGACTTCAGGGGTGTATCTCCATTTTTCAAAAGTCAAACATTCTTGACATCAACGTTTTTGTCCCCAATTCTCGATTTTCTCAGAACTTTTGGGGCGGATCTGATGGTTTTCTGCGCAGATTTCGGGGCGGGGTTCCTCTCAGCGCAGGCCTTAGTCTCCAGGGGCTTTTGCTACTTGGCCCTGGGAGAGGAGGCTCCTGTGGGATGATTCCGTCGAGCCGTTGGAACCAAAGGAAAACATGGATAGTTTTGGATGGTGAGTTTTTTGTTGATATCCATGGATATCCATTGATATATCTGTATTGATATGTATTGAACATCTATATATTGATATCTATTGATATCTATTGATATCGATTGATATCTATTGATATCTATTGATATCGATTGATATCTATTGATGTCAACCGTATTAGACCAGTTTTTCTTTGAGTACCGTGATGACCGGGGCTCTCTGAGAGAGGCTTTTCGGCTCGCCTCCTGTCAGGAGCGAGCCCAAAGAGACTTCGCTGATGTCGTCCAGAAGGAGAACAGAAGCGATGGTCAATAAAGATGAAATGGTTATTCTGATGGTCAATATGATGATATTTGTAGATATCTATATTGGTATGGAAGGTCACTCTATATAACTTCCTGTGGTTGATGATGTTGATGGTTAACATGTATGTTTAAACAAAAACCCGAAACAATTTATTTCATATACACTATACATATGATTACATATGTACCCTTGGCTTCCAAGGAGGATGTTCAACTTCAACTTTCTGATGTTGTTGAAGTAAACATGATCCATGTTTATTACCCTACAGCAAATTCACATGACGACCCTGGTAGTCATCGGGGTTGCTTCAGATTAGTTTCCTCTTTTGAAATTGGTGATTTTCAGGGTCAACAAGTTAGTTTACCAGAGGGTAACCATTATTACATGATTAACCATGATTACTAACCATTATTAACCATGATTAAATATGGGCTCTCCATCTTGAAAGGCTCCCAGTGAGCCATCCCCCTGTCATTTTTCGCAACAGGACGCTGGCTTCAACCGCAACATCTACGCCCCGGGCTCGGTGGAAGCGGTGGGAAATCTGCCATTGCCACAATGAGAAAATCATAGGACAAATCATGGGAAAATCATTGGAAAACATATATATATAGGACATCCAATCTGTAATGATTTGTTTTATGGAATGTTTTATGGAGGTTTCTGAAATTTTCTGGACTTTGCAATTTCTGTCATTTCTAAGTCCTGTTTAAGATGACTGGGAGGGTTTTTGGGAATGCGACCTTGCATAGCCATGTTTTTGCAGCCTGATTTGGGTTGGTAGATATGACTTCTTCATATTTATTCATGGCCTCTATACTGGGTGCCCAACTTTCCCAGCCCTGACACCAGTTCTCAGTCCAGCGAAGGTGTTGATGTCCCTCTCCTTGAAACGCACGGGCGACCTTCATGGCGCCATCCGCTATTTGAATCGCTGTTTGAGTCGCTTGCCCTGGGAGGTACAGCGGGACTGAATGTGGTGGAGGTGTCTCTTCTAATCTCTTCTAGACACAACAAAAAAACTTAAAAAACACACAAAAAACAATCAAACAGCCATGGGCTGCAGGTTTTTCCATGGGTTTTTCCATGGCTTTGCTCATCCTCAGGCCTTTTCCCAAATTTCAAGCCCGCTCTGCTCGCCCGTGGTGAGCTCTGCCTGAAGGCGCGAAAACCTCCGAAGAGATGGAGACTGGAAGATGGACATGCTAACAGCAGATTTTTATGTTGATCCATGTTGATCTGTATCAAGATGATCTAAACAAATACACTATATATATAGAATGGGCTAGCGCCCTGGTGCCGCCGACCCCATCGAAAAAAGGTCGTTACGAAAGCATATGCTTACATTTGCCCCGCTTGCAAAGGGAATGTGGCCAGTGATGTGAAGACAGGGAAAA
>Ga0126342_10004354_pt1 | contig 24074 bp, 16 predicted proteins | sample Cyp1metagenome_FD_92528 | JGI IMG/M metagenome (GOLD analysis project Ga0126342, IMG submission 92528) | Coral microbial communities from Lord Howe Island, Old Settlement Bay, Australia - Cyphastrea 1 metagenome | ecosystem: Host-associated > Invertebrates > Cnidaria > Coral ...
ACTCCACACTCTACACTTTCCACTCCACACTGCAGACTGGTAACAAGGGAAACATGTACAAGACTGTTCAAATAAACTATTGCAGAAAGGTATTGTGCGTCACTGCATAACCATGTGTTTTGATACTGTACCATTGACATACGTGTGAGCATTCGGGTTCGTGGGCTTCATCTTGTTTTTTTTGGGGGTTATGCGGAACCGCGCCGTGCTCGTGCCAGAAGAAAGACCTGGATCAGTCGGGATGCAATTATTGCCAGCCCAACGAGGCTTGTGGAACGCACGTCGTCTCTTGAGGGAATCTGCACAAATCAATGGGAGATCTTCAGGATCCAACAGATGGAGGTACGTTACCCTCTGGTAAACGTTTACATAACTATGGAAAATCACAATTTTCAATGGGAAAATCCACTATAAATGGTCATTTTCAATAGCTATGTTAAATTACCAGAGGGTAGTACCATATGTTTGGCCATATTTGGGGGGTATATCCCCTGAAATTTAGCCCTGAAAAATAAGCCTTATATATGGAATCGGTACCTCCAATGAATGGGTTCCTGAAATGGCCATTGACCAAATAAGTACAATAGATGGGGTTCCCACTTTGGGTTCCCACTTTGGACACTGACCCAGTCATTATTCTGAAGTCCTTTGATGGTGATGATGTATGGTGCTGGCATATACACGAGCGGAAGTGACAGGGATGATGCAGTTGTTTCTTTTAAATGGTCATATGGTTGCACATTGTGTAGCCCCGGACCCTTGAAAGTTTGCTTGATTTGCGGAATTGGAATGGAAAGCGATTGTTTGGATGTCTCTAACGTCGATCTCCAGCATACAACGTGCCACGCTCATTCAGGGTGCAGTCTGAAACCACAACGAAAAACAACATAAAACGACGTCTCAGCAAAATGATTTAAGGATCAGAGCACTTGAACATTGAGCAACCAGCATTTGCTGCATGGAATGATTGTAGCCAAACCAGAATCCTTCCAACGGTGCGGTCCACTTGAATGCCCAATACTGGTTTTACCACCGCGGTTTCCTAATGTTTTGGTGAAAGGAGCTTCTGGTTCCCATCCCTACATGGCTTGATTTTTTTCGAGGATTTGTTTATATCTTGCTGAGCATCAGTTCCGGCTGAAGATGAACAGCGACCATTTTTGGGCAGACACCACCTCAAGATAGCTGGTGCATTTGTTGATTTCGGATCAAAAGTACTGATAAGTTGCCACCTATATCGGATTGATGATTTGGAGATATAACTTGCCCCCCCGAATGATTTGCCCGGATACCTTACATCCACACAAATGTCCTTAGGTTCTGCCAGGTTCTGCCAAGCCCCTGCAGGATTGTCCTTGTACAGTGAAATGTCGATCTCCCTTGAAAGCCTTGGCAGGCAAAATGCTGGGGGAATCGGGGGAACTTCCAAGGCATCCCCAACCAGAAATGGTGCTTGCCATCCTCTCAATGGATGTGGCATGATAGCTGTCCCTTGTCCTACGGGTTGATTAGAGGCTTGAAGGCTTGCCCCCATTGGTCAGCCAAGCCATAGTTCAATAGGTAGATGACTGTAGATGATAATGGTATACCAAATCGGCCCCTCTTTCTTTCCTTAGCCGAAAATATTGTGTGGCATTGGGTTTGCCACATGCATTAGAGATTTGACCAACAAATTGGGAGTAAAGATCAAAGGTGGGCTCGTCAACCAACAACTATCGGAGGTGAACTAAGAGAACAAACCAAAATGGAAAATTGACAAGCAAATTACTGCAAGTCAAAACTCAAGACTGAGGGACTCACAGATCAGCAGGTCATATTGACCATGATATTTCACTATGAAACTATCATGTATACAGTGTATACAGTGTCTATGATGTTTTGTTTTTACCATGAAACTGTTTGTTTATCATCTTTGCTGGTGTATTTTACGACTAATTTTGAAGGAGATTTGATGGGGACCAGCTTTGCCAATTTGGGCCGGGTTGGGATGTGGCCAACAAGCGAATAAAAACGAAGTGGCAAGGCATGGCAATCCAACAAGTCTTGTTTTGGAGGGTTTACAGGACCCAACTTAAGTAGCTTATTGTAGTCCCGAAAATTCATTGTCTGCAAACAGTGACAATTCGACGATTTGTTTCAGAAAGGGTGCCAACAAGGGGCTTGAGAGGTCCCCCATTAAGACTGCTATTGATTCCCTGAAGTATGGGATGGTCGTAAGCCCACAACTAGCAACCTTGTATCCAATTTGATGAAGGGGAGATTTCCAAGCCCAATGTTGTTACAGCATTTTTTTCCAACAACATTAATCCAGAGTGATTCTCAACGGACTGTCGGGCACACTCCATATTTCAACACCGAGGCCTCAAAACGTGCTATTCGCGTTTAAATCGAAATGACGAACTCAATAGACAGGGGACTAGCTAAAAACGTATGACAAATATGACCGATGTTTGTTCAATGTACATTGGCTGTATGTACCCTCTGGTAAACTAACATAGCTATTGAAAATGGCCATTGATAGTGGATTTTCCCATTAAAAATGGTGATTTTCCATAGCTATGTTAAATTACCAGAGGGTATGTCTATCATTGTCTATCGGTTGGGAAACTCGATTCGTAGCTTCACTGGCTCCCCAATAGGCAAGATGGATCGCTTGGAACTCCGAACCACTCCGAACCGCTCCCTCCGTCTCCTAACCATTGGATAGATGGTTTCAAATGTTCAGCGCTGGGGCCCATGGGCCCATCCATCATCCGTGGCAAGGCAACGAGGGGAAGCGACAATGCCTTCTGTTCCTGGGATGAGTTGACAGTGTTATTTAGTTCAGTTTGTTGGTTACCCTCCAGCAATCAAAGATAGTAATTGGAGATTCCCTGTTCATATGGCTTTCTGGCTATGAAAATCATGGATTGGTGGATTTCCAGCAGGTCATGATTGAGCAGAGGCATGATTACTCGTAGCCCCTTAGCGCGATCGGAAAGTCATGATATCACCACTGATTCGGATGTTACTTATCTATCTTTTTGGAGGGGTGCTTTTTTGCAGAAGTGTATACCTCCGTGACTGCAAAAATATGACCTCCAAGAACTGGAGACATCTGGAGACTTAAGCTATGAATAATGGGTATCTGGTTGGTGGTTTGGAACCTGACTTTTATTTTCCATGTCATATATGGGATAATCCCAACCCCATTGACTGTCATATGTTTCAAGATGGTTATTGCACCACCAACCAGGTATGTATACGGCCCAATTATGCCTATGTTTGCCAATTGTTGGTAGACCAGTGGATTTGAGTGTATCCGGGCCATTGGGGGTGATGTTCCAGTTGAGGATTCATAGCCATAGCTATAGAGTTTCATAGGGGTTATAGGGGTTGTACCCATAACTTCTGGGTAAATTATAACGACCTCACTGCGACCTCACTGGGAATCATGGTTAGTATTGGAAATCATCCCCAAATGGCCTTATTTCAGGTTAGTGAATTATTATAATTTACCCAGATAACTTGTGAACATGGTAAAGATTATTTGCAAGTTGCTTTCTATCTTTGGGATAGGTATGGACTCTGGACAGGTTGAAACTGCGGAGAAAATCAGTTGGGTATGGCTGAAAGCCAGTTGGCATTGTCCATTTGCCATGATGTGGTCCCGCAGTCAGCAATCCCACCGCCTTTGGGCATGCCGCAGATGACCCAAAGCTATCCAAAGGTAGCGAAGTCCGAATTCGACAGCGTTCTTTGAGATACTTGACCGGGATGCCCCCTCACACAGCTACACAAACAGGTACTGGTCGTAAATGTGTTGAACTTTATCCCTAGCCCCTGGTAATCATTGCCATGGCATGCTGGAAAATCCTCCATTTAGTTCGATGATTTTCCAACATCTATAAACCTCCATTTGTGTTAGAGATTTCCCCCCAGGCCATATTCATGGCAGCACCCAATCTGATCCAAATTGGCCCAATGCCTTTTTTCCAACAAAAACAAGGTTCTATCAGCAACAATCCCCATGTTATATATTCTCATTGAAGGACACATCAATACTTGATGTGGTAGAAAAACAAGTAGACAAAGCGAAGTTTTAATGGTTGGTCAAAGTCCCCGAATTTCTTAAAGCTACCATCCCTATCTTTTGTCTACAAGCTGGGGCCCTGTATAAGTTGGTTTTTTTCGACCCACGAATGCTATGCTAAGAATCAGTTGCATCCTCCATAAACCCAACAGTTTACCAATTTCTATGCATCAACTTTGGTATCTCAATCCCATCAAATCCCATTTAATCATATATAATCAGCATGTTTGCTAGTAAAACACCAATGGAATAAACCCATCGTTCCCAGGATCGGAGGACGTGCAGAGTTCCAGCCGCCACCCAGCTGTGTGAAGACCTGCGAGTGCGGCGCCCAGCGCAACGTGAAGACTTGAAGATTTTGTTATACTTTGCCAATATGGGAATGATAATCAAGCATGATTGGCTAAGTATATCAATATGTGGGGGGTTCCTGGAATTGGGGTACCCCCAAATGGATGGTTTATAAGGGGAAATCCATCTCAAGATGGATGATTTGGGGGTACCCCTATTTCAGGAAACCTCTATGTGATAACATATATTGAATGTGAATATGGGAATTATATCTTATATAATATAGTATATGATTATATGATGATATATGATTGTAACAAACCGGGAAGTTATCCTGGGATTACATATGATAATTATACATAGTACAGTACAGTTATATGGGAATGATATATGGGAATTTTATAGTAAGCGTAGACTACTTTAGTAAGGGAGGGTCCAGTTGTGTTGAGAAAGTGCACCAAACCATGTAAAGCAATAGGGCCCAAAAAAAAGATAACTTACACTCTGGTTATTTAACATAGCGGAAAATAACCCATAGAAATAGATGATAAACATGATGATTTACCAAAAATGATGATTTTCCAGTTCGCTACGTTAAATAACCATATATCATTCCCATATAAAATGAGTTTTACCCATTAAATTATTTTACCAGTTATGATTCAAACCATATGTTATTTTACCAGTTATGATTGAGTAACATATGTTAAGACCTGGTAAATAGGTAATTATTGTAAATAGTTGATAATTATTATAACCATATGTTATTTTACCAGACCCCTCTCCATTATTTACTGGTAAATAACTGGTCAAATAACATATGTTGTTGGTAATCATGCCATATGTTACCATTCAGGTTTGAATAATTATGGTTATTAATTAAAGTTCGAATAATTATAACCAATCACTATAATTCTTATTAATTAATTATGGTAACCACATGGGTAACCATTATTTAATGATAACAAAGATCATGATTATTATTATTGTTATATTTCATAACCATGATTATATGAATTGTGGTAAATAGATACAGTGATCATTAATTATAATCATTAACCATATCAGTATAGATAATAGGTATTATAACCATAATCAGTGGTAAATAGATAATGGTAACCATTATTTTATATGGTAAATAGATACAGTGATAATTAACACTATTATTACCATATAATCATGGTTATTATACTGTTTCATTAATGATAATTACCAGATACATTGTTAGATCATACATGATTCAATGAAACAATTCACCATGATCTTTGTTTCAGACCCCTCATCCAAGTCATCCTGGAGGGCGCCGGACCACCTGGAGGGTACCTTGGACGTGTCGGAATGCAAGAAGAACTGCGTGCCCGGCGATCGGGTGCCTTGGAAAAAATGGCTGGAAAAACATAGGAGAAAATTGGGAAAACTTAGGAAAAACTTAGGAAAAACTTAGGAAAAATAGACATTGATCCAATGACTCATGGATTTGGGTATGAGTCAAAACCTTGGTACCCTAGTGAACCCCAAATAACTGGTAAATGGATGTTCATCCCCCCAAATATAGCAAGATTGGTTTTGATACATCCCCACATGGAGAAAATGTGAAAAACGGGCTGGAAAAACTGACTGGAAAAATAGAGATTGATCCAATGACTCATGGATTTATGGGATATTTGGGTTTGTCTAAAAATGAGGTATACCCGGTATACCCCAATTATGGCCAATGAATAGGGAAAATGGATGATAACTGACTGGATGTTTGGGGTACCGTACTTTCAGACAAACCCACATTTCCAATATTCTAATCATGTCTGACTGGTTCAAAATATTTGGGAATCAGATTCTCTGATACAAATTCTCCCATTCACTATTTCTCTGAGGGAAATTCTACAGTTTTGGGCGGGGATGCGAGTTGATCCAGCATGACATGTTGATGTGTTTTGGTTGGAAAACCTTAGAACCGTAGTGTTTGGGATCCACATGGTGAGCGAACTGTGTCTGGGATCACTCTGAGGTAATTTTTGGATCCAGATTGACGCGTTGACCGCGTTGAACATTGATGGCTTTTAAGAACCAGTAGGGTTTCCATTTTCCGCAGAAGGTGAGTGCTATCCATCCCTATAGTTCCTGGTTCAATGGAAAAGTTATACTCTCAATACAGATCCGCCCGCGTAGATTCCCATCAACATTCTTCAACTACCCTCTGGTAATTTAACAGTTTGCTATTGGAAATTGCCCATTTATAGTTGATTTACCTATTAAAGCTGGTGATTTTCCATAGCTATTACCAGAGGGTAAACTACGAATTTCATGTGAGGTTAGAGGTTTTCAGGCACACAGAAAACAACATTGTGAGGACTGATCTGAATTTGACCGTGATGTAAGCACCAAGATGTTTGTACTGACCAAGAAATCCTCGGCTCCATCAGCAGTTCAAAGCCACATCGGTTGATCAATGTTCCATTGATCTGGGTACCCTCTGGTGAACTAACATAGCAATGGAAAATCACCATTTTTAATGGGAAAATCCACTATAAATGGCCATTTTCAATTGCTATGTTAGTTCACCAGAGGGTACATTATAACCACCTCGCTGTTCGCCCTCACTGGAAATCATGGTTAGTAAGGGAAATCATCCCCAGCCATGGCCGAACTATTCAGGTTAGTGAATTACTATCATTTACCCAGATTGATTGATGATCAATGGGGTCTTTGAGGTTGGAAATACCCTCTGCTACCAGTAGACAAGCATAGCTGTCCCGCATCGAAATTGTGTTTCGCGAAGAGAATCATCTATAGATCAAAGTCCTGGTACCCCAATTCATGTCAGAATAGCCTCTGGTAAACAGCCACATAGCTATGGAAAATCACCATGTTTTATGGGTAAATCCACTATTTCAATGGCCATTTTCAATGGCTATGTTAATTTACCAGAGGGTAGTTGATTTGATATATGAACGTTTACTCCCCCTCCCCATCAGCAAGTGGCTGATTTTCCATGTTCACATTAGCCTCGGGAAAAATTAAGGTACAAGCCCAAACATTGGGTTTCGCAAACAATTTTCCAAAAGGAAGTACATGGAAGTACCATCTTTGGGGAGGGGTGTAGATCACCAGAGAACAAAATCGAGACTCCGCTGCCCGTGTAGGACTGCACCTGCATTGTGAAGTGCGCTGCGGGCAATTTCAGGGTGGATGGAGGCGGGGTGTTCTCAGCCAAAAACAGCAGACATGATAGGCATGTGTATTTAAACTTAGTTAAGCAACAAAAATGTCGTATATCGGCATGTGTGTATGATGGTGTATGATATCTGGGTAAATTATAACGACCTCACTACGACCTCACTGGAAATCATAGTTAATAAGGGGAATCATCCCCAAATGGCCTTAATTCAGTTTAGTGAAATATTATAATTTACCCAGATGATCTGTCATGTAAGATGTTGTATCTTGCGGCAATGATTTACCTACAAGAAAGCATGGTGCTGCTGCAAGAAATCTGGATTCCAAAAAAAAGTGGGAGCTTCTGATACCGGAAAGGACATGAAAAGCGCTTTTTTTGTCGTCCGAATAAGTAGCTTGTTTGGGTATCCCTCTGGTAAACATACAAAAAACTATGGAAAGATCCACCATTTTTAATGGGAAAATCCACTATTTCTATGGCCATTTTCAATAGCTATGTTAAATTACCAGAGGGTATCCCTCTTTTCTTTAGGGCAGCAGCCGCTTTCCTATCTCGGTCGTTGGGTCAATCCACGTACGTACCGTTTGGTGTCCCACGATCAAGGGCGCAATACATGTTGACCTCATTGCTGCAGGCATAAAGCCTGGATCATATCTCGATGTTTGCTGATGGAAACTCTGGTTGGGCAATTTTCCAAGTTTATGGGTTGTTCTCATTCCCAACTTGCAAGATGTGGTAAACCCAATAGTACCTCTCTTCCATGCATTGTTTTTTGTTGCCCCCAAACGAGTGAAAACATGATGCCATCCAGCAACTACTAAAGACAGGATCCATGTGGGTCTGTCAGTAGGATACCACAAAATTCCACTCATTATCATTTTCCTTGTAAGGTTGCCATAAATGTGTACCCTTCATCAACCATTCAGGGATGGTAATTTATCACTCTTCCCATGACAGGCCAAGAAGGTGAGAAGCCATGTGTAGCGACGTCACATGGACCGATGTGGAGCCGTCCTGTCAGTTGAAATGCCCCATGGTTCGGGGTATACCCTCTGGTAAACTAACAGTTTGCTATTGGTGGCCATAGAAATAGTTGATTTGCCCATTAATAGCATGGTGATTGTCCATAGTTATTTACCAGAGGGTAAGTTATGAGTCATATACCTGCAAAACGACCGTTGAGTCGGGCATTTCTCAGTTGCCTCCGGCTAAATTGTGTGGCGATGATCTATCATGGACAGACATTTCCTAGAGGGTGAAGCAAGCTCGCGGCTTTGGTCAAAATTTGGTAATGATCAGTTGAAGAATGACTGAGCCATGTTTTGGATACCGACTTTCGAATAGTTGAAGAATGAACATGATAGGATGAATGGTTGAACGATGTTGAGTACTATAGAATTTACCAGTCTATTTCTGGTTGCTATGGCTCTCAATTTTGACCCATCCCCATTTGGCTATGCCTTGTATTGACACGCCAAGAACTGGATGGTTTCGACAGAAAATGACCTGGAATTCGCATGTATTCGCGCTATATGGACATGTGTTTTCCGTCAATGGGTATTTTGTTTGGGGTAGGTTACCGGGTAGGTAGAGGCGGAATCTATGAATTTTCATGTGAAGCCAAAAAGTGGTGAAATGTGAAAGGGGATCTTCAGATGAGATAGGCTACCCACCTCGTTTAATTCGGATCCCTATTGTTGGAGGATCTTTGCCGCAGCCAGGCATACTGACTTGCCTATATGTTTGCCAAAGTGCGTGCTTCGTCCGCAAGCGTGATGTGGCTGGAGATATAAGTCTGAAGAGGTACAATTTTCTCAACGAGGTTCCTCAAAATTGGGGGGCTGCATGCCACGTACCTATCGTCAAATCTATTCTGGCCGTCAAGCAGCACAATAAATCTTCAGAAAAAATTACAAGATTGTCAACGTTCTAATCCCTTCTCCCTAATATATCTAATATCAAACACCCCTCCAGAAACCGTGGTTTAGTGGGAGATTTCCAAACATGGCGGTAATCAAACATGGCAAAGGACCATCCATCCCATGCCATGTCGAGGTCAAGCCGGAGGACCAGTTCGGGTCATTGAACACGTGTGGCACCCGGTAGCCGTCACATTGGGAGCTTCCCAAAACGGCAGCCTGTAAAGAAACGAAGCAAACAGATGGCAGTTGGAAAAATTGAAGGACCATTTCTGATGGTTTATACCTGTTTATACCACCCCTTTATGGTGCTGGGGAAATGGTTTATTGGAAATGAACCCAGCATTGATCGCGTTGCTCGACAGAAACTGGGTGGGAATTTTAAAGATCCGGGTGATGTCGGATCTGGGGGATCTGGACCAGGGATGTCAGGATGTCAACTGGTTGGTGATTTAATGATGGTTAATATAATGGTTATATAATGGTTAATACTCATTAATAATGGTTAATAATGGTTAATACTGATTAATAATGGTTAATACTGATTAATGATGGTTAATAGTGGTTAATATCTGGTTGGTGGTGACTGGAACCATGGAATTTGGATTGACTTTCCCATCATATTGGGAATGGAATAATCATCCCAACTGACGAACTCCCATCATTTTTCGGAGGGGGTGAAACCACCAACCAGTTTGTTATTTGTTGCACATGGATCATAGTGGATCATAATGGGGGTGAACAGCTAAGAACCGGCAATGGTTTCATACGTATCAAAGTTGTGAAAGCCCCGGGAACCACAAATGGATTTGTTATTTTGGGCAGTAAGCATCCCATTTTGTGATACCCCAAAAGTAGAGACCTAAAGCCACATCAAGATGTTGCATCCAGCAGCCAAGCCTAGGATTGCATGCCCAGTCAATAGTGAGGTGTGGATCGTGATGATCTAAGCATAGAAATAGAAAAAGCTTCACAGAATTTCCAAGCAGTCACTCAAAAACATTAAGGCATTAAGACACCTAGCTAAAATGTTCAACTTGGTGGATGTTCCAGTTTCAGTATTATAACTGCCCGGCAAAACTTCACTGTTTGGTTGCCAAATGTCCACAATATATCACTGATATAACTGTTGCCAGTGAGACTTTCCTTTGGAAAACAACAAACCTGGCGACCGAAATTCTCATGGATATTCCAGTTGAAAGTGGCATGTTCCCAATTTATCAGAGGCATATCATCCTATGGATAACTTGCATCAGTGAAATCCTATTTGTATAGCCCGCATCAATTATCTAGAAAGTTTGAACCCCAAACATTCATAAGTAAACAATTTTTAGAGGCTTTCAAAATTACTGTCGGTTCAGATTTCACCATCGGTTTTTTCTTGGATGACCATGCGATCGCACCAAGGAAGAAATGCGCCAGGTGGGACCTGGATACTGCACCCATTTTATGGGTCGGTTGAGAAAATGGTATATAGCCCCCCAAAAAAAAAAAACATGGGGATAGGGAAGATGATGCTAAACCAGTGGAATTGTTGTATACCTCCTAGACAAATCCCCAAAAGGCGTTTTTTTGCAGTTGAAAGGTGGAACAGTCTTCCCGATGGAATGGTCGGCTCTTTGTCTCCGACATCTTGCTGTTATCCCAGCGACTTCAGCCTGCCTGTTGCATCCTCTTAGTACGGCAGTGCAAAATAATGACTTGTCTCCATCCTTAGGGCCTCCAGACATGAAACTTTCATAAACTTTCACTATCCACTGGCATCCAGCTCTGTTCTTTGGTGATGGTTCAATGCTATACGTTTTTCTGCCAAGCAAGGTATCAAAGTAGCATTGGATGAAAAACCGGGGGCCACTCCCATTTCAAGAAGCTACCGTTTGGGTGATCCATTAATATTCCATTAATTCATATTAATTCCTAGTCATCCCAATTCATTCGCATCAATATCCTATGTCCCATGAATGTTCCAAATCTGGCGATTCTGCCAGTTGTTTGGCGAATCGACGCTGTGACTGTGACTTGAGCTGCTACACCAAAGCCAGCTCGGGAGACCTGGTGTGTGCACAGAAAAGGGAGCAGCACTTGGGAGGATCAATATATTTTGACTGGTTGGTGGTTTGGAACATTTGTTTTCCATAATATATGGGATAATCCTTCCCATTGACTAATATTTTTCAAGATGCTTAAAACCACCAACCAGATATATGTTGATGTTTGATAGGTAAGTTGGTGAACACAACTGGCTTAAGTGTTGGGTTTATAATGATCCTAGCTATAGTAATTGAGGTGGCTAGCACTTGATATATCTTGATAAATTATGTGGCGACCTCACGCGATGTCACTGGAATGATGGTAGGTGGATTGGGGTACACCCAAAAAGGCTAAACTGTTCAGCGTACTGATTATCCCGTTTATCCAGACATGATGGATAGTACCCTCTGGTAAATAAACTTGTTGACCCTGAAAATAAGCCAACCATTTAATGGTTTCACTAGTCTTCCAACCCCTACAGTATCTACCAGGGTCCAACTGTTAATTTACTGGAGGGTATATTATAAGGGAAACCTGGAGTGTGCACAGTTTGCGAAAAGAGGAGTGAGCCCTTAAGATCCAGTGGCTTTGCATCAGATCACCAGGAAGGAAGGGATTTGCCATGGATGTTTTCACCATGAATAAGAAAGTATACCCTCTGGTAAACATACAAAAAGCTATTGAAAATGGCCATTTATAGTGGATTTTCCCATTAATAATGGAGATTTTCCATAGTTACGTTAGTTTACCAGAGGGTAAGGGGTGTTGCCATGGATTATAGCCTGACTTGCCCGATCATAAGAATCATGAGTCCGCCATGAGATTGTTCATTCGATTCACACAGCAATGGGACGTGTGGTACGGCACGAGAATGGCCGGTTGCAGATTCCTTGATATTGCTTCCAGACTTGTCTTTTCCCATTTGCAGCTGGCATTTATTGTCACAATAGCTGGTAGTGTTTCAACGTCAAAAAGTCTCTCTGGGTTTGGCATGGCTCCGTGGCCATGCCGAGGCAAGAACGGCGCACTCAATGGCAAGAAGAAGTGTGAATTTATCGCAGGGTCAGGAACACTCAGTCAGGTCACAACAGCTTGGTGGTATCTGGTTGTGATAAAAATATGTTGTGTTATCAATGGAAATTTCAGGATCCTAAAATGGAGGTACCTACCATATATAAGGCCTATGTTTCAGGCCTATGTAAAGGAATATCCCCCCAAAATATGGCCTTATATGGTACAGTACCTCCATTTTAGGATCCTGAAATTCCCATTGATGTTACCATTCCAGGAAGATGGGGTGGCTGAACCACCAGAAAATGTTGCTCTGTCGAATCTCACCTCGTCTCAGTCTGGCGTTTCACACTTGGTCATTTTGATCCCAGCTTGTCAATATGGGGGTGCCAGCTCTACCTCCAACAATTCAACCAAGTTATGAAAAACGATCCATTTATCCATGATTCATCTCTTAAGAATGGTGATTATATAATGATATGTTAGATCATCATTTCGGGTAATAGTCAAGTTTCCCCTGCCAACCGGCTTTTTGGATCCCCAGTCCATCCCCCAGTCTCGGTTGATGACAAGCGAAGCGGCTGGTGGTTTTCCTAGCCTCTTGGGGATGATCGACACGATGTGTGTTTGTTGCAGGTGTCAAAAGTTTGCTGAAACTCCCTACTTGGGATGAACGAGCCGCTCATGTATATATGTTCATGTATTTTTTAGAAACCCCTCAGCAAAGAAAGTGTTTGTCAAGGGAAGCACATTTTTGGAACCCTGGTTCTTTTGTGCCAGCGACTTGCCAGCGACTTGCTCGGAGCATGGAGCATGGAGCACAAGACTTGAGACGGATAACAGCAGTAATGCGGTAAAACCAGCAACAGTAACCGTCCATAACCATCCAAAATTGGGCTTTATTGTTGTATAAGTGGGATGTTTATTAAAAATCAAACCCTGAAAAAAATGGTTGCTGCGATGGTTGTGGCATCTGGCGCCATGGCTTATTTCTGCCAGGGACAAGCTGATTTTGGTGGGGCACCAATTGGGGCATCGAATTGCCCAGGTCAGAAGACAAACCTGCTGCAGCTGACTGGGTGCCTCAGCTGCGCCCATGGGGAAGCCAGAGAAAGTGCGGATCTGACCAAGAAAAATTACGGATCCCAGTTCCAACTCTAGGCTTTCCATCCCGTGAGTAGCCTAACTGCTCATTTTGCTGGTGACTGGATACCATAACTGATGACTTCCAAGAACCGCGTTGACCTCACCATAACTGATGGTCAATGGGGGGACCGGCTTCAAATGTGCCAGCTGATCCTCTCAGGCGCCAGCCGATGGCAATGGCCCAAACGGAGTGTTGGGAACTTGGGGGCCATGGTGATTCAGCAAACCTGGGTGAATTGTGGGTTAATAATGGTCAATAAATGATTATTGTAATGATTATGATGAATTGCTAATGATGTGTTAATTATTATTAACAATAATTAGCAATTCATCATAATCATTAGTGGTTAGTAGAATCATTATTAGATAATAATTCTAATCAAATTCTACTAACTATTAAATGATTATTAATTATTATTATAATCATAATCATGGCTAGTATAATAATTATTAATTATTATCCACTATTAATCTATATAATAGTGTTGCTATTATTATGATTAATAATAATAGTGGTTAATCATGGTTAGTAGAATTTCATAGATCTTAACAGCTTGACCATCTTGACCTCCAACCATCGCTGGAGTGATGATGGTATCCTTCGAAGCTCATCCCGGGACTCCACGGAGACCCCAAAACTCGAAAGGTTTTTATGGGGTACCCTTTGGTAAACAGCCACATAGCTATGGAAAATCACCACTTTTAATAGGTAAATCAGTTATACCTGGGCCATTTTCCATAGCTATGTTAGTTTACCAGAGGATACCCCAAGCTGATGGATGAGAATATTGAGAATCGAATGTCCTTTCTTTTCAAACACCTCCGAAAAAAGCGTTCCGTGGTACCCCAAATCTCAGTTTTTGGAAGATGCGCCAAGTGGAACATGTCATTTTGGGTGTCCATTTCCTGATTTCCGGGGCCGAGAAATCCATTGCTTTCCATCTTTGTGCCCCGTGAACACTTGAGGCCGCAATGCTTGCCTCCAATCATCATCAAGGCAGGGACGATGTGTAGCACACTATATATATATATATAAATGTGAAAAGTTAGGATTAATAAAAGCCCCGAATTCATCATACCCGTTCTCTCCGGAAATTTTGGGGACAATACTAAAGTCAATTAGGTGCTGTTTTTCCCCCCTAATAACACTAAAACCCCCCCTAATTAATCATACCCCTCTGGGATCCCCAATTTTTTGGTGGGACTAATTTGCTATTACTCCCTTTTACGTTTTAATTCGGGCTACAATTTCCAGGGTTAATTAGTGATCCTGTCTTAATTAATTATCTCATCCTATTTGGGTTCGTCTCATGCTGGCGCATGTTTCTCATGCCTCCCATATATACATATTACGGCCATCCCAAAGACTGCTTGTTTCAGGGTTTTTGAATTTTGGGAAGTTGCCCAAATCTTTGCTGGTAGAAACCAACGGTTCCTGTTGATTTTCGCTTAAACCAATCCATTGAGTTTGGAGCTGCTAGGCTGCTGGGTATGGAGATTGTTTGAAATCCAATATTGGCATTTTCTAAGGCAATCCATTATTGATAATTGTATATTGTGAGCAACACTATCAGGTAATGCCAATGCTACGTCGATGTTTTTGGTATGATGGTTACCTGATGTTGAATTTTGATCTATACCCATAAAAAAACTGAAACCCAGTTTCTTGCTGTCGTTCTCTAGATGCAACCGAGATGCGAAAATCTTGAATCATGTTTGTTTGCTTGGGGCTCATTGTACAAGGTGGTGCCCCCTAGTTATGTTTGTTGGCTTATAGCCCCCATGACTGCTATAGATATTTGATATATGTATCATAAAGCCTAGTGAAATTGGAGTTATAAACCATCTTAGCTAACTATGGGGCAGCACCTTGTACTATCTTGTACTTCCATTTATAAGATGGATTCAGCAAACATTGATGAATGAAACCGCAAAAAAATGTCAAAACACATCCAAGGAGTCTCTGGTTTGGGTGCTTTGTTCCAAACAGCACATTCTCAAGGGGACTGTCTCTATAAATAGTACCCTCTGGTAAACTAACATAGCTATGGAAAATCACCATTTTTTATGGGAAAATCCACTATTAATGGCCATTTTCAATAGCTATGTTAGTCATTACCAGAGGGTACCTCTTCATGATTTCAAACCAGCAAAAGCCACCGGTGGGCTATGAGTCAAAATCGGGCCTGCCATGAGTTGGGTTTTTTTTGTGGCCATCAGTATCTTTTAAATCCCATTCATATCCCATCAGTATCCCATGAAATATTGGATAAGATCCCATAAGATCAGTTAAACCATGGAAAATACTGGATAATTACTTTATAAATCCCATAAAAATATCCCTTTAAATCACCATTAAACCACTATAAAATCCCATGGAAAATCCCATGGAAATTCCATATGATCTCCGATCTCCCGTGCCCCGCTGGATCCATGGAGAGAATTGGGCATCGGATCACTGCCAGGTCGACGACGCACGCACCAAGAAGGCGTCTTTTTTGGTGATCGTGGAGAGGGAAGGTGGCTATAAACATTGGTATCTCTCCATTGATTAATGGTTAATAATGGTTAATAGTGATTAATGGTGATTAATACTGATTAATGGTGATTTACCCTCTGGTAGTTTAACAAACTATGGATAATCTATGGTAATCTATGGTTAATATATGGATAAATCTATGGTTAATATTGGATAATCTATGGTTAATGGTTAATGAAATATACCCTCTGGTAATGACTAACATAGCTATGGAAAATGGACCATAGAAATAGTGGATTTACCCATTAATAGCATGGTGATTTTCCATAGCTATGTGGCTGTTTACCAGAGGGTATTGTTGGGGCCAATGGTAAATTCACATTTACGTTTAACTTATTAGCGGGGTTATTTCATTTTAAACATGGTGAAACATAGATGTAAATTGAACTAGAATTGTGTTGTTTTCTTTGCAACATCTATACAAATGACTAATACGATGTTGTGTCAGTGGCTCCCAAATATGATCCTAGTTGTAAGAATCATCATGAAACACCCACTTTTTTCATGGTAGTGACTGGCAATGTTGGTATCTGGCTGCAGGAACACCCACCATGTTGGTATCATCCCAGACATTCATCCGGGGTCATGAAGATTGGTATTTAACCAATGAATCTTTGGGTTTGATTGGGTTTATCTCATTGTTAAGTGGGGTTTCTCCCATTTATAGATGAGTCAGAACTTATCACCATTGTCGTCAACCATATCGATATGTCCAAAATGAGGGAATACGGAGTACAGTAGCCCCAAAATGGCCATGCTGTGATGAAGTTTTGATCGTCCATAAAATTTTGGGGAGCTCTATTTTCGCCGAAGTCAAACCTATGGCCAACGTGCGTATCCGGGTTGACCCGAAACAAAACAATCAGTTTGATGAGCCAGTCAGCTGCAAAATGACTCACCTTTTTTCACTTGGCCTGCTCGTTATTCACTCATGCTTTTGGGATGGCTTGAAACCCATTTACAGACTCTTGCCGGTCAATCTTTCCGAAACGCGGCTCCCAGAATTGGATTGCAGGAAAAACCCCTACCCTACATTTGGTGGTTTCCTGAAATAGGGCTACCCCCAGTTCTCATCCATTTATAGATGGGATCTTCCATTATAGACCAACTATTGTTGGATACCCCCATGACTATGGAAAACCACATGTGGGGTGAAAAAAACATCCTGCCGCTGTCGCCTCAGCCCCTGGATGGTGTGACCATCGTGATCTCTGTGCCTTACTCCTCTGAAAGTGGCTTGTGCGGGATCCCAGCTGCAGGCTTTCCAGTGTGGGAAGCGAATTGAATTGATATACATATTCATATACAAAAAATGTCTATGTCTATGCCTGTGCGTATGTGTAGGTGTATATTTCTATGTCTATGCTTGTGCGTATGTGTAGGTGTGTATGTCTATGTCTATGCTTGTGCGTATGTGTAGGTGTATATTTCTATGTCTATGTTTGTGCGTATGTGTAGGTGTGTATGTCTATGTCTATGCTTGTGCGTATGTGTAGGTGTATATGTATGTGTATGTGTATATGTACATGTGTATGTACGTGTATATGTATGTGTATATGTATGTGTGTGTGTATATGTACATGTGTGTGTGTATGTGTATATGTATGTGTATGTGTATATGTAATATTATGCATATGTATGTGTATACGTCCATATGTCTATAATATGTCTATATGTCTGTATATATATACATATATATATATATACATGTACAGATATAGATATGTGTCTCAACTTCTGATGTTTGAGAATATCGTGTAAACTTTGGAAGGCTTTGAGTACTACTGGGGACACCACGGTGTATGATGCATTGATCGGTTGTTGTTTTTCATTTTGACAAAGGATTTCCGGCCGAGCTAAAGCCTTTTGTGTGGGGTATTTGAGCTCAATCGTGGCTATGCTAGTAGCTGGAACATTCTGGAATCCAGTCCAGACAGATGTGGGTTGTTGGTTCAAACCCTTATGCGGTCACTGGTATATGAACCCGGTAGGTATACCTCATTGTACCTGTGCCCACATGACAATCCAGGAGAGTGCATGGTAGCCTGTTATCAAGCCTGGGCAAACATTCGACCGCACTGGATTCACGAAGAATGATGTTTTCCCCGGGAATCATACAAAAACTGCCAACATGTAAGCTTGTAAAGGATTCTACGTTGCGACTGAACAGAAGTTCCAGGGACCTCCAATGATGGGACCAAAAAACCAGAAGCAAACTCGTGATCTCGTTTCCCCAGGTAGATGGAACCCACCCACAGCGTAGTTCAACATATTGGGGCATCATATGTGTAATTTATATATATAGAGTGGTAAAGTGTGAAGTTGCCCTCTGGCAATTCAACTCAAATATTGGGTTGGTGATGGTGATTTGAAACATGTTCTACGTTCAAGGGTATGTTGCATGGTTCCCAATGCTACCAATAACTTTCACATTTTTTGATGGATGGTTCAACCACCATTTCGAGAATCACAAAAATCACGTTGCCCTAGGCGTCGACCTATCGAGACCCTCTACACTTCCAAATCAAATCGAAAGGATATGGCAGTGGAGTCCTCCCGGCAATACTGGGAAGATCACCGTGCTGTGAAGTTCCATGGTTTTCTCTTCCCTAGGGATGGTCATCCCTCAAGAAAGCAGGGTTTTAGATAGCTTCATATAGCTTAATGTAGCTATAATTGTGTAGAATCCCATTCATGATGCTGGGATGACCGGACCCCATAAACCATGTTTGACCAGTAAAATCTGGTGACTATGGGCAAGTGGAGTACCCAACTTGGGAAAAGGGGATGGACACCCACAATTCTGGGTGCAGCTTCAATGGGTAGGTTAAGGGGTTCATTCTTTCGCTGTGAGTGGAGGGAATATGTCATACTTAGCTAAGAGTGAACGTGTATGACGACTTTGATCTTGGTAGAATGGATGAATGGATGAGAGAGAAAGAAATTTGGACATAGGTCCAGATGTGGTCACATGCTGATTCCTTGCTTCCACATGACGAAAGATAGAAAGTGCATATACTTTCTCACAGCGTCAGCCAGTTCCCAATTAGGCCATACTCCTAAGACTTGGTGGAGTTTCTCTGGAAACAGCCTTGTGGAACCCGAAAAAGGCTTCCGTTTTAAGTAACCGTAGATGGTGATTGATGATGTTCCTAGTGGATTACTATATTGAAAATGGTGGTCCAAGAAGCCTTGATTGTTTCAACTAAACTGCCGAGAAAATTGTCATCTCCAGTTGGAAAAACAAAAAATCTCCCCACGTTCCAAGCCAGATCCTTCGGTTTGGTGTTTTAAATAGAGCAGCCTCCCCAATTCACAAGGCGTTTGTGGTTTGCATTCCCAAGTTTGGCTGCTGAAACGCATTCTCTGATTGGTGCTGGCCTCAAACATGATGTTGAAAAAACCTCATGTGGGAAGAGGATCCCAACTAAATCCAACTGACTCACATTTTTTTCAGAAGGGGATAAAACAACCAGCCAGTTATACAAAAATTCCTATGTGTGATATGTGTCCCGGCTCCCCGTGATGCTAGGGCTCCACCAGCCAGGTTCTCGACTGAACAACGCGATATTTATGTCGAGTTGAAGAAGGAAGGGTGACCTTTTATGGCTGACAACTGTACCCTCTGGTAAACATACAAAAAACTATGGAAAATCACCATTTGGAATAGGTAAATCAACTGTTAATGAGCCATGTTCAATAGCTATGTTAATTTACCAGAGGGTATGTTCCATCACAACTTTAAATGGTTGTAGCGTGGGGACGGTTTGCTGCTGCTGGATATCGATTTTAGGTGATCGTATTGATCGTTTAATGATCGTATTGATCGTTTGACATACTGAATTCAGTATTCCACCGTATGGTCAAAAGATCATTCCAAATGATGTTTTGTTCCTGAAAATACTGCTGCCTAAAAAAACATGTTTTGTCATCATGTTGCCCATTAAAAAATGCCATGAAAACGGAGATCCGCCATCTTTGGTCTGCAGACCCTGGAACACCAAGCTTGACTAACACAGCTTGACCGCCGACCTCCATGCACCAGGTACACCACCATCACTCGAGCTCTGGATCGCGGCAAAAACTGTAAGGACTGATGGCAAGTTATTTTGGTTTTGAGTCACAACCATATAGATATATGTATATATACACATGTGTACGCATATCTATATACATAAGCTCTAAGTGTTTGTGTATACAAATCCTCTGTTGATGGTGACTTTCCTGTGTTTGCTTTGAAGTTCCTTCTTGTTGTTGTCCGTATGCCCATTTCTTTGTCATTCAGATTCACTTTACTCCAGGTGTTTGGCAAAGCCATAGGCACATGGTAGCCTATTTGAATGCCCACTGTCGAGTTTCTCGATCCCAAAAAATCGTGCAAGCCAAATCCCCATTTCTGTTGCTAAAAAAATCCTATTGCTACCCTCTGGTAATTTAACATAGCTATTGAAAATGGCCATTTATAGTGGATTTACCCATTGCAAATGGTGATTTTCGATAGTTATGTTAGTTTACCAGAGGGTACATATTGTTACCGGACATGATGGGCCAAATCTCCTGCAGATGGGCCAATGGGGCGATTTTTCGCAACCTCGACCATCCCGCCTATCGATAAAAAAAAGTGGGGCTTTCGACACCGCCCCAGAACTGAGCTAAAGAAAATGGGTTTCCCATGAAATCCCAATAATTCCCACAATTGGTTGGCCCCCGTTCGATAGCTAAGTTGGTGAACATAACTCCAATAACTATGGCTGTGGAATCCCATGGGTTTCCTGCACTTTTCCCCGCACCCAGTGATTCGCAGATCATTTGAGCAGGATCTCCACGAGTTCGGGCATCAAAAAGGGCGCTTTTTGATGTCTATTCCCGGTTGAATCTCAATCTTTGCTGGCCGAATCTCGGATTTGTATCTGTTCACCCAAAAATGATGAAAAATACAGAAAAATGCTATTAGATTATGCTATATGCCCCATGTGTGTAATCCTTTTTTCTTTGATAAGCAAAACCCAGAAAGCCTTGTGATGAGGTCATGGATCAGAGGAATTGGATGCAGAAATGAACAGAAAGCCCAAAAGATGTCCGAGGTTTTGTGTGGAAAGAGTGGTCGTGTCAACCACATGTGTATATCCATCAGATATCCCTAATATGGGTGTGTCTGAAAATAGTGTACCCCTAAACCCAATGGTTTTGCTGATCATTATCCCTATTAAATGGCTATTTCATTGGGAATATACCCTATTTTCAGACAAACCCATATCCCTATGATATCACCATTTTTTCCAAGAAAAAAACCGTCCAGGACGCCTCGAAGTGTGAATTCCGCTTCGCCCTCTCCGAAGAGCTCAAGGGCGGACATCTGTCGCCCGACGGAGCCCCCGAGAGGGGGGGGGTCCGGTGGTTCTGAAGCCGCAAGCGACAAGGGCGGGCTTGTATACGCCGAACCTGCCAAAATTCGGAGTTTAAACTATACTTGCATGTACTTAGATGAAAATATTGGCAAAGGGTTATGAATAGACTCATTAGTCAACCGTTTGTGAACCGATGATTTCTGAACCGTGAGTGGAGGAAATTGATATCCCACTAAGACCCAAGACTCGTACGTTTTGACGGATGCCAATGATTAGCCACACCGCAAGTTTGGAGATGTGACATGGGGTTGACAAAAATATTGTGGACCAACATGGGTGCAAGCCAACAATAGTGATAGAAAGTTACGCCATGTTGGTTCTGCGTCCAGTGGTAATAGCCACCATGAGGAATAGAGGGACTGAGGTGGTAAAGTCGAATAGGTGGCTTTCCACTCACTTTTGATCTGCTTTGCAAAAAAGGATGAAGAAAACCTGCAGGAAACTAGGAAACCCTATATTCATTGCTTAAGTTCAAACCTTCGCTTCCTACAAACGATTCCTGAAATAGAACAACCCAATGAATGCTGTCACCAGCCTGTTGGGACTGCTCCTTTTTAGCTTGCATACAATGCTCTATTCTGGCAAAACGTTGGGCTGGTCACTAAGGTAATTCCGAGGGAAAGATCCAAATTTACAGATAGTTTTCCTGTTGAAGCATGCCCAATTGCCAGCTCCTGCACACCCGGTTTTTTTAATTCTCAAAGTTCGGAAGTGGTGACCTCGTGCAATGGGAGGATGCTTCATCGTCGGCGATCCAAAGACCATCGAATGGGACATGCGAGCTGTGTTGGAATGGGCCGGGGCCTCTGGAGGGCGAACTGGGCTTGCTGGATTCCCTCACATCAGAATCCAATGATATTGGTCCATTTTTTGCACCAGGCCAGGAATTGTTAAAATGATGAATCTGAGAATCACGGCAAGCTGAATTACTGATAAAATCGTGTAAAGTTAAATTTTACAAAGACCTTGTCCATATGCTCCATGGCAGGTTCACTCTAGGAGAATGGCCCATTCTGCTTTCGTAAAAAATGCTGCATCTGATTGGCATATCAGTTGATTTTCTACTTGTGAATTAAACCCAATGATAAACAGCCAGTTCGTGGATGGTCTATACCACATTATTATTGGGACGATGCATCACTGGGATGGTTATTTGGCCAACAATGAAAGTAGAAGGGATTTACTTTGGGCACACCCAAAATTTAGCCTGTATAGCCTGATGTGTCACCTGATTTCTCATTGGGTTTACTACGTTCATCATTTTGGCACCTGTCGATGATCCTAAGGGTGAGAGCCCGGCCGACCTGGACATCTGGGCACGGAACTACGATTGCTATCGAGATGTGTGGGACACAGAGATGGCAAGCAACAACGGTTGACGATGTACTCCAGTTATAGATGGGTTATAATATATATATATATATATATATATATGTGTGTGTGTTCCATATAGGTTATCCATATATCATATGTCATGTATCATATATCATATATCATATATTATGTAATTATATAATTTATATAATTCATATAGTATAGATTATCTATTGTGTATCATATATCATGTTTCATATCTCATTTCATATATATACATATATTATATATATATGTATCATACATGTATATATATATACACATGCTTGTATATATCTACTGACATGTAGGTTTAGAACTTAGAACCGCATATCCCTTCATCGTTGACGTCTTGCATCTTTTCGTAGTAAACGGGCGGGTGCAAAAATGGTAGCAGCTTCAAAGGGTTTTATCGCCCAGCACATCCAAGATCTTTGGGAAATGTTTGATAAGAGACATGATAGATGTGTCCAAGGAAACTCGTAAACGTCACCACCGTATGCGCATCCCAGGTGTTACGCGCGTCTATATGTTCCATGGTTCACTCATAACTTGGATAAACCCACTTGACCAAACTGTTCTCTTAACCACTCACTAACTTGGGATGCACATCCAAACCGTCCTGAGCAGTTGTATAGCTCCACTTGTCGGTCATTGTTGATTTCACACTGTGATTCCAAGCTCTAGTGCGCCCCCAATATGCAAATCCTGTCCAAACATGTCCTGCCTGTGCCATTCTAAAGTTCAGATGACTAGTGGTTAAGTGGTGATGTTCGACAAATTGGTAGTTCACCAATAAAATTCAAGGTAGAATGGGAACATAATCGGATGTATATAATGGGGTGTGACCTGGATAGGTTATAAAAACCTCACGCTGCGACGTCACTGGAATGATGATTAGCAAACGGAATCATCCCCATATCATCCCCTAGTCGGTTTACTTTGGGTTGGTGAATTATTATGATTTATCCACACCACTAGGGTTATTATGAATTATTCTTATTATTCGAAGGAAGTTTAGAAGTCAAACTTCCGACAATATGGGCAGATGAAAAGCAGAGCAGGGAAGAGGCAGAGAGAAGAGAAAGATTAGAAGAAAGAAGAGTAGAAGAGAAAGAGTAAGAAGAAA